>ERZ1034363.877-NODE-877-length-18731-cov-6.064705_pt1 | contig 18731 bp, 14 predicted proteins | sample MGYA00520616_ERZ1034363 | MGnify/ENA primary metagenome ERZ1034363 (study PRJEB33736, sample SAMEA104284506) | Azolla filiculoides | biome: Urban; feature: Water surface; material: Ditch water | place: Netherlands | collected 2015-10-28 | depth 0-0.1 m ...
AAAATTTCTCTAATTTTTCTAATCTGTGTTCCTTTTTCTTACTTCAAAAATTCAAAAACTCCAGCTGCTCCTTGACCAGTTCCTACACACATTGAAACGATTCCGTATTTGCTGTTTCTCACGCGCATTTCGTCAAACAATTGAACTGATAGTTTAGCACCAGTACAACCTAGTGGGTGACCTAAGGCGATAGCTCCACCGTTCACATTTACAATTTCAGGATTTAAACCTAATTCTCTCACAACTGCTAAAGATTGTGCGGCAAAAGCTTCGTTTAATTCAATTAAATCGATTTGGTCTTGTTTTAATCCTGCTTGTTTTAAAGCTTTTGGAATAGCAGTAACAGGTCCAATTCCCATGATTCTTGGTTCTACACCTGAAGCAGCGTAGCTTACCATTCTTGCAATTGGTTCTAAGTTTAATTCTTTTACCATTTCTTCGCTCATGATTAAAACGAAAGCTGCACCATCACTCATTTGTGAAGAGTTTCCAGCGGTAACCGAACCATCAGCAGCAAATACTGGTCTTAACCCAGCTAAAGCTTCTACTGAAGTTCCAGCTCTTGGACCTTCGTCTTTATTCACTACATAAGATTTTGTTTCTTTCTTACCGTTTTCATTGATAAACGTTTGTTCTACAGTGATAGGAACAATTTGTTTATCGAATTTACCTTCTGACTGAGCTTTTAAAGCTTTTAAATGCGATTGGTAAGCAAATTCATCTTGGTCAGCACGAGAAACGTTGAATTGTTTTGCAACAGCTTCAGCCGTTAATCCCATTCCCCAGTAATAATCTTCGTGACCTGCAGCGGCAACTTTGTAATCTGGTGTTGGTTTGTAACCGCCCATTGGAATGTAACTCATACTTTCGGCACCACCTGCAATGATACAATCTGCCATTCCTGACTGAATTTTAGCTGTCGCCATTGCAATAGTTTCTACTCCAGAAGCACAATATCTGTTTACTGTAACACCTGGTACGTCTGTAATTTTTAATCCCATTAAAGAAATTAAACGACCAACGTTTAAACCTTGTTCGGCTTCTGGCATGGCATTTCCTACCATAACGTCATCAATACGTGTTTTGTCGAAATCAGGCAACTCTTTCATCATGTGTTCGATGGTTTCTGCTGCTAATTCGTCAGGTCTTTTGAATCGGAATAATCCTTTTGGAGCTTTTCCAACTGCTGTTCTATATCCTTTTACTATATATGCTGTTTTCATTTCTTAGTTTCTTAATGGTTTGCCTTTGGTTAACATATACTGAATTCTCTCAAGAGATTTTCTTTCTCCAGTTAATGATAAAAATGCTTCTCTTTCTAAATCCAATAAATATTGTTCAGAAACTAATGTTGCTTCTGATAAATCACCACCAGCCATAACGTAAGCTAATTTGTTAGCGATTTTTTTATCGTGTTCAGAAATGTATTTACCCGCTTCCATTTGGTCCGTTCCAACTAAGAACATACCTAAAGCTTGTTTCCCTAATACTTTGATATCTTTTCTTCTTACTGGTTGCGTATAACCTTGTTCTGCCATTTGTAAAGCTACTTGTTTAGCTGTTGCAATTTGACGGTCTTTGTTTACCACAACGATATCTCTTCCTTTTTGTAAAACGCCAGTGTCAAAACCTTCGTAAGCTGAAGTTGCTACTTTTGCCATTCCAACAGTTAAGAAATATTCTTGTAAAACGTTTAATTCTACATCGTTTTTACGGAATAAATCAGATGCTCTTAACGCCATTTCTTTAGAACCACCACCACCAGGAATTACTCCAACACCAAATTCTACTAATCCGATGTATGTTTCTGCAGCGGCAACAGCTCTATCAGCGTGCATGGTTAATTCGCAACCACCACCTAATGTCATTCCGTGAGGAGCTGCAATAACTGGAATAGCTGAATAACGACAACGCATCATCGTGTCTTGGAACATTTTGATGGCCATGTTTAATTCATCGTATTCTTGCTCGACAGCCATCATGAAAATCATTCCTAAATTGGCACCAACAGAGAAATTAGCACCTTGATTTCCAATAACTAAACCATTGTAATCTTTTTCAGCAATATCAATAGCTTTGTTGATTCCTTGTAAAACACCAGCGCCAATAGAATTCATTTTAGATGTAAATTCTAAATTGATGATACCATCACCTAAATCGGTAATGATTGCATCGCTGTTGTTCCATATTTTTTTGCTTTCGCGAATGTTATTTAAGATGATGAAAGCATCCTGACCCGGAACTTTCTCTACTTTTTTGTTCGTGATAGAGTAGAAGTGTGTTGCTCCATCTTTTACCGAATAAAAAGAAGTATTTCCTGAAGCTAACATATCCATTACCCAAGAGGCAGGTTGATATCCTTCTGCTTTCATTAATTCGATTCCTTTTTCAACACCGATAGCATCCCAAATTTCGAATGGACCGTTTTCCCAACCGAATCCTGCTTTCATAGCATCGTCGATTTTATAGAAAGCGTCGGTAATTTCAGGAATTCTGTTTGAACAATATTGGAACATCGAAGCGAAATTTTTTCTGTAAAATTCTCCTGCTTTGTCTTTTCCAGTAACTAAAACTTTGAATCTGTCGATTGGTTTTTCAATCGTTTTGGTTAATTCTAAAGTTGCGAAAGAAGCTTTTTTATTGGCTCTGTATTCTAAAGTATCTAAATCTAAGGTTAGGATATCTTTTCCTTCTTTTTTGTAGAAACCTTGTCCAGTTTTACTTCCTAACCATTTGTTTTCCATCATTTTGTTAACAAATTCAGGAAGTTTGAACAATTCATGAGCCTCGTCGTTTGGACAATTTTCATAAATTCCGTTAGCCACATGAACTAAAGTATCTAAACCAACAACATCAACCGTTCTAAAAGTAGCTGATTTTGGACGACCAATTACTGGTCCTGTTAATTTATCTACTTCTTCAACGGTTAATCCCATTTCCTTTACTTGATGGAACAAACTTTGGATTCCGAAAATTCCAATTCTATTTCCAATAAAAGCTGGAGTATCTTTAGCAACAACTGAAGTTTTTCCTAAGAATTTTTCACCATAACCATTCAAGAAATCCAATACTTCTTGTGATGTTTTTGGTCCAGGAATAATTTCAAATAATTTTAAGTAACGCGCAGGATTAAAGAAGTGCGTACCACAGAAATGTTGTTGGAAATCTTCGCTTCTTCCTTCGCTCATAAATTGAATAGGAATACCAGAAGTATTTGAAGTCACTAAAGTTCCTGGTTTTCTATATTTATCAACTTGTTCAAAAACAATTTTTTTAATGTCTAAGCGCTCTACTACAACTTCGATAATCCAATCTGCAGTTGCAATTTTTGCCATATCATCAGTTGTATTTCCTGTAGTTATTCGGTTAGCAAAACTGGGATGATAAATAGGAGAGGGTTTCGATTTTAAAGCATTAGCTAAATGGTCATTCACCAATCTATTTCTAACAACTTTACTTTCTAAAGTCAATCCTTTTTTCTGTTCAGCTTCGGTTAATTCGTTTGGAGCAATGTCTAATAATAAGACTTCTACACCAATATTAGCAAAATGACAAGCGATGCCGCTTCCCATAATACCCGAACCTATAACAGCTACTTTTTTAATATTACGTTTCATGTTGTTGATAGGGTTTGTTTTTATTTGTCGTTAAATATTTTTTTATCCGTAATTAACTCATTAATAATTTCGGCTACTTCCATAAAATTTTGCAATTTCTCTTCGGTTAAATTAGCTCTAACAGTATCATTAAATCGTAGTACGGTGTTTTTTGAAAGTTCTCTTTTTTCTTTACCCAGCTCGGTTAAATATATTAGAACGCCTCTACCATCAGCGGGATTTTTTTTACGAATGATTAACCCCTTTTCTTCCATTGATTTTAAGGTACGGGTCAAACTGGTGGCTTCCATTCCCATTCGCGGACCTAGTGTGGTTGATGGTGTTCCATTTTCTCTATCAATGCTTAAAAGCGCAAAACCTGTTGCCATGGTAGCACCATATTTTGTTGCTTCTTCATTATACATTCTGGCAACTGCTTGCCAAGTATATCTTAATATATAGTCAATTGTTTTGTCTTGCATAATCTAAATTTGTTCAAATATAAAAAAAAATACTATGCACGCATAGTATTTTAAGACTTTTTTCTAGAATTAATGATTTTTTAACATTTAAAAAACGAAAATCCACCTTTTGGTGGATTTTTTTATTGTTCTCCGTATATTTTAGTGTATAAGTTTAAATATTTTTCTTTAATTACTTTACGTTTTAATTTCATGGTTGGAGTTAAATGCCCGTCGTTAATTGACCATACGTCTGGTGTAAGCTCAAAACGTTTTACTTTTTCCCAATTGCCAAAGCGCTCATTATAATGGTCGATTTCCTCTTGAATTCGTTTGATTACTATTGGATTTGAACAAATTTCTTCATTTGAATCACCTAATTTTACATCTGGATGTTTAATTGCCCAATCTTTAATAAAATCAAAAGCGGGTTGTATGAATGCAGCAGGCATTTTTTCGCCTTCACCAATTACCATTATTTGCTCAATAAATCTTGATTGTTTAAAAGTATTTTCTAATAATTGAGGAGCCACATATTTACCACCAGAAGTTTTGAACATTTCTTTTTTACGATCAGTAATTTTTAAGAATCCTTCATCATCAATTTCACCAATATCACCTGTGTGGAAATAGCCTCCTTTTAACACTTCATTAGTTTGTGTTTCATCTTTGTAATAACCCATCATTACATTTGGTCCTTTACATAAGATTTCACCGTCTTCAGCAATTTTTACTTCAACACCATCTAAAACTCTTCCTACTGTTCCTACTTTGAAACCTCTGTTTCTCATGTCATTAACGGATACTACAGGCGATGTTTCGGTTAATCCATAACCTTCCATAACTGGAATTCCAGCTGCAGTAAATACTTTGGTTAGTCTTGGTTGTAACGCAGCACTACCAGAAACTAGTAATTCTAATTCGCCTCCAAGTGCTTCTTGCCATTTAGAGAAAATTAATTTTCTGGCAATTTTTAATTGGAATTCATAGAACCATCCATTCTCTTGATATGGCTTGTATTGAATTCCCAATCCAGTTGCCCAAAAGAATAATCTCTTTTTAATACCTGTCAATTCAGCACCTTTTGCATAAATTTTGTCGTACACTTTTTCCAATAAACGAGGAACAACAGACATTACATGTGGATGTACTTCTTTTAAATTGTCTGATATTTTTTCAATGCTCTCGGCAAAGTATATTGAAATACCATAATATTGGTATAAGTATGTCAACATTCGCTCAAAAATATGGCAAATAGGTAAGAAACTTAATGCTTTTGTATCACCAGGTCTTAACGGAACTCTAGGTGCACTTAATAAAACATCCGAAACAATGTTTTGATGCGATAACATCACACCTTTTGGTCTTCCTGTAGTTCCAGACGTATATATTATTGTAGCTAAATCAGTTGTAGTGACATTGTTTTTGCGGTCTTCCACAACATCTTGGTTAGATTCATCGGCTCCAAGTTCCAAAATTTCTTTCCAGCTTTTACATCCAATAATATCGTTGTAGGAATAAATAGCTTTTAAATTTGGAATATTGTTCTGTACAGCAACTAATTTGTCATATACTTCTTGATCGGATACAAAACAATAAGAAGATTCAGAATGATTTAAAATGTATTCGTAATCTTCAGAAGATATCGTTGGATAAATTGGAACTGTTTGTGCGCCAGTTTGCAAAGCACCAATATCTGTGATATGCCATTCTGTTCTATTATTTGATGAAATGATTGCGATTTTATCATTTTTTTGAACACCTAAACGAAGTAACCCTCTTGAAATGGCATTTGCTTTATCAAGATATTCTTTAGTAGAGGTTTTTACCCATTGGTCACCATATTTAGTAACTAATGCATCAGGTAAGTTATATTTTTCTAATTGGTGATAAGGAAAATCGAATAAGCGTGTAATATTGTTCATAATTCACAATTAATATTTGTTGCAAATTATAAAAATAAAACTAATTGTGCAATTTTTTAAACAATTGATAATCTTTAGTTTAATTTTTTAAGAATAATAAATTACTATGCAAGCCTACTAAATTTGTTTCAATTGAGAAAGGGTAATGCATATAATTGAAATTATAGCCAAAACAATCCCAAAATAGTTCCATTTGGTCATTTTTTCTTTAAATAAGAGTATTCCGGCTAAGCTTCCTAATACAATAACTCCCATATTCATTCCCGCAAAAACAGTAGATGGATTTTCAGACAATGCTTTGTGCGCCTTTAAATAAAATAAGATGTTTCCAAAATTTAAAATACCTAATCCAATGCCCCAAAAGCAGTTTTTAAATTTGATTGGCTCTTTTTGAAACAACACTTTATAGATTAATATTAAAAGAGAAACAATAAATGCACCACAAAAAATAAAAAACAAGGTGGTTGTAAACGGAACATTACTCGAAGTGGCAACTTTTTTAAACAATGTATCAATAATTCCAAAACCAAGTAAAACCAATATAGGATACAATAATTTTGAAGGCGAATTTTTAATTTCAGATTTTTTAAATAACGTGAAAAATATAGCAGAAAAACCTATAATTAAGCCAACAATCTTATAAGAATTGAAGTGCTCCTGAAAAATAAAATAGGAAGCAATTATAGGGATAAAAAGCGATAACCGTTGGGCAATATCTGTTTTAACAATTCCAGTATGCTTTATTGAAGTGTTTTGAAAAAGAAACACAATAGGCAATAAAATAGAAAGACTAATCAATAACTCCAAAGGAAGCGAGCCACTACTTTCTTTAATTTGAGGAGTAAATAAAAAGTAGGTAAATAGTAAGGCCACACTATAATTCCAACTAATAATTTGGAAAATATTTAATTGATAACGCTTGGCTATTTTGAGCAATATTCCAACGGAAACACTACAGATTACGCTTAAAATTACATACCACATAATTAGGCTCTATATGATAAAGGTCCAAAATTCCAATCGCTTACATAGCCATATATCAATAGCATAAATACGACAAGTTCAAAGATTATCAATAGCGTAAATACAAGCATTCGCATCGAAAAATACATTTTCTTATAGTAATCTTTAAAAGTTTGATAATAACTAAAAATAGGAAAAAATAACACTGCAAACGAAGTGAAAAAACTAAAATAACCAGATACTGAATCAAAGTATTTTGTAAAATCTAAAAGTGAAACAATTGAATCAGCTGTAATAATTAAAAGGATTCCTAAAAAAGTAATGCCAGCTATAATGAAATGCTCGCTAAAATTTAATCTTCGCTTTCTAAAAAGTAAAAAACTATTTACTGCAAATAAGGGAACAAAACTAAAAATCAGAATTTTGGCATAATCTGTAAAAAAATGCTCAAACTTTTTCCCCGTAACATTACTCTCTTCTGCAAAAGTTTGTCCAATATAAATTCCAGATAATTTATCGTAATAGTTCGATAAAAAAAGATTCAAACCAATTAGAAGTAGAATAAAATAAAAAACATTATAATAACGAATTCTTTTGCCTTCTATATAGTCCAAAGCGGCTTTCCCAGGTCGAGTAAGCGATTCTTTGGCGGTAAAAAGCATTCCTTTTTCTACATGAAACAAACCATGCAGCACATCATGTGCGATAAAATGTTTGAAGGTAATACGGTGTATGTCAGTTTTTTGACCACAATTATTACAAAAGTTTCCACTCACTTGATTATTGCAATTAAGGCATGTAGAGGTTTGGCTCATTTTATAAATGTTTGAATCACAATATTACAAAAAAAAATCAGCTTATTAAAAGCTGATTTTTGATATTATTTCTTATTCTCAATCCATTTTCTAGCATTCACAAAAGCTTCTAACCATGGCGAAACTTCATCTTTCTGTCCTCTTTCTGGATAATGTGCCCAGTTCCAAGGGAAAGTAGAACGCTCAATGTGTGGCATCATCACTAAATGTCTTCCAGTGGTATCACACATCATAGCTGTGTTGAAATCAGAACCATTTGGATTGGCTGGATAACCTTCGTAAGCATATTTGGCTACAATGTTATATTTTTCTTCCGAATAAGGTAACTTAAATTTTCCTTCTCCATGCGAAATCCAAACCCCTAAAGTGGTTCCTTCTAACGTGGATAACATTACCGAATTATTTTTCTGAACCGTTACTGAAGTAAAGCCACTCTCGTGCTTATTAGAAGTATTATGATGCATTTTTCCATGAACTTCGTGTTCTGGATTGATCAATTCTAATTCCATTAATAACTGACAACCATTACAAATTCCCACAGAAAGTGTGTCTTCACGTTTGAAGAAGTTTTTCAAAGCTGTATTGGCTTTTTCATTGTATAAAAATGCTCCAGCCCAACCTTTAGCCGAACCTAAAACATCCGAATTCGAAAATCCTCCAACTGCTCCAATGAATTGAATGTCTTCTAATGTTTCTCTTCCCGAAATTAAATCGGTCATGTGTACATCTTTTACATCAAAACCTGCTAAGTACATAGCATTTGCCATTTCACGTTCAGAATTACTTCCTTTTTCACGAATAATAGCAGCTTTTGGTCTAGAGCCAACAGGAGCAATGTCACCCTGAACTTGTCGAAGGGTTCCGTCAAAATGCGAAGGGAAAGTAAATTGTAATTTTTGATTTTTGTAATTATCAAAACGTGCTTGCGCCATTCCGTTTTTAGATTGTTTAGAATCCAATAGGAATGATGTTTTAAACCAAGTATCACGTAAGGAAACTACATCTAAATTTAATATTGAAGCCTCAGAAATAATTTCTAATTTTCCGTTAGTTGTAACCATTCCTAAATTAAAAAATTCAATTTGATTTTGGGTTAATTGTTTTTCAAACTCTTCATTATTAGCTGGTTGTACAACAATTCCAATATTTTCTGAAAACAATATTTTAACTAAATCTTTTTCTTCAAAACAATCAAAATTTAACTTCATCCCAGTTTCCTCAAAGTGAGGAGTTCCCCCTTCGGGGGTTAGGGGGCTAAAACACATTTCTAATAAAGTTGTGATTAAACCACCGCTTCCAATATCGTGTCCTGCTTTAATTTTTCTGTCTTTGATTAAATCTTGTAAAACGTTGAACGCTTTTTTGAAGAATTCCGAGTTTTGAATCGTTGGAACATCATTTCCAATTTTATTCAACACCTGAGCAAATGAACTTCCACCTAATTTAAAAGAATCTTGTGATAAGTTAATGTAGTAAATGTTTCCGCCATTTCTTTGTAAAACAGGTTCTACAACTTTCGTGATGTTTGAACAATTTCCAGCAGCTGAAATAATAACCGTTCCTGGTGCAATTACTTCATCATTTGGATATTTTTGTTTCATTGAAAGTGAATCTTTTCCTGTTGGAATATTGATTCCCAATTCGATTGCAAATTCAGAACAACCTTCAACTGCAGCGTATAAACGAGCGTCTTCACCTTCGTTTTTACAAGCCCACATCCAGTTAGCTGATAATGAAATGCCGCCTAATCCGTCTTTTATTGGAGCCCAAACAATGTTTGATAATGATTCAGCAATTGCATTTCTGCTTCCTGCAACCGGATCAATCAAGGCCGAAATAGGAGCGTGACCTATAGAAGTTGCAATTCCTTCTTTTCCTAAATAATCTAACGCCATTACACCACAATTGTTCAAAGGCAATTGTAAAGGTCCGGCACATTGTTGTTTGGCTACTTTTCCACCTACACAACGGTCCACTTTATTGGTCAACCAGTCTTTACAAGCCACTGCTTCTAATTGCAGTACTTGTTCTAAATAAGTAGATATATTTTTTACACTATAGTCTAAAGCACCATAGTTGTAATCGATAGTCTTGTCTGTCATTACTGTTTTTGGAGAACTTCCGAAGAAATCTTCCAAAGCATAATCCATTGGTTTTGCACCGGTTGTTTTTGATTCGAAAGTAAAACGGTGGTCTCCGGTTACATCACCAACTTGGTACATTGGAGCACGTTCTCTGTCGGCAATGCGTTGTAAAACATCGATATCTTTTTTACCAATAACCAATCCCATTCTTTCCTGAGATTCGTTACCGATGATTTCTTTTGCCGAAAGGGTAGGATCACCCACAGGCAATTTGTCTAAATCAATTAAACCTCCAGTTTCTTCCACCAGTTCAGAAAGACAGTTTAAGTGTCCACCTGCTCCGTGATCATGAATCGAAACAATTGGATTATTGTCACTTTCTACTAAACCACGAATGGCATTGGCAGCACGTTTTTGCATTTCCGGATTCGAACGTTGCACAGCATTCAATTCAATTCCTGAACCAAAAGCGCCTGTGTCTGCAGATGAAACAGCAGCGCCACCCATTCCGATTCTATAATTTTCTCCACCAAGAATAACAATTTTGTCGCCTTCTTGTGGTTTGTGTTTGATAGCTTGGTCTAATTTTCCATAACCAATTCCACCCGCTTGCATGATTACTTTATCATAACCAATTTTGCGGTTGTTTTCTTCGTGTTCAAAAGTAAGAAGCGAACCTGTGATTAAAGGTTGTCCAAATTTATTTCCAAAATCAGAAGCTCCGTTAGAGGCTTTGATTAAAATATCCATTGGCGTTTGATACAACCATTTTCTTTCTTGAACAGCATCTTCCCAAGGTCTGTCACTCTGAGCGGGGTCGATGGGTTTCAATCTGGAGTAAGAAGTCATGTAAACGGCTGTTCCTGCTAATGGTAAAGAACCTTGTCCTCCTGCTAAACGGTCACGAATTTCTCCACCTGAACCAGTTGCAGCTCCGTTGAAAGGTTCTACAGTGGTTGGGAAATTATGTGTTTCTGCTTTTAAAGAAATAACCGAATCAAATTCTTTTATTTCATAAAAATCAGGTTTGTCGGCAGTTTTTGGAGCAAATTGTTGCACTCTTGGTCCTTTTACAAAAGCTACATTGTCTTTGTATGCCGAAACAATATCGTTTGGATTTTCCTGAGATGTTTTCTTGATTAATTTAAATAAAGAAGATTCTTTTTCTGTACCGTCAATAACAAAAGTTCCGTTGAAAATTTTGTGACGACAGTGTTCTGAATTCGCTTGAGAGAAAGCAAATATTTCAGAATCGGTTAGCTTTCGGTCTAATTTAGTGGCTAAATTATCTAAGTATTCTACTTCTTCAGGACTTAAAGATAAACCTTCGGATTTGTTGTAAGCTGCAATGTCTTCAATGTTCAGAATCGCTTCCGGAAGTACATTGATTGTAAAAATATCTTGATTTAATTCGCTGTACTTTTGCGAAAGCATTGGGTCAAAATCAGTAAAATCAGCTGTTGCATGGTAAAATTCTTCAATTCTAATGATACCTGAAATTCCCATATTTTGCGTGATTTCCACGGCATTAGTGCTCCAAGGCGTAATCATGGTGGCGCGAGGACCAACAAAAAAATCCGTCAATACGGATTTTTCTATTTTATTTGAATTGGCAAAAAGCCAGTTAAGTTTTGAAATGTCTTGAGCCGAAATTTCGTTTTGCGTTTGTACTGCAAAAACAGTTTTGCTTTGGTTTTCAAAGAAATGGATCATCGTTGTTTAGTTTGTTGTATTGCGATGCAAATTTAGTTTAAATAAATAGTACGCACAAGTACGTGAAGAAAAGTCTTTTTAAAAAATTATTCCGGAAACGGCATACTCTGATATGCGCCTAAATCTGGCGGTAAAGTTCGCGTATTTCCGATAATATCTAACGGAATAGTATACGCCGAATCCCCTTTTGCGAAAGCGGGAGAACTAGCGTCAATATTCAATTTATTTTGATTTACGTTTAGGAATTTTGGGCTTTTGTTTAAAAGAATAGCGTTGTAATGCGCTGCATCCGTGTTGAATTGATAATCAGGATTTGTGGTAAAAGAATTGGATGCGTTGTCAAATTTTAGCAAACAATTATTGAATTGGTATTCAAAAGTAGCTCCTGTTTTCTTATTCAAAATCATCTCATTCGAGTAGGAACCATAAATAATACAATTATTGAATGTTGCTGCAGTTAAGTCTTTTACTTCGGGAATCGCTCCTGTTAGGTAATTGCTAATCGAAACGGCTACTTGATTGGAACTGGACCAGTTATTGTTGAATGTACAATGAGTAAACGAGTAATCACCGCCGTAAGAACAGGCTAAACCAGCCAAACCGGCATCGTTTATGACTATGTTTTCGCCTTTGATTTTTGCTGTTTGTGCCAGTATTCCATAATTGGTACTGTTGTAAATTTGTGTGTTTTTCAGGTTTACTGTCGTGCCGTCATTGTTTTGGATTAGTAAACCAATGGTTGCATTTTTTATGGTTAAGTGATTCAAATTATTATTGGTGCTGCCATCCGTTAACCAGATTGTTCCCCATTGTCCGGGTACATCTGCAAAATCAGGTTCTAATCGATCGCCTTCAAAAATGACTTCGTTTTCGAGTTTATCTGTTGTAGATGCGCTGCCATTTACCTGAATCGAAGCATTATTAGCCACAATAAGTCCAGAATTGGCATGGAAATACACTCTGGCGCCAGCATCAAAAGTGACTGTTTTTCCGGAAGGAACGGCTGCGTAACCATAAATCACATATGGTTTTTGATTGGTAAATTGAAGTTCATTCCCATTTACAGCGTCATTTTCGTCCAAATAAAAACCATTTATTGCTTCGTCTCCAATGGGAAGTGTTTCGGTGGTTCCATCTTCAAAACGTTTTGGATAAAGGAAAACGGCATCTTGAATTAAGGTTACCAATGGTATTTTTTGAAGATTATTTCCGCTGTCAAACTGTATTTCGTCGGTGTATAAAAAATCGGTTGGATTGGCATCTGTGATATTGGCTGTAGTTTCTATGAAAATGTACAAACTGTCTTTGGCCAAAAGCGTTACATTATTGAAAATTTTTCCATCAGTTCCCTGCATTCCGTCAACGGTCATTCTGTATTTTGAATTCAATCCTTTTCCTAATTGAATAGTTGGAATATTGATGTCATTTTTACTGTGATTGTAAACTTTAAGTTTGTACGTACTCGAACCAATATTGGTGAAAACAGTATCTAAGTAAACGGTGTCTTTAGAAAACGCTAAATCGCCTGTGCTTGCTACGGTCTCAAAATCACTACGGCAAGAGCAAACAGTTATTAATAATCCTGCGAAAAACAGTAAAGTGATGGAGCGCATTTTGATAGATTTTTTGTAAAAATAGGAAAAAACTAATTTGAATAATAGCGAATTAAGATTTTGGTCTTATAATAACATTTGTTTTGCTGTTTTCTAACTCATCTTTTCTTTAAATTTACATTTTTAAAGTAAAAAACATGACATTCGACAAAGAAAAAATCTTGGAATATTGCAATCAGGTTTCAAAAAACACCTTGATGCAAACACTAAATATTACTTATATTGATGCGGGCGAAGATTATTTAGTAGCCACTATGCCCGTGAATCCGTCCGTGCATCAGCCGATGGGATTATTGCATGGAGGTGCATCTGTGGCTTTGGCCGAAAGTGTAGGCAGCGCAGCATCGATGTTGTATGTTAATCACGAACACAGTGAAGTTCGCGGTATTGAAATATCTGCCAATCATTTGAAATCAAAACGCGACGGAATGGTAACGGCAACTGCAAGAATAGTTCACAAAGGGAGAAGTATTCATCTTTGGGAAATCCGAATTGTTGACGAGCGAGATAGTTTAATTTCCCTTTGCAAATTGACAAATATGGTTTTGCCAAGAAGAAAATCAGAAGATAAATAATGAAAATAATTGAAGCTAAAGTCCAAAACCAATTGGCACAAAAACTTCCCTTCGTTTTGTATTGTAAGCCTAATTCAGAAGAAATAATTGGACTTTTTCAGCAAAATGATACTGCATATAAAGTCGAAGATTATACCGAAAAAGGATTTGTCTTTGCTTCTTTTGATGGAAATCAGACGTATATAATTCCTGAAAATCAGTCAGAAATAATGCGCTTTGTTTGGGATAAAAAAGAGTTTTCCTTTCCGGAAAAAGAAGTTCCTGTTGCTGATGAATCAGAAAAAAAAGAGTTTGAGAATCTGGTTGCCAAAGGAATTCAAGGCATCAAAAATCAGGAATTCAAGAAAGTTGTTTTATCCCGAAAAGAAACGGTTGATTTAGTAGATTTCGATTTGGAAACGACTTTTGAAAAACTGGTTCAATTGTATCCGACTACTTTTGTGTATTGTTTTTTTCATCCAAAGCTGGGAACTTGGTTGGGTGCAACTCCGGAGCAATTATTGAAAGCAAACGATTCGGTTTTTGAAACAATTGCTTTAGCCGGAACACAGAAAGCGAATGATTCCAGTGCTGTTATTTGGAAACAAAAAGAAAAAGAAGAGCAGCAGTTTGTGACCGATTATATTGTGAACAAGTTGAAAAATGTAGCTTCGGATGTTTTAGTTTCTGAGCCTTACAGTATTCAGGCAGGAAGTATCTGGCATATAAAAACGGATATTTCGGGTGTTTTTAATTTGGGTTCAAGTTTGCAACAAGTGGTTTCTTTATTGCATCCCACTCCCGCCGTTTGTGGTTTGCCAAAAGAAGAGTCAAAGGCTTTTATTTTAGAAAATGAAAAGTATGACAGAACTTTTTATACCGGTTTTTTGGGTGAATTGAATAGTAGTTTGACAAATGAGACACAGAGTTCTGATTTGTTTGTAAATTTGCGCTGTATGCAGATTGTTGAAAATGAAGCTTTATTATACATGGGTTGCGGAATCACAAAAGATAGTATTCCGGAAAAAGAATGGGAGGAAAGCAGCAACAAATCAGTAACGATGAAAAAAGTATTGTAGCCGGAATTAAGTGCGATATTCAAGAAATTTTAAACGAGAAAATTAAACAAAATAAATAGATGAAATTAGACATACTCGCTTTTGGAGCCCATCCGGATGATGTAGAATTGGGTTGTGCCGGAACTATTTTAAAAGAAATCTCATTAGGTAAAACAGTTGGTATTGTTGATTTAACACGAGGAGAATTAGGAACACGAGGTTCGGCTGAAATTAGAAATCAGGAGGCTAATGCCGCTGCCACTATTTTGGGAGTTTCTGTTCGTGAAAATCTGGATATGCGTGACGGTTTTTTTGTAAATGATGAAAAGCACCAATTAGAAATCATAAAAATGATTCGCAAATACCAACCTGATATAGTCTTGTGTAATGCAATTGATGATCGACATATTGATCATGGAAAAGGAAGTAAATTAGTTTCTGATGCTTGTTTTTTGTCTGGTTTGATGAAGATTGAAACAACATTGGATGGAACGCAACAAACCGCTTGGCGACCTAAATTAGTCTACCATTATATACAATGGAAAAATATAGAACCGGATTTTGTAGTTAATATTGATGGTTTCATTGCGAAAAAAACCGAAGCTATCTTGGCGTATCGTTCTCAGTTTTATGATGCCAATTCTAAAGAACCGGAATCTCCGATAACGAGTAAAAACTTCTTGGAAAGTCTGAATTACCGTTCCAGAGATTTAGGCAGGTTAGCCGGACTGGAACATGCGGAAGGTTTTACGGTAGAAAGATATTTGGCAGTCAATAGTTTAGGAGATTTGATATAATTTTGCAGTAAATTTTTTTTAAAATTCTTTGCAAAAGCAAACATTTGTTCTATATTTGCAACCGCTAAGCAAATGGTGGTTGTAGCTCAGCTGGTTAGAGCATCGGTTTGTGGTACCGAGGGTCGCCGGTTCGAACCCGGTCATCCACCCAAAAGTCAAAAGCCTCGAAGAAATTCGAGGCTTTTTTTGTGGGTTTAAGTTTCGTTTATTTTCAAAGTTTAGAATCCTATAGGGGATATAAGATTTGTTGGGTATTTTAAGCATTAGATCATTTAAGGAATGGAATGGGAATTTGCATGGCAATATCCTAAATGCGCATAGGAGAATCGCAAAATGCATAGGAGAATCGTGAATATGCATGGCAATATCCTTGAGTATCCAGAGAATGGTAGTAGTTTTTATTTGGGGAAACTTCATTAGGAGCTAAACTAAAAAAGAGCCTTGAAGGATTTTCAAGGCTCTTTTTTATAGTTTCTAATAGATGTTATTTCTTATCTACAATAGGTCTTTCTGTTCGGTTTGCCAATTCCCAGGCAGTTACAAAGGCAAACTGGGTTCTCTTAGTTAAAGCATCAAATTCTATTTTATCAACTTCATCTGTTTTTTTGTGGTAATCTGCATGGACACCATTGAAAAAGAATACTGATGGTATTCCGTTTTTGGCAAAATTATAATGGTCGGAACGCTCGTAGAATCGGTTTGGGTCTTTTGGATCATTGAACTTATAATCTAAATCTAAATTGGTGTATTTTGCATTTGCGATAGTACAAATATTATCTAAATCAGTTGATAAACGGTTAGCACCAATCACATATACATAATTGTTACTTCCTGCATGGGCTTCGTCGCGACGTCCTATCATATCAATATTAATGTCGGTTATAGTGTTCGCCAATGGAAATAAAGGATTTTCAGAATAGAATCGGGAGCCATGTAAACCATGCTCTTCACCAGTTACATGAAGAAACAGAATCGAACGTTTTGGACCGTGACCTTCTTTTTTGGCAATTTCAAAAGCTTGGGCAATTTCTAATAAAGCGACAGTTCCTGAGCCATCATCATCGGCACCGTTATAGACTTCACCGTCTTTAATTCCAACGTGGTCGTAATGAGCCGAAATAATAAGGATTTCATTTGGTTTTTCTGAGCCTTCAATAAATGCCCAAATATTCTCTGAATCGCCTAGTTTTTCGCCATATTTTTTGTTTAAATAAGCTGCAGGAATGGGTTGGTAATAATTGGTTGCACCTTTAGGAAACGGCACATTGTTTTTTTCGTATTGTTTGATAAGATATTGACCTGCTTTTTTCTGACCAGCAGAACCGGTTTCACGACCTTCCATTTCATCTGAAGCGACAATATAAAGATGGGTTTTTAAATCTTCGGCAGTTATCGTATTCATGTATTTTGTAGGTTCAACAGCGGCAACACCAGTTTTTTGAGTGGAGCAGGAAATTACGGTGAGGGCAACAAATAGAATTAGTATTTTCTTCATTTTATAGGTTTAGGGTTGGTATTTGTATTTTATTTTTTTAAAACTTCATTCAAGAAAACTTTCAAATGTTCGAAAGAGCGTTTTGCTGCTTTTTCGTTGTAAGCTGCTCCTTTAGAATTATCAGTGCCTGCTTCGGGATTGGTGAAAGAGTGTACCGCATTGGCATAATAAATCATTTGCCAATCCGATTTTGTATCGCGCATTTCTTGTTGAAAAGCAGCGATTTCTTCTTTAGATTCAAAAGGATCATCTGCACCATGACACACTAAAACTTTAGCAGTTATAGGTTCTGCAGGTCTTGTTGCGTCTTTTGCTAAACCTCCGTGAAAAGATACGACACCTTTAAAATTTAAATGTCCACGAGCGGCTTCCAAAGCTCCTGTTCCGCCAAAACAATAGCCAATAACTACTATATTATCCGGATTGGCACCTGCTTTTATCAATTGGTTTAGCGCCAATGTGATTCGTTTTTGATAGGCAGTATAATCCTTTTTATAAGAGCCGGCCATTTTACCTGCTTCCGAATAATCTTTTGGATAATTTCCTTCTCCATAAATATCAGCTACAAAAGCGTAGTATCCTAAATTGGCTAATTGTAGCGCAGTGTCTTTAGAATGTTTGTCAATTCCCAACCAAGCCGGAAGGATTAATATTCCCGGTTTTTGAATACTTTTCTTAGCAGGATTTACTTGAAAACCATGTAATACTTGGCTGCCATCATGGTATTGCACCGGTTTAAGCTGTGCAAATGAAAAGGTAGTTTGTACCAAAAGGCTCAACAGGAAATAATGTATTTTTTTCATGGGTTTGTTATTTTTAACAAATATCTTAATTATTTTGTTATAAAAAAACCTCAAAAGAATTTACTTTCAAGGTTTTTGTATTTGATTTTCAGGTGTTTATTCTTTCTGGTTGCGGATTATTCTCCAGGGTGATAGGTACGTTCGGCATTTTTTTGAACGTCTTCCTTATAAAAAAGCACGTCTTTGAATTGTCCTTTTTGGTACATTTCGGCCTGATCGTTAAAATGTTTCGATTTTGGATCTCCGCTGTTTCCTCCTGCTAACAGTGATTTAGCTTTTATTTTAGGTCCAAATTCTACGGCACATATAAAGCTATTGCCACTGTATCCGTATCTTTTTTTGGTGTCCTTTTGGTACGAACTTTTGAAAGCAGGCAAACAACCCCAAAGTACCGAAGTATTTCCTATTGGTAAACTTTCCGCAGCATCATTATAAACAAGGTCAATGTCCCCCGATGCACGTTGGAACCTGTTCAGGTCTCCCCATGGAATTTGCCAGGTTCCAAATTTAGTTTTCAATTCATTGATTACCATCTGAAGTTGAGGAAGCAATTGTTCCTGCGTAGCATTTTTTGCAAATAATTTGGTGTTCTCGACTTGGTCTAATTCGCCTTCGTCAATATAAACTCTTTGGAGAACAGGATCCAATTTAAATGCCCATTCGTTAGCTAATGTTGTGGCAACAGAATTTGCATTGGCATAATAATCCCAGTTTTTCAAAACATTAATTGGTTCCGATAAATCTTTGTAAGATGGATTTTCTGATTTTAAATTATTTTCAAAAGTGGTAATTAAGGTCGGAATTAAGATTTCAAAAGCGGACAATTTAGAGTTGTATCCGTCGGCAATAATTTT
>ERZ1034363.878-NODE-878-length-18702-cov-7.233289_pt1 | contig 18702 bp, 16 predicted proteins | sample MGYA00520616_ERZ1034363 | MGnify/ENA primary metagenome ERZ1034363 (study PRJEB33736, sample SAMEA104284506) | Azolla filiculoides | biome: Urban; feature: Water surface; material: Ditch water | place: Netherlands | collected 2015-10-28 | depth 0-0.1 m ...
CGAGGGCAACACATGCAGGAAGGAGCTCAGGTCGGCTGGTCATGATCTCAATGTGACCGCCGTCAGGCTTGTGGAATGTCAGGCGGTGGTATGCACCAGGCATTTCCTTGTCTTCGAGCTCTGCCTGTGCCACTGCTGTACGGAAGGTGACATCCCACAAAGTAGGTGCCATTGCTTGGTAAGCCTCACCACGAGCATGGTTATTGATAAAGGCAAGTTGGCTGGTGGTGATGGTCTCGTCAGAGATTGTTCGGTAAGTCTGAGTCCAATCAACTGAAAGACCTAATTGACGCCATACATCTTCAAACTGCTTCTCATCTTCGACGGTGAGCTTCTCGCAGAGCTCAATAAAGTTCTTGCGGCTAATGGGAAGTTGATCTGCAGCCTTTGAGCTCTTGTTATCCCCACCTTCGAAAGGTGGGACAAAGTTCTCAACATAGGGGAGTGTGGGATCGCAACGAACCCCGTAGTAGTTCTGCACACGGCGCTCGGTAGGAAGACCATTGTCATCCCATCCAGCGGGGTAGAAAACTTCCTTGCCACGCATGCGCTGGAAACGAGCGATGACATCGGTGTGGGTGTAGCTGAAGACGTGGCCGATGTGAAGAGAACCAGAGGCGGTTGGGGGAGGCGTGTCAATGGAATAGACAGAGCCACGAGTCTGTCCATCTTTGCGGAAGCGGTAGAGACCTGACTCTTCCCATTTGGTATCCCAGAGAGTTTCGAGACCTTCAAGAGCCGGCTTATCAGGAACGTTCGCGGGCGTAATGGTCATGGGTATTTCTCGCTCTCTATGGGCGGCATCGCGTCATTGTAAGAAAACGGGTTGTTTACCTACTTGATGCCTCAAATGGTGATGTATCTACTGTACTAAAGCCCATAGAATGATGAGTAACAACACCGATCCGGCTATCACCGGGGAGTTTTCGGAAGAACAGCCTTCGGGCTTAGTAGAACCGAACGGGACGAGCCCGTTATTGCTCATGAATAAGCGGTGAGGTAACTCTCACAAGCTCAGGTGGTACCGCGGAAGAAATTTCGTCCTGGCACAGTGTTTTACTCAACAACTGGAGCCCTAAGTGACGTATCCCCGCCGTAACGCATTCGGACAGCAAACCGAGATCGTTCCTTCGCCGTCGTTCCCCGCCATTGAAGAGCAGATCCTTGCTTTCTGGGAAAAGGACAACACGTTCAAGGCCTCTATCGAGCAGCGTGCAGACGGTGACGAGTGGGTCTTCTATGACGGGCCTCCCTTTGCCAACGGACTTCCTCACTACGGGCACCTGCTCACGGGATATGCCAAGGACCTGTTCCCTCGCTACCAAACCATGCGTGGCAAGAAAGTTGATCGCCGATTCGGGTGGGACACTCACGGTCTTCCTGCGGAGCTGGAAGCAATGCGTCAGCTGGGTATTACTAAGAAAGAAGAAATTGAGGAGATGGGCATTGCTGCGTTCAACGCAGAAGCTCGTTCTTCCGTTCTTCGCTACACCGGCGAATGGGAACAATACGTCACCCGTCAGGCACGTTGGGTCGACTTCGAGAACGATTACAAGACCCTCGACATTTCATTTATGGAGTCGGTCATCTGGGCTTTCAAGCGTCTTTATGACAAGGGCTTGGCCTACGAAGGCTTCCGAGTTTTGCCTTATTGCTGGAACGATGAAACACCTTTGTCCAACCACGAACTTCGTATGGATGATGACGTTTATAAGATGCGTCAGGACCAGTCCGTAACCGTGACATTCCCGTTAACAGGGGATATGGCATCTGAACTTGGTATTTCTGGGGTTCGTGCCCTTGCCTGGACCACCACTCCATGGACTCTTCCCACCAACGCTGCTCTGGCAGTTGGTCCAGACATTCACTACGCCGTTGTTCCTGCAGGCCCCAATGGTGCTGCAGATGGTGCAGCGTGCTGTGAAGCCGACTACTTGATTGCTGTTGACCTCCTTGGCAACTATGCCAAGGACCTCGGATATGAAGACGCTGCCGCAGCAAAGGCAGAAGTAAAAAAGACGGTTATTGGCAAAGACCTAGACGGTGTTACCTATGACCGTCTGTGGGATTACTACGCCGATGACGAGGAATATCAAGAAAACGCCTGGCAGATTCTTGTCGCTGACTACGTCACCACCGCTGACGGTACAGGTGTTGTTCACCAGGCGCCTGCATACGGTGAAGAGGACCAGAAGGTCTGCGAAACCGCCGGAATCGGTGTTCGCGTTTCAGTCGATGACGGCGGAAAGTTCCTTTCTCGTTTCCCCGAAGTCGCTGGAATGCAGGTTTTCGAAGCCAACAAGCCTCTGACCAATCTGCTTCGTGAACAAGGCCGTCTGATGCGTGTTGCTTCCTACGAGCACAGCTATCCACACTGCTGGCGTTGCCGTCAGCCCTTGATTTATCGTGCTGTTTCTTCCTGGTTTGTTTCGGTCACTACTTTCCGTGACCGCATGGAAGAGCTCAACCAGCAGATTAATTGGGTTCCTGAGAACGTCAAGGACGGTCAGTTTGGCAAATGGGTGGCTAATGCTCGCGACTGGTCTATCTCACGTAACCGTTACTGGGGTTCACCCATTCCAGTGTGGAAGTCGGACAACCCTGAATATCCACGCATTGATGTCTATGGCTCCCTCGATGAATTAGAAGCGGACTTTGGCGTTCGCCCAACCGATTTACACCGCCCCTTCATCGATGAGCTGACTCGCCCAAACCCCGATGACCCCACCGGTCAATCCACGATGCGCCGCATCGAGGACGTGCTCGATGTGTGGTTTGACTCGGGTTCGATGCCCTTTGCCCAAGTTCACTATCCCTTTGAGAATGCTGACTGGTTCGATAGCCACAACCCCGCAGACTTCATCGTGGAGTACATCGGGCAGACACGTGGGTGGTTCTATACCCTCCACATTCTGGCAACCGCGTTGTTCGATCGCCCTGCTTTCAAGAACGTGGTCTCGCACGGAATTGTGCTTGGTAATGACGGACAGAAGATGTCTAAGTCATTGCGCAATTACCCGGATGTTTCCGAAGTCTTTAACCGTGATGGCTCAGATGCCATGCGCTGGTTCTTGATGAGTTCACCTGTACTTCGAGGTGGAAACCTCGTTGTGACGGAGGAAGGCATCCGTGAAGGTGTGCGTCAGCTTCTTCTTCCTCTGTGGAACAGCTATTACTTCTTCTCGCTCTATGCCAATGCTGATGGCTACGAAGCCACTTGGCGAACAGACAGCACTAATGTTTTGGACCGCTACCTCCTGGCGAAAACTCGCGACCTTATTCTCGAAGTCCAAGGACACTTGGATGCGTTGGACTCAACCAATGCTGCTGAGTCTCTGCGAAACTTCGCAGATGTTCTGACGAATTGGTATGTCCGTCGTTCACGTGATCGTTTCTGGACAGGTGGGGCTGAAGCTCAGCAAGCTTTCGACACCCTCTATACCGTTCTGGAAACACTCTGTCGTGTTGCTGCGCCTTTGTTGCCACTCGTGACGGAAAACATCTGGCAAGGCTTGACCGGTGGACGATCTGTTCACCTCGAAGACTGGCCAGTGGCTGAAACCTTCCCGGCAGACCCCGAGCTCGTTGCATCAATGGATGCTGTTCGTGAAATCACTTCTTCTTCGCTTGCCTTGCGAAAGAAGGTTGGATTGCGTGTTCGTCTGCCATTGGCAGACCTCACCGTTGTTTCTGCACTCTCTGATTCGTTGAGTTCTTTCAGTGACATCCTTCGTGATGAACTCAACGTCAAGCAGGTCACCTTGGTGCAGCTCACCGATGGTTCTGCTTCCGAATACGGCATCACTTCCAAATTGACCGTCAACGCTCGTGCTGCAGGTCCACGTTTAGGCAAGCAAGTACAGCAGATTATTCAGGCTGCTAAGGCTGGGGACTGGTCTGAGAACAATGGAATTGTGACTGCCGGAGGTGTTGACCTGGTGGAGGGGGAGTACGAACTCACTCTCGAGACTGGAGAAGGTGGTGAAAGTTCCCGCGCTCTGGCACTTCTCCCAGCGGGTGGTTTTGTATTGCTGGATACGGTCACCACGCCCGAACTTGAAGCTGAGGGCCTTGCTCGCGATGTGATCCGTGCTGTTCAAGACACACGTAAAGCTGCAGGCTTTGATGTCTCGGACCGTATTCATCTCAACGTGTTCTGTTTCTCCCAGGTAGATGCTGCAGCGCTCAAGATGAATACAGCTGCGGATATTGCCGCTGACACGTTAGCTACAGAGTTTGGTGTGCATGACCCTGCGTTCCATTCTGAACTTGCAAGCTTGATCGAGGCATCACCAGCGGAATGGTTGCCAGGAATGCTGACAACAGCACCCGAGCACTTCGCAGTGATTCCAGCAGGTCAGTATGCCAACGAGGGAAACTTTGTCGTAGCCGTTTCTCGCGTGAATCGAGTTGTCAATGTCTAGTGATGATCTGACACCAGGTGGTTTTGCCAATGGCGATTTCTCTTCTGATGATGATTACGAAGGAATCGACCCTGCAGAGATGGATGAATATTCACGTGCAGCCCAGTTGGTGTTCCAAGAACTTTCAGTTCGTCTAGGCGAAGGAAATCCTCAACCACGTTTAGAGCCCACTCGTCGTGTTGTTGAGCTTCTTGGTGATGTCCACCGCGCTTATCCGGTAATTCACATTGCCGGAACTAACGGAAAAACCACCACGGCAAGACTTATTGAAGGAATTCTTCGTTCCTACGGTCTCGCCACAGGTGTATTCACCTCGCCACATCTGGTTTCGTTCAACGAACGTATTCTGCTCGATGGTGTTCCTGTTCGTGACGACGTATTGGTGACCAACTGGCTAGATGTAAAGCCTTATGTTGAGCTCGTAGATGCAGAACTTGAGGCCAAAGGCGAACCACGTCTGACGTTCTTCGAAGTGATGACCATCCTGGCCTATGGCACTTTTGCGGATGCACCAGTTGATGTTGCCATTGTTGAAGCTGGTTTGGGTGGAGAGTGGGATTCCACCAACGTCGCTGATGGTGTTGTTGCTGTGTTTACGCCCATTGCTCTCGATCACACCGATCGTTTGGGCAAGGATCTTGACGCTATCGCTCGCACGAAGTCAGGGATTATTAAGCCCTCTGCCATGGTGGTCTCAGCTGCTCAGGATCCTATTGTTCGGGCTGTTCTTGAAGAAGCCGTCGATCTCACTGAATCCACGCTGACCTTCGTTTCCGCCACAGAGAACCCTGAAGTGGGTAATCCCATAGCGGTGGTTTCACGCGCCGTTGCCGTTGGCGGACAGCTCATCTCTATCCAAGGTGCTGCGGGACGTTATGACGATCTGTTCCTAGCTTTGTATGGCGATCATCAAGCAGAGAATGCAGCATTAGCAATTGCTGCAGTTGAAGCATTCCTTGGTGGAGCTTCCCAGTCATTAGAACAAGCAGTTCTGGATGAGGCCTTTGCCACAGTGTCATCTCCAGGTCGTCTGCAGCTTGTAGCTGCTGATCCGACGGTTTTGGTCGATGCTGCTCACAATCCACACGGTGCTGCTTCTCTAGCCAAAGCGCTTGAGTCGTACTTCACATTTGATGACATCACCGTGGTGTTAGCCATCTTCGAAGATAAGGATGCTCAGGGCATCATTGACGCATTGGCGCCTCTCGCTACTCGTTTCATTGTGACCACTGCACCCTCTGAGCGTTCTCGTCCTGCTCGTGAACTTGGATTCTTGGTCGCTGACAAGGTTGGAGACGACAAGGTGTTTGTCGAGCCTGATCCTGTTGTTGCTTTAGCAATGGCTCGTGGCTATGCGGCTAACTCAGAAAAGGGAGCGGTCGTCGTGACAGGATCCATCACTTTGGTGGGTCTAACAGTCGGTCTTGCCGCTGAGACGCAAGGATGGACTTTGTGAGCACATCTCGAGCACCCCGCCAGCGATCAGCTCAAACGTCCCTCGGGCAGGTCGTCCTTGGGTTTGAGCTCATTGTTGTGGGACTTGCAGCACTGACCATTTTTGGTTTGGGTGCTTTGCCGCCAGCACTAGCGCTCGGTGGTGGGGCAGCTGTGTGCTTATTGATGCTTGCCACTATCGCTCTCATGATGAAGTACAAATGGGCCTTCATCCTGGGGTGGGCTATTCAAGCCATCATCGTGATCTCGGGCTTTGCCGTCACCATGTTGTTTTTGATTGGTGCTGTATTTGCTGGAATTTGGGCCTTTGCAATGACATCGGGCGCCAAACTTGACTCTCAAAAGAAAGAAAACTGATGACAACTATTGAAGAAACTCTTGTCCTGGTAAAGCCTGATGGTGTTGCCCGCGGGCTCACCGGTGAAATTCTTCGCCGTATCGAGGCAAAAGGTTATGCCCTCGTAGATATTCGTCTCGTGCAGGCAGATCGCGAACTTCTGGGGAAGCACTACGAAGAGCACGTTGGAAAGCCTTTTTATGAACCTCTCGTGAGCTTCATGGAATCGGGTCCAGTCGTGGCAATTCGCCTTGCAGGTAACCGCGTGATCGAGGGTTTCCGAAGCCTTGCAGGCACAACGGATCCGACTACTGCTGCACCTGGCACCATTCGTGGTGACCTAGGTCGGGACTGGGGTCTTGCAGTTCAGCAGAACCTGGTGCACGGTTCTGATTCTCCAGAATCAGCTGTACGTGAACTGGCTCTGTGGTTCAACTAAACACAGCACTTACAGAAGAAGCCCCCGCTCATGCAGGGGCTTCTTTGTTTTAAAGACTTCTTCTAGTGCTGAAGTTCACGTGCCATTTCTTCGGTACTGGCTGGACGCTTGAGGATGACGGCAATTGCAATGAGCCCAAGTGAAGCAATAGCACCAATCAAGAATGCTGATCGCATACCGCCTGCGAGAGCTTCGACATCACTGGCTCCACCGTCCCTTAGTCCGGCAGAGATGATGGTCATCACCGTGACGAACAACGCTGTGCCAGCAGCACCAGCAAGCTGTTGCAAAGTTCCAATAGTGGCGCTTGCGTAACTGTAGAGCTGGGGTGGAACTGAACTCAGCGACAGTGCGAAGAGGGGAGTGAACAAGAATGCCAATCCCACGCTCAGTAATGAATAGCTACCGAACACAAACCAGATAGAGGTCTGTGTTCCAAATGTCGTCATGGTCCAAAAAGCAACGCTGACGGCAATCGAGCCGGGGATGAGAAGTCGTTGTGGTCCGTGCTTGTCATACATGCGCCCGACCACTGGCCCGAGGAGACCCATAGCGAGTCCACCGGGAAGCATCATCAGACCTGTTGTGAGAGGTTCAACACCGAGAACATTCTGCATGTAGATAGGAATAAGAATTCCTGCACCAAACAAAATCATCATTCCGAGGCCCATGATTCCCATTGCTTCAGTGAAGGAACGCGAACGGAAGGTTCGGAGATCGAGAAGTGCGGAGTCTGTCTTTTGGAGACGCGCTTGACGCTGCAAGAACAGAGCAAAGAAAACGACGCCAATTCCCAATGGAATCCATGGTGAGAGTGTGGCAACGCCTCGAGCTGCATCGGCGAAGGAACTCAGGCCGTAAATCAGGCCAGAGAAAGCAAAGGCGCTCAAGATGACGGAAATGACATCAATAGGAATCTTGCGTGGTTCTTGGCTGTTTGAGATGCGAATGGTTCCGATAATCAAGGTCACGATGCCAATAGGCAACATGATCCAGAACAGCCAACGCCAATCCAACACACTCAACACCAGGCCAGAGAAGGCCGGGCCCAGAGCCGGAGCAGCAGAAAGAACCAACGAGATGTTTCCGTTGATGCGGCCTCGTAAATGCTCGGGAACGAGAACCATCACGGTAGTCATCAACAGGGGCATCATGATGGCTGTGCCGCTAGCTTGCAGGATGCGACCCATCAGGAGGACAAAAAAGTCCTGAGAAAGTGCAGCAACGAGTGTTCCTGTCGTGAAGAACGTCATTGCTGCGATGTACATCGGTTTCGTTGAGAACCGTTGAAGCAGGAAACCTGTCGTAGGGATAATCACTGCCATGGTCAGCATGTATGCAGTGTTCAGCCATTGACCAGTACTGGGCTGAATGTTCAGCTGCTCCATGATCTGGGGGAGAGCTACACCGAGTGCCGTCTCATTGAGAAATACGACAAAGGTCGACACCATAATGACGCCAAGGATGACCTTGTGTCGGGGGTCGAGCTTGTCGGAAACAGCAGTTGATTCCGAGGTAGACATTGTTACAGCGTAGCGACCCAGTTGAGAACGAATTGTGCGATCACGGCTTCAATCAAGAAACTCACCAAAATGATGATGGCAACCCAGCTCAACAGGGTTGACCCGAGTTTTTGAGCTTTGGATCCCCACACCCCATTTTTCATTGTCCAGAAGGTCACAACCCAGAACAATGGGATGGTGGCGGACCAGGTAACCATGCACCAGGGGCACAGAGTTCCTAAAACAAAAACAGACTGGCTAAACAGCCAAATAACGAACGCTAAGGCGATAGCCGCCCCCAGATTGAGTCCGCGCCAGAACCAATTGGCATAACGCGCACCAGCAAACATGCTCACACCAATGGTGATCACGACGGACCACGCCATCAGGCCAATGAGAGGGTTGGGGAAGCCCAACAGAGAGCCTTGCCATGAAGCCAAGTTCTTCCCACATTGAACGATCACGCTGTAATCGCAGGAAGCTGCCTCATCGGGGAAGAGGAGTTTGTGAATCTTCTCAACAGTGAGCGCAAAAGCTGCCGTAAGTCCTACAAGTCCAGAAAGGATCAAGAAAAGAGGAAAGCCAACGGGTCTTTGTGTTTCAGCTGAAGTCATGCTCACCTCTTCATTATGGCTGGACTACCTTTGAAAACACTCAGGAACCACACAGCGGGTGGAAACCTGACATACTGGTAACAGTGCGAAGGCGATGGCCTCGCGCGACGTGACAAACAAGACTTTGCATAACAACGGTTATGCGCACGGGAGATCACCGCGATCGCCCGCCACAGATCCAGAGCTACAAGCCGGAATCAGTGGGAAGACACACAAGATTTATAGCCAGAATTCTTCGGATTTCTGCAAACGAGAATAGTTACATCCCCGTGACGCGGTGACGCAGGGGGTAACGGGGAGTACACCACTGATGGTGAATAACACCGAAAATGAAGACAACAACGTCGAAGAATTTGTGACAGAAGTTGTTTCTGAAGCCGTTGAAGTTGCTGAAGACATCGTGGCCGAAGCAGTAGTAGTCGCTGAAGCTATTGTTGCCGAAGCAGAAGAGGTTGCGACCGAAATCGTGGCTGAAGCAGAAGCTGAAGCTGTAGTCATCGAAGTAGCTGCTGAAATCATCGCAGAGGCAGTCGTAGAAGCAGTTGCTGAGCCCAAGGTGGAGTACCCCACTTTTGAGGCCAAAGAGGTAACTGATTTATTCTTCTTTGCTCCAAACCTTCCTGGTTCTGAAGGCCGCATCCCCACTCGTGATGGTCGTGATCGACTTGAAGACCGTCGTCCGACCCGAAATAACCGTCCAGAGCGTGGCGCTTTCGGTCAGGTTGAAGACGACACAGCTGATGGCAGCACGGTTCGTCGCCGAGTTCGTCAGCGCCAAGGTGAAAACCGTGAAATTCAGGATGATTCAGGCAACACTGTTGTGCGAATCCGCACTCCACGTGCACCAGAACTGATCACAGAACCTCAGCGCATCAAGGGTTCAACTCGTCTTGAAGCAAAAAAGCAACGCCGTCGTGATGGCCGTGATGCTGGTCGCCGTCGAACTGTCGTGACGGAAAGCGAGTTCCTCGCTCGTCGTGAAGCTGTCGATCGCGCCATGATTGTTCGCGAAAAAGAAGACCGCGTCCAAATTGGTGTTCTCGAGGACAATGTTCTCGTCGAGCACTATGTTGCTCGTGCTTCTGAAGCTAGCCTCATCGGCAACGTTTATCTCGGTAAGGTACAGAACGTTCTACCTTCGATGGAAGCGGCTTTCGTGGATATTGGTCGCGGTCGTAACGCAGTTCTGTATTCGGGTGAAGTTGATTGGGATTCCGTAGAAACCGGGAACCAGCCTCGCAAGATTGAGAATGCACTGAAGCCAGGAGACAAGGTTCTCGTTCAGGTCACGAAGGACCCCGTTGGTCAAAAGGGTGCCCGCTTGACCTCTCAGGTTTCATTGCCTGGACGCTACTTGGTTTATGTTCCTAACGGCTCGATGAACGGGATTAGCCGCAAGCTTCCAGACACCGAGCGCACTCGCCTCAAGCGCATTCTCAAGGAAGTACTTCCAGAGAATGTGGGAGTTATTGTTCGTACTGCTGCCGAAGGTGCAACGGAAGAACAGCTCACCGTTGATGTACAGCGTCTTACTCAGCAATGGGAAGAGATTTCTCGCAAGGTTGAGACCGACAATGCTCCGGCCATCCTGCACAGTGAGTCTGATCTCTTGATCAAGATTGTTCGTGATGTTTTCAATGAAGACTTCCACCGCATGATCATTCAGGGAGATATTGCCAAGGGCACTATTGAGAGTTACCTCAACCAGGTGGCTCCTGAACTACTCGAGCGCGTTTCCGCATACGAAGGAAACCGTGACGCCTTTGATGAATACCGCATCACTGAGCAAATTGAGAAGGCACTTGACCGTAAGGTATGGCTACCTTCAGGTGGTTCACTCGTTATTGACCGCACCGAAGCAATGACCGTTGTTGACGTCAACACCGGCAAGTTCGTCGGTTCTGGTGGAAACCTTGAAGAGACCGTTACCAAGAACAACTTGGAAGCGGCCGAAGAAATCGTTCGTCAACTGCGTCTTCGTGACATCGGCGGCATCATCGTGGTCGACTTCATCGATATGGTTCTCGAAACCAACCGTGATCTTGTTCACCGTCGACTGATCGAATGCTTGTCTCGCGACCGTACCAAGCACCAAGTTGCAGAGGTAACTTCTCTCGGCCTGGTTCAGATGACTCGTAAGAAGCTAGGTCTTGGCTTGTTGGAGACTTTCTCCGAGGCATGCCAGGTGTGTGCTGGACGTGGTGTCATTGTTCATCACGAACCAGTGACACGTGCGGGAAATAACGGCGAATCAAATGCCGCAGAACCTCGTCGTCGTTCCAAGGGACGCGGAGGAGATAAACCAGCTGCTGCAGCAGTTGTGGCTCACCCAATCCCTGAGGGCGCGAAGAACGCACTTGCTCAGATTGCGGCAAGCACTCTGGGGCATTCCACTGAAGATCACGTAGACGCAGAAACTTCTGAAGAAATCGTTGAAATTCTAGATATCCCAGTTGTCTCTTCAGGCAAGGGGCGTAAACCCCGTGTTTCGGCGGAAAAGGCCGAAGTTATTCTCGAAAACGTCCTCGAAGCTCTGCCAGAGCCTAAAGCTGCCGGTCAGGGTCGTGGACGTTCACGTCGAGTTTCTACTGCAAATATCTCCACTGGTGAGGGCTCTGCGAGTCCAGAAAGTGATTCATAACGCAGTAGGGGAGTAATCCCGCTCACACGCCGGTCTTGTTGGTTTGACCACAGTGCGAGAAGTGGCTATTCTTGAACCTTGGTGCTCGTTCGATTCTGAGCGTGATTGCCCCAATCTTCTGCGGATAGTCCGGTTAGCCCAGGAAATCAACGCAGAAACAATTCATTAGCTTTAAGAAATTAGGTAGCAAAGTGGTTTACGCAGTAGTGCGCTCCGGCGGTCGCCAGGAAAAGGTAGAGGTCGGCACCATTGTCACAATGGACCGTGTCAAGGCTGACAAGTCTGGCTCCATCGAGCTTCCCGCAGTTCTCCTCGTTGACGGCGACAAGATCACCGCTGACCAGGCATCGCTGGCAAAGGTCAAGGTAACCGCTACGGTTCTCAACGACCTTCGCGGCCCCAAGATCATCATCCAGAAGTACAAGAACAAGACCGGTTACAAGAAGCGTCAGGGCCACCGTCAGGAGCTCACACGCGTTCAGATCACCGGCATCAAGTAAGGCCTAGGAGAGACTCAGATGGCACATAAAAAGGGTGCGAGCTCCACTCGCAACGGTCGTGACTCCAACGCACAGCGCCTCGGCGTAAAGCGCTTCGGTGGTCAGAAGGTTCTTGCCGGCGAAATCATCGTTCGTCAGCGTGGCACTCACTTCCACCCCGGCGTTAACGTCGGCCGTGGTGGCGATGACACTCTCTTCGCCCTCGCAGCTGGTGCTGTTGAGTTCGGTAACAAGGGTGGCCGCAAGGTCGTCAACATTGTGACTGTCTAACACCAGCACATACAGCTTTAGAGGAAGGGCGAGCTTTTTAGCTCGCCTTTTCCTATTTACATCCGCAACACAATCGCCTGAGCATCGGCAGAAAAGGAGCAGACATGGCAACGTTTGTCGATAACGTCACCCTGCACCTCAAAGCCGGTCACGGTGGAAATGGCTGTGTGTCAGTCAAGCGCGAGAAGTTCAAGCCTTTGGCTGGTCCTGATGGCGGCAACGGCGGAGATGGCGGAGATATTGTTCTCTTCTCAGACCCCCAAGTCACCACTCTGCTGAGCTATCACCGCGCCCCTCACATCAACTCTCCTCACGGTGGCCCTGGCATGGGCGATCACCGTCAAGGTTTCAAGGGTGAAGAACTCGTTCTTTCAGTTCCAGTCGGAACCGTGGTCAAGGACCCAGACGGCACCGTGATTGCCGATATGAACGTTCCTGGTATGCGTGTTGTTGTTGCGCCTGCTGGTCAGGGTGGCCTAGGAAACTCAGCCTTGTCTTCCACGAAGCGTAAAGCTCCTGGTTTCGCGCTTCTGGGAACAAAGGGCTTCGAGGGTGACGTCATGCTCGAGCTCAAGACGCTTGCTGACGTGGCTTTGGTTGGCTACCCCTCTGCTGGAAAGTCCTCTTTGGTTGCTGCACTCTCAGCTGCACGTCCCAAGATTGCGGATTACCCGTTCACAACCTTGCACCCCAATTTGGGTGTGGTTCAAGCTGGTGAGGTTCGCTACACCATCGCAGACGTCCCAGGTTTGATTGAGGGAGCCTCCGAGGGCAAGGGCTTAGGTCTCGAGTTCCTCCGTCACGTAGAGCGCTGTACGGCACTTCTGCACGTGATTGACTGTGCAACCCTTGATCCAGGCCGCGACCCTTTATCTGACCTCGACGTGATTCTGGGCGAACTAGCCGCATATCCCGTCCCAGGAGATCAGGTTCCCTTACTTGATCGTCCTCAGCTCATTGCGTTGAACAAGGTTGATGTTCCTGATGCCAAAGACTTGGCAGATATGGTTCGCCCTTACCTTGAAGAACGCGGCTACCGGGTCTTTGAAATCTCTGCCGTCTCTCACGAAGGTTTGCGTCAACTTTCCTTCGCTCTTGCAGAGCTCGTTGAGCAGGGTCGTAAGGAAGCGCTTGCGAATGAAGTAATTCCTGTGATCATGTTGCGTCCACGTGCTGTGGATGACCAGGGATACATTATTCGCGTTGAAGGCGGTTCCGGCGGAAACATCTACCGCGTCATTGGTGCAAAGCCCGAACGCTGGGTGGAACAAACCGACTTCAATAACGAAGAAGCTGTGGGATACCTCGCTGACCGTCTTGCAAAGGCTGGCGTTGAAGACATGCTCTTTAAGAAGGGTGCAGTCGCGGGTTCTACTGTCATCATCGGTGAAGGTAATGGTCTTGTCTTTGACTGGGAGCCCACCATGACCTCAGCTGCAGAATTGATGACCGGTCCTCGTGGAACAGACGACCGCCTCAACCAAAACAATCGTCGTACCAATAAGGAACGACGTGATGAGTATTACGACCTCATGGACGCCAAGCAGGAGGCTCGTGAAGAGCTTGTTCGGGAACGCGATGCAGGTCTCTGGCAGGTAGATGACGAGATTGCAGATGAGAGTTAGTAGTCGTCAAGATATTCCTGCTGCTCGCAGGATTGTGGTTAAAGTTGGTTCTTCATCCATCAGTGGTGAGAACGCACACCAAATCAAGACCTTGGTTGAAGCTTTAGCGGAAGCTCATGGCCGCGGAACCGAAGTTGTGCTGGTTTCCTCTGGAGCTATGGCTACTGGTTTTCCATATATCAACCTCACGTCACGCCCAACGGACCTTCCCACGTTGCAGGCTGCTGCTGCTGTTGGACAGAGCCGATTGATGGTTCGTTATCAAGAACTTCTTGATCACTCCAACATTGTTGCTGGCCAAGTTTTGCTGACCTCAGGTGACTTTGAAAATGACAGCACACGGTCCAATGCTGCCTTGGCAATGGAGAAGCTACTGGAGCTTCGTGTGCTACCGATTGTGAACGAAAACGACACCGTAGCAACCCAAGAGATTCGTTTTGGTGACAACGACCACCTGGCAGCTTTGGTAGCTCAGCTCGTGAATGCAGATGTGCTTGTGTTGCTTTCAGATGTCGATGGTATCTATACCAAGCCTCCTGCGGAGCCCGGAGCTGAGCGCATTGAACTCGTTCCGTTCGGCCATCTTCTAGACCACGTGGAGTTCGGTTCCATTGGTTCAGCTGGTGTGGGCAGCGGGGGAGCAGGCACCAAGGCTGCTGCTGCCCAATTTGCAGCAGAATCGGGGACTGCCGTTCTGATTACACATGCAGCGTTAGTATCTTCCGCTCTTCGTGGTGACAACGTGGGTACCTGGTTCGACGCCTCCGCTGAATAATTCCCTTCTGTAGCATTGAGTTATGGCTATCCCCACACTTTCTCCTGCATTAGTCTCCAAGCTAGAAGCTTCTCAGACCGCATCTCGAGCCTTGGCAACTCTGACCACTGCTCAGAAGAACGCTGCCCTCTCCGCTATTGCTGATGTGATTGATGCGAATCAAAGTTCGATTTTGGCTGCCAATGCCCTCGACATAGCAGCAGGGGAATCCAATGGCATGACTGCTGGCCTGTTGGATCGTCTTCGATTTACCCCAGAGCGCCTGACCTCCTTGGCTCAAGCTGTTCGTGATGTGATCTCTCTTCCCGATCCTGTCGGTGTTGTCGTGCGTGGAAATGACATGCCTAATGGAATTCACCTCAGTCAGGTACGTGTCCCTTTCGGTGTCGTAGGGGCAATCTATGAAGCTCGACCCAATGTCACGGTTGATATTGCTGCGTTGTGTATCAAGAGTGGAAACGCGTCAGTTCTTCGAGGTGGTTCCGCTGCGGAAAACACCAACACAGTTTCCGTCGGCTTGATTCAACAAGCTTTGGTCTCGGTAGGACTTCCCGCGGAGGCAGTTCAAAGCATTGATGAATTAGGTCGCGAAGGCGCTACCCAGCTCATGGCAGCTCGTGGGTATGTTGATGTTCTCATTCCCCGTGGATCAGCGAATTTGATTAACGCAGTTGTGTTGGAATCTAAAGTTCCCGTCATTGAAACCGGTGCTGGTGTAGTCCACCTCGTTATTGACGAGAGTGCTGAAATCTCCCAGGCGGTTGAGATCGCTCACAACTCAAAAGTTCAACGTCCGAGTGTGTGCAATTCCTTAGAGACACTCATTGTTCTCGACACAGTTGCTCCACGAGCTCTGCCCCCGATTCTGACCAGATTGGTTGAGGCAGGTGTCACACTCAAGGGTGATGCCAGAACCCGTGAGATATTTCCCGCTGCTGGTGTCGCTACAGATGAAGATTATGCAACTGAGCACATGAGTCTTGAAATGAACGTCAAAGTAGTTTCTGACCTCGATGAGGCTATTTCACACATTCGACGATTCTCCACCAAGCACACCGAGTCAATCTTGACAAACAACGTTGCTCACGCTGACAAATTCCTTGCGGAAGTTGATGCAGCGGTAGTGATGGTGAACGCATCAACACGCTTCACAGACGGTGGAGAGTTTGGTTTCGGCGCAGAAGTGGGAATCTCAACCCAGAAACTTCATGCTCGTGGCCCTATGGGGCTTCCTGAACTCACCTCAACCAAGTGGTTGGTCCGTGGTTCTGGGCAAATTCGCCACTAGACTTTTATTAGTAACCAACACACACGTGGAGTAACAATGAACGCTGTAGAAATTCTGGCAAACGCCGAAGGTCACGAGAGCTTCCCTCTCGTTATTCCTGCAATCGCATTCGCGATTATCGCTGCCGGTTTCTTCACCTTCCTTGGCTTGGTTACTTACAGCTACAAGGACGTTGCAGCCCGTCACCGTCAGAAGTGGTCTGACGCTAGCGACCACGCAGCTCACCACTAAGCGAATTCATATGACCGTTCACGGTCAACACTCTCGTATTGGTGTTCTTGGTGGCACATTCGATCCGCCACAAAACGGCCATTTAGCAGTTGCTGGCGCCGTTCTTGAACGACTTGACTTAGATCACATTCTCTTCGTGCCTGCAGGCGACCCGTGGCAAAAGAACGAGGAAGCTACCTCTTCACAACGGTCAGAAATGGTCAAACTCGCCATTGCGGGGCAGGAAAATTTCTCTGTTAGTTCAGTCGATGTAGACAGGCCAGGACCGACATACACAGTCGATACTTTGCGAGATTTAGCGAAGATCTATTCCGGTGCAGAACTCTTTTTCATTCTCGGCGACGAAGCTTTTGAGAGCATTCATACCTGGAAAGACTATGAAGAATTGGCTTCTTTGGCCGCCTTTGTTGTCGTTTCTCGCCACGGCACACACCCAGAAGTTCCCGCAAAGCTTTCACCCAGCGTAAACTTGCTAGAAATATCGACTTTGCCGATTTCGTCCACGCAGTGCCGTGAACAAATTGCGAATGGACTCTCACTTGAAGGTCTTGTTCCAGGCCCAGTCGCTGAGTACATTCAAGAACATCAGTTGTATCGGAGAAATGCGTGAGTGGTGATACTCCCGAGATCGTCCTGAACGAATTCGGTGACCTTTCGCGCAAAGCTCGTCGTGAGCTAGAAGCACGAGGCATCGATCCTGACACTGCTGTTGTTGAATACATCGCAGCAACCGGACAGATTCCTGTCATCACACCAGAAACTGCTGCCGCTGCCAACGCAGAAGCACAAGCAGAAGCTGCTGCAGCACGTCTGGATGAAGCGCCTTCTATCGAGACGTCTGAGCCCGTCCAGGTTACTGTTTCTGAAACAGTTCAGACCCAGCCTGTTGTTGAAAATGTCGTGCCACCTGTTTCTGTACCAGTGACGGCAGCTGAAACTGGTCCCATTGAGCCGCTGACAGTAGCTCCTGCTCTAGATTCAGGTTCCTTATCTGCTGTTGAAGAAACACTGGCAGCCGTTTCTGATCAAACAGGGGAAATAGTAACTTCTGGTTTTGATTCACTTGTCAATGTCGAAACTACTGATGTTCCTACAGGTCCTTCTAAGGGTGAAGCGCGACGTCTAGCTCGCAAGGAAAAAAAGGCTCAGGCACTCGAAGCTAAAGCCCAGAAGGCCGCCGCAGCTCAGGAAGCTAAAGAAACTGCTGCGCGAGAAGCTGAACAAGCACGAGCAGACAAAGCAGCCCAGCTTGAACTAGACAAAGAATTAGCTCAAACCCACGCACGTGAAGCTGAAGAAGCACAAGCAGAATTAGCTCGAGAAGAAGAACTCGCTAAAGCACGTGCTGCAGAAGAGGCAGAAGACGCTCGTATTGAAGCAGAACGTCTTGCTTTAGCTGCTGAGGAAGAGGCTCGAGCTGCTGAGGCGAGAAAGGCTGAAAAAGCCGCTGAGGCGCTTGCTCAAGCAGAAGCAGAAGCTGAAGCTGCGGCTCAAGCCTCCATCGCAGAGCAAGAAGTAATCGAAGACACCATCATTCCTGTGCTTGACGCAGAGGAAGATGATGAAGACGGTGAAGAAGAACTTGAACCGCAAACCATCTCAGAAGCCACAGCAGCTATTGCTATCGCTGAAGCTGTAGCAGCTGCTGAGGCAGTTGTTGAGGCGGGCGAAGTAAGTATTGAATACGGCAACCTTGCCAATGCTGTCCCTGCAACTACGGGATCAATCTCCGTCATCAGTAACGCACTTATCTTGCCGACACTTCCTGAGACCACAGGTTCAATAGCTCCCATCAACCCCACTGGTGAAATCGTCATCACGGGTTCTATATTGATCCCCTCTTCGGTTTCTCAGGTTGGTGCAAACCTTGAGAACCTGGACACATCAGAAATCGATGTCATCAGGGATGAAGATGAAGTCGCACCCACCCAGGGAATGGCCCCAGTTTCTGCAGCATCAGCTGTCTCCGCATACAACATCTCAAACAGCGTAGTCACGACTCCTCGTGGCATGAACGAACGTCTGCCTTTCATCCTCTCCATCACAGCTGCCGGTTTAGCTGTAGGAGTGGTTGCTTTATTCGTTGCCGGTTATTTCTTAGGACTGTTCTAATTGGCTGCTACTGAAAACGCCCACCGTCTGCTTCAAATTGCTGCGAAAGCTGCAGATGAAAAGGGTGGCTTTGATCAAGTTGCTCTCGACATCTCAGAGCCGCTTCCTTTAGTCGACATCTTCCTTCTCGTCACGGGTCGCAACGAGCGCAACGTCATCGCAATTTCTAACGAAATTGAAGACAAGATGATCGAAGCTGGTGTGAAGACGATTCGCCGTGAAGGTCGTGCAGAAGGTCGTTGGATTCTTCTTGATTTTGGTGACCTTGTTGTTCACGTCTTCCATGAAGAAGAGCGCATGTATTACGGTCTTGAGCGTCTCTGGAAGGATTGTCCTGCAATCCCTCTTGAATTCGTTCAGCACACTGAGGTGTAGTAATCTAAACAAGTTGTCTCGCAGTGATGCGAGGTTCCGGGTCTGTGGCGCAGCTGGTAGCGCACCTGCATGGCATGCAGGGGGTCAGGGGTTCGAGTCCCCTCAGATCCACAA
>ERZ1034363.879-NODE-879-length-18695-cov-4.461865_pt1 | contig 18695 bp, 18 predicted proteins | sample MGYA00520616_ERZ1034363 | MGnify/ENA primary metagenome ERZ1034363 (study PRJEB33736, sample SAMEA104284506) | Azolla filiculoides | biome: Urban; feature: Water surface; material: Ditch water | place: Netherlands | collected 2015-10-28 | depth 0-0.1 m ...
GTGCTGCGCCGCGGAGGCCCGCGTGTCTAAACCGTCGACCTGTGCATCTGGCAGCGCGAACGGCTGGTCGGTCGACGCCATCGCTTTGGTCGGCCCTACTGCCAGCGGTAAAACGGCAGCAGCTTTAGCCATTGCACAGGCATGGCCGGTTGAAATTATCAGCATCGACTCAGCCTTGGTGTATCGCGGCATGGACATTGGCACCGCCAAGCCCAATGCCGAAGAGTTGGCGCAAGTACCGCACCACCTCATCAACATTCGTGACCCGTTGCACGCTTATAGCGCCGCTGAGTTTGCACGTGATGCCAGCACCTTGATGGCTGATATTCGCGCACGCGGCAAGCTGCCGCTGCTGGGGGGCGGCACCATGCTTTACCTGAAAGCTTTGCGCGACGGCATTGACGACTTACCCACCGCGCAGCCTGAGCTTCGCGCTGAGATTGAACAGCAAGCCCTCGCCCTGGGCTGGCCTGCCATGCACGCCGAACTGGCCAAGGTAGATGCCATCACCGCGGCACGCTTGGCACCCAACGATGCGCAACGCATCTCACGTGCGCTGGAGGTGTGGCGCGTGAGCGGCAAAGCCTTGTCGCAATGGTTTGCGGAAGGTGAAGCCACACGTGCAGCGCAACCTGCGCTCAACATGCCGCTTTTGTCGCTTGAACCAGTTGACCGCGCGTGGCTACATGCGCGCATCGCGCAGCGTTTTGATTTGATGTTGGCGGGTGGTTTCTTAGAAGAGATGCATGCCCTACGTGCGCGTGGTGATCTGCACATGGATTTACCAAGCATTCGCTGTGTGGGCTATCGCCAAGCATGGGAGTTGCTCGACAGAGCCGAAGCTACGAAGGCTCCAATTGAAAGCATCTTGCCGCAGCTGCACGAACTCGGTGTGGCCGCCACGCGTCAGTTGGCCAAACGTCAACTCACGTGGCTGCGGGGTATGGATGAGCGCATCGTCATTCCGTGTGATGCGCCTGATGCTTTGGCGCAAACACTGGCTGCAGTGCAGCGGTTTACTGCAACGGCTCTTTGAGCGCGTCTGGCAGCGGCAAAGGCATGACCGCAATGCCTTCGTCGATCAACTCTTCGGTTTCTTCAGGTGTGGCGTGGCCACGAATGTTGCGCGCCTCAGTTTCACCGTAGTGCATCTTGCGCGCTTCTTCTGGAAAGCTGTTGCCCACGTCTTCGGTATTGGCCACCACATGACGAACCATCTTGAGCAAGGCGGCTTGCAATTGCGCGGGTTCTAAGTTGGCCACCTCTTGCAAGCTGGGCAATGTGGATGGTGTATTTGTAGATGCACCATGAGCTGCTGACGCAGGAGCGGAGGCATCAACGGCCGAACTTGAATTTTCAGCAGTGGCTTGCGAAGCACCGCCTGCAGCAGCGCGATCACCACGCGCGGTGCTCAGGTTCAAACGCGGCGCACTGAGCTTTTTGCTCACACTGGCATCGCCGCACATAGGGCAAGTCAGCAAACCACGGGTGAGCTGGCTTTGGTAATCGTCTTCGGAACCAAACCAGCCTTCAAACACATGGTGTTGGGCGCATTGAAGGTCTAGAACTTTCATGGCTCAATTATCCCTGCAGCCATACACGCATCACACGCGCTGCCATTGCAGGGGCCAGGCGCCGCTGAGGTGGTTTTGCAGCCAGAGCAAACCTGTGAGGGTTTTGGCATCAGTCAGCTGGCCATCACGCGACCAAGCCAGCAGCTCATCCATGCTGGCATCAAACACATCCAGAAACTCCCCCTCGTCCAGCTGACGCTCACCTTGGGTCAAGCCACGTGCAAACCAAATGTCGATGAACTCGGTGGAATAGCTGATGACGGGATGCAACACACCCGCATGCGCCCACTCGGTGGCGCGGTAGCCGGTTTCTTCTAGCAGCTCGCGCTGGGCACAGACCAAGCGGTCTTCACCCGGATCTAGCTTGCCCGCTGGAAACTCGATCATCACTTGTTGCACGGGGTAGCGGTATTGGCGCTCCATCACCAAGCGGCCATCGTCGCGCATGGCGATGATCATCACCGCGCCGGGGTGAATCACAAACTCACGCGTGGCGGTGTCGCCACTTGGCAAACGCACGGTGTCTCTAAAGGCATGCAGAAAATGCCCCTTGAGCAACTCGACGTGGTCAACGGTGTGTTCGATCAAATGATCATCAGAGGTGTTTTTCATAGTCATCATGAAAAAAGCCAGCTCGAAAGCTGGCTTTGAGAAAGCATTGACAGCTTAGCTGCCCAATGTCGAAATAACGGCGTTGGCACACAAAGTCATCAAGCCGCCAGGCAACAAGCCCAGCACCAACAACAAGCCGCTGTTGACCAGCAACACCATGCGCACGTCTGCACCAGCCGACACAGTGCTTGCAGTCAATGGCGCGTCAAAGTACATGACTTTCACAACGCGCAAGTAGTAGAAGGCTGCCAACAATGACATCAACACGGCATACGTTGCCAAGGCAATTGCGCCAGGTTGGCCTGATGCCACCAACGCTTGCAACACGGACAACTTGCCCGCGAAACCAACCATGGGTGGGATACCTGCCAAGGAGAACATGCACAAAGCCATCACGCCAGCGTACAGAGGGCTACGTTGGTTCAAACCAGAGAAATCTGCAATTTCTTCGCTCTCAAAACCTTCACGTGCCAACAACATGATGATGCCGAACACGGCCAAGGTCGTGAGCACATAAGTCACCACGTAGAACATGGCCGAGCTATACGCATTGGCTGCAGCAGCTGTGTCGCCATTGACGACGCCTGAATACAAACCGATCAACACAAAACCCATTTGAGAAATGGTGGAGAACGCAATCATGCGCTTCATGTTGGTCTGTGCAATACCGGCCAAGTTACCGATCAGCAAAGATGCGACCGACAAGACCATCAACATTTGTTGCCAGTCAATGGCCAAAGGCATCAAGCCTTCCACCAACAAGCGCATGGTCATGGCAAACGCGGCGAGCTTGTGCGCGCCACCGATCATCAATGTCACCACTGTTGGTGCACCTTGATACACGTCGGGCACCCACATGTGGAAAGGCACCACACCGAACTTGAAACCCAAGCCGCAGACCAAGAAGACCAAGCCCAAGATCAATACCTTGTGGTTGATCTGGCCAGAGGCCACAGCCTTGAACACGGTGGTGATGTCGAGCGAACCCGTGCCGCCGTAAATCATGGACATGCCGTAGAGCAAGAAACCGCTACCCAAGGCGCCGAGCACAAAGTACTTCATGGCAGCTTCAGACGCTGTGGTGCTGTCACGACGCAAAGCCACCAAGGCATAGCTAGAGAGCGCCAACAATTCCACGCCGAGATACAGCACGAGGAAGTTGTTGCCAGAAATCATGACGTACATGCCCAGCAAGGCAAACAAGCCCAAGGTGAACAGCTCGCCACCGTACTTCAGCATGTCACGGTCAGCGGCATAAGGACGGCCGTAAACCAAGGTCACAAACACAGCCAGTGTCGAGAAGCACTTGAGCCAGTTGCCCATGGGATCAGACACCACCATGTTGCCAAAGCTGTACACCGTTGTGCCACTCATGGCATCGTGCGCTTGCAAAACGGCCACAACAGCCATGGTCAGCAAGGACAGCACATAGGTGAGTGTGCGACGAGGCGATTTGACGAACAAATCGATCATGGCGATCGCGATGGTCATGACCACCAACAGAATCTCAGGATAAAGCGCTGCTAAGTTGAATTTTTCAATCATTGGGTCCATCCCTCTTTATTGGGGCAATTTGGACAAGGCCACGTGCTTGAGCAACTCAGCCACGGACACATCCATCACATCGGTGAACGGCTTGGGGAAGATGCCCATGGCCAAGACGGCAATCGCCAACAGGGCCAACATCAAGAACTCACGGCTGTTGATGTCCGTCAATTCTTTGACGTGGTCATTGCCCACGGGGCCGAGATACACGCGTTTGATCATCCACAAGGTGTAAGCCGCGCCGAAGATCAACGCTGAAGCAGCAGCAAAGCCAACCCAGAAGTTGTATTTGATGGCACCCAAGATGACCATCCACTCGCCCACGAAACCTGCCGTGCCTGGCAAGCCGCAGTTGGCCATACCGAACAACAAAGCAAAAGCAGCGAACTTAGGCATGGTGTTGACAACACCACCGTAGGCAGCGATTTCACGTGAGTGCACGCGGTCGTACAACACACCAATCGACAAGAACATGGCAGCAGACACAAAGCCGTGGGCAATCATTTGCACCAAAGCGCCGGACACACCGATGTCGTTGAAGATGAAGAAGCCCAAGCTCACGAAGCCCATGTGCGCGACAGATGAATAAGCCACCAGCTTTTTCATGTCTTCTTGCACCATGGCCACCAAGCCCACGTAAACCACAGCCACGAGCGACAAGGTAATCATGAGCCATGCGTATTCGTGTGCGGCATCAGGCGCGATGGGCATAGAGAAGCGCAAGAAGCCATAAGCACCGAGCTTCAACATGATCGCGGCCAGCACGGCAGAACCACCGGTAGGGGCTTCCACGTGAACGTCTGGCAACCATGTGTGCACAGGCCACATAGGAACCTTGACCGCAAATGCTGCGAAGAACGCAAAGAACAACAAGGTTTGCGCAGACATTGGCAATGGCATTTTGTGCCAAGTCGCCAAATCAAAACTGCCGCCCGATTGGGTGTACAGATAGATCAAGGCAACCAACATCAACAAAGAACCCAACAACGTGTACAAGAAGAACTTGAACGCTGCGTAGATTTTGTTAGGACCACCCCAGATACCGATGATCAAGTACATCGGAATCAGTGTGGCTTCAAAGAACACATAGAACAGCATGCCGTCAGCTGCGGCAAACACGCCGATCATCAAGCCGCTCAAGATCAAGAACGCGCCCATGTATTGGTTCACGCGCTCGGTGATCACTTCCCAACCGGCGATCACAACGATCACGGTGATGAAAGCGGTCAGCAAAACGAACCACAAAGACAAACCGTCCACGCCCACGTGATAGAACACATTGAAGCGCTCAATCCACATCGACTTCTCAACAAATTGCAACGCCGCTGTGCTGTTGTCGAAACCGCCAAACAATGGCAATGTGACAGCCAAACTGACGATAGAACCGATCAAAGCAAACCAACGCACGGCTCTCGCATGTTCGTCACGCCCCAAGGCGAGCAAGATGACACCAAAGAAAATTGGCGTCCAAATGGCAAGGCTCAATAAACCCATTTTTTATTCTCCTTATTTGAGCCAGACGAACCAAGTCATCAGCAAGAACACGCCAAGGATCATGACCAAGGCATAGTGGTAGAGGTAGCCAGTTTGCAACTGACGTGTCACAGAAGACACCCAACCCACCAACTTCCAAGAAGCGTTCACCACACCACCTTCGATGATGGCTTGGTCGCCGCCCTTCCACAGACCCGTACCCAATGCGCGAGCGCCGCGGGCCAAGACGTTTTCGTTGAACCAGTCCATGTAGTACTTGTTTTCAAACAAGACATAGATCGGATTGAACACGCGCTTGATCGCCGCAGGCACAGCTGGGTTGATCATGTACATGTAGTAAGACGATGCAACACCGGCCACAGCCAACCAGAACGGTGCTGTGCTGAGCGCATGCAGAGCCATGGCGACAGCGCCGTGGTACTCATGAGCTAGCTCGTGCATCACAGGATGCTTGTCCGCATTGATGAAGATGGCGTCGCTGAAGAACTCACCGTACAGCATCGGGTCGATGGTGTAGAAACCGATCAGCACAGATGGAATCGCGAGCAAGACCAAAGGCACAGTCACCACCCATGGGGACTCGTGTGGGCCGTGGTCATGGCCGTGATCGTCATGACCATGATGGTCGTCGTGGCCGTGGTGTGCATCAGGGTTTTGGTCGTAACGCTCTTCGCCGTGGAACACGAGGAAGTACATGCGGAACGAGTAGAACGCCGTCACAAACACGCCAGCCAACACAGCGAAGTGGGCAAAGCCAGCACCGGGCAAGGTGCTTTCAGCCACAGCTTCGATGATGCTGTCTTTGGAATAGAAGCCAGAGAAGAACGGTGTACCGATCAAAGCCAGCGAACCCAACAACGAAGTGATCCAAGTGATGGGCATGTACTTGCGCACGCCGCCCATCCAACGGATGTCTTGGTTGTGGTGCATGCCCATGATGACGGAACCGGCACCAAGGAACAGCAAAGCTTTGAAGAACGCGTGGGTCATCAAGTGGAACACGGCCACAGAGTAAGCCGATGCGCCCAATGCCACGGTCATGTAACCGAGTTGCGACAGTGTGGAATAAGCCACAACGCGCTTGATGTCGTTTTGAATCAGACCCAAGAAGCCCATGAACAAGGCTGTGATGGCACCGATGACCAAGATGAAGTTCAGCGCAGTGTCTGACAACTCAAAGAATGGCGACATGCGAGTAACCATGAAGATACCGGCCGTCACCATGGTCGCTGCGTGAATCAACGCAGAGATAGGTGTTGGGCCTTCCATTGAGTCAGGCAACCACACATGCAGTGGGAACTGAGCCGACTTACCCATCGCACCGATGAACAAGCAGATACAGATCACAGTCACCAGCATCCAGTCGGTGCCAGGGAATGTGAGCGCACCCAATTCGCCAGCTTTGGCAAATGCTTCGGTGTAGTTCAACGTGCCGCCGTAGGCAGCGATCAAACCAATACCCAAGATGAAGCCAAAGTCACCCACGCGGTTGACCAAGAAGGCTTTCATGTTCGCGAAGATGGCTGTGGGTTTGTTGAACCAGAAACCGATCAACAGGTAAGACACCAAGCCCACCGCTTCCCAACCGAAGAACAGTTGGAGCATGTTGTTGCTCATGACGAGCATCAACATCGAGAAAGTGAACAAGGAGATGTAAGAGAAGAAGCGGTTGTAGCCTTCGTCCTCTTGCATGTAACCAATGGTGTAGAGGTGAACCATCAATGACACAAAGGTCACGACGCACATCATCATGGCAGTCAGGCCATCGACCATGAAGCCGATTTCCATTTTGAGATCGCCCACCACCATCCACGTGTAGAGGGTTTCGTTGAAACGTGCGCCGTCCATGGCCACGCTTTGCAGCGTCATGGCAGACAACACGAAGGCGATGAACACGCCCAAGATGGTGAGTGTGTGGGTCAAGCCGCGGCCAATTTTGTTACCGCCAAAGCGCGTACCAAAAATACCAGCCAAGGCAGAGCCCACCAGCGGTGCCATAGGCACTGCCAACAATGTAGAAGCTTGCAGGGTTTGTGACATGTTGAATTAACCCTTGAGCGTGTTGAGTTCATCCACGTTGATGCTGGACTTGTTGCGGAACAACTGAACCAGAATCGCCAAGCCGATGGCAGATTCAGCAGCCGCCACGGTCAAGATGAAGAAAACAAAGATTTGACCGTTCAAGTCACCCAAGTAGTGAGAGAACGCCACGAAGTTCATGTTGACCGCGAGCAACATCAATTCAATCGCCATCAACAAGACGATCAAGTTTTTACGGTTCAAGAAGATGCCGATCACAGAGAGTGCGAACAGAATCGCACCCAGCGTGAGGTAATGGCCTAAGGTGATGCTCATGCTTTTGTCTCCTCTGCGGCTGGGGCTGCAGGTGCGGGTTTGACCGCATCCATCTTCACCAGTTCCACACGGTCACGGGCCTTGACACGAACTTGGTCACCCGCATTTTGGAATTTGCTGTCTTTGCGTGCACGCAAGGTCAAAGCGATGGCAGCAATCAAAGCCACCAACAAAATCAACGCAGCCACTTGCACGGGGTACAGATACTCGGTGTAGAGCAAGATGCCCAAGGCCTTGGTGTTAGAGGCTTGCGCCACCACCACATGACCTACATCAGCAGCAGTAGCTGTGGTCACTGCAGCTGAAGCAGCGTCCACGGCAACTGATGCCGCATCAGCAGCCGCTGAAGCGACATCTACTGGTGCAACTGCGGTGACAGCCGCAGGAGCGATCACTTGTGCAGCGTGTTGTTGCTGAGGCTCGCTGATGCGGAAACCGCCCAACAAGACACCTGCCAACTCCAAGGCAATCACAGCACCAATGGTGGCTGCGAGTGGGAAATGCTTCCAGAAGCCTTGGCGAATGCTGTCGATGTTGATGTCGAGCATCATCACCACGAACAAGAACAAGACCATCACCGCGCCCACGTACACGAGCACGAGAGCGATGGAGAGGAATTCTGCTTTGAGCAACATCCAGATGCCCGAGGCTTGGAAGAAAGCCAAGACCAAATAGAGCGCGGCGTGCACAGGGTTGCGCGCCGTGATGACGCGGAATGACGCAAACAGCATGACTGCTGAGAACGCGTAAAAAAGAGCCGATTGAACGTCCATCATGAAATCTTTCAACGGTATTTGGCGTCAGCTGCTTTGTTGGCAGCGATTTCGGGTTCGTAGCGGTCGCCCACTGCCAACAACATTTCTTTGGTGAAGTACAAGTCACCGCGTTTTTCGCCGTGGTACTCAAAGATGTGTGTTTCAACGATCGAGTCAACGGGGCAGCTTTCTTCGCAGAAACCGCAGAAGATGCACTTGGTCAAGTCGATGTCGTAGCGCGTGGTACGGCGGCTGCCGTCTTCGCGCTGGTCTGATTCGATGGTGATTGCCATCGCTGGGCACACGGCTTCGCAGAGTTTGCAAGCAATGCAACGCTCTTCGCCGTTTTCATAACGACGCAAAGCATGCAGGCCGCGGAAGCGAGGTGACAAAGGTGTCTTCTCTTCCGGGAACTGAATGGTGATGCTGCGCGAGAACATGTACTTGCCTGTGAGGGCCATGCCTTTGAACAGCTCGAGCAACAAGAAGCTCGACAAAAAGTCGCGCAACGAGAAAGGAGCGGAATGTGTAGTCGTTGTCATGGTGTAGTTCCGGCCTTAGTTCCAGATATTCCAAGGTGTTTGGATCCAAACACCCACCACCAACAACCAGATCAGGGTGAGTGGAATGAAGATCTTCCAACCCAAACGCATGATTTGGTCATAGCGATAGCGTGGGAACGTGGCGCGCACCCACAAGAACATGGTCACGACCACAAAGGTCTTGATGCCAAGCCAAATCCAGCCGGGGATCATGTTGAACAGCGCGTTGTCGATGGGTGACAACCAGCCGCCCAAGAACATCACCACGGTCAAGACAGAGACCAAGATCATGTTGGCGTATTCAGCCAAGAAGAACATGGCGAAAGACATGCCCGAGTATTCGATCATGTGGCCAGCCACAATTTCAGATTCACCTTCCACCACGTCGAATGGGTGGCGGTTGGTTTCAGCCAAACCAGAGATGAAGTAGATGATGAACACAGGGAACAAAGGCAACCAGTTCCAAGACAGGAAGTTCAAACCTGCGTTGGCCATGCTGCCTTTGGCTTGACCCATGACGATGTCAGTCATGTTCAAGCTGTTCGAGATCATCAAGACGATCACGAAGCAAAAGCCCATCGCAATTTCGTAGCTCACCATTTGGGCCGATGCGCGCATGGCACCAATGAAAGCGTACTTGGAGTTAGAAGCCCAACCCGCGATGATCACGCCGTACACCTCGAGTGACGTGATGGCCATCAGGAACAGCAAACCGGCGTTGACGTTAGCCAAAGCCACGTCAGGACCAAATGGCACGACCGCCCATGCAGCCAAGGCTGGCATGATGGTCATGATTGGACCCAAGAAGAACAAACTAGTTGTCGCTTGTGTTGGGATGATGATCTCTTTGGTGAGCAACTTCAGCGCGTCAGCGATGGGTTGCAACAAACCACCAGGGCCTGTGCGGTTCGGGCCTTTACGGATTTGGGTGTAACCAATGGCTTTGCGTTCCCACAAAGTCAGGTAAGCCACGCAACCGAGCAAAGGCAACAGCACCGCCACGATCTTGAGCAAGGTCCACAGCACGGGCCAAGCGATTGTGGTCCACCACACATCAGTCATCAAGCCAAAGCCTGCGTTGTAAATGTTGTCAACCATCACAGGCCTCCTTGCAACTTCGCGTCAGCGGTGAGTTGCAGCGATGGTGCGCGACGCACCAAGCTGTCGAGTTGATAAATCGCCGCAGCGGCAGGCTGACCTGCAGCTGGACTCACGTCCACGCTTGCTGAGCAAGCGTTGGACAACAGAGCTTGCACGTCGGCAGGGATCGCTTGAGCACGAACTTCTTCGATGGTCTCGAATTCGAAGCCAGGCACGTGGAGCATGGAGCCCAACACGCGCAAGACTTTCCATGCAGGACGTGCTTCGCCCAAAGGCTTGACCACACCATGGAAGCTTTGTGCGCGACCTTCGGTGTTGATGAACGTACCAGCAGTCTCGGTGAAGGGCGAGATAGGCAGCAGCACATCGCTGATGTCCATGTTGGCCTTGAAGGGAGACAAGGTGACGACCATTTCGGCTTGGCCGATGGCTTGTGCAGCAGCAGCGCCGTTGGCAGCGTCGAAAGCGGGTTCGGTGTTGAGCAACACCACCGCCTTCAAACCACCTGCCAACATTTGGCCTGCAGTTTGACCGCCCGCTTTTGGCAAGGCACCCACCACTTGAGCACCCACCGTGTTGGCAGCTTCGCCGAGGTAACCCACAGTCGCGCCGGTTTGTGCGCCGATCCAGTTGGCCAAGCTGAGCAAGCTAGACGCTTTGGCATGGTGTGCCGCTGCGTTGCCCAACAAAATGGCTTTGCGATCGCCACCCGTCAATGACTTGGCGATGGCTTGTGCTTCTGCGCTGTTGGCGTTACCCGCCACAGGTGCAGCAGCACCCGTGATAGCGCCCACAGCCGCTGCGATGTCAGCCAAGGCTTGCACCCAGTTGGCGGCATCTGCCACCAAGGTGTTGGCCACAGGCATGGCCCAGTCGTAGGCTTGTGCGTTCAATGCATTGACCTTGCCGCCGTTGCGCACAGCTTGGCGCAGACGTTGGGCCAACAAAGGTTGGTCTTTACGGATGTTTGAGCCAATCACCAATGCACGTTGCAGTGTGGTGAGAGAAGCCACAGAAGTACCCAACCAACGGGCTTTGCCATCAGTTTGGAAGTCTGCAGCGCGCAAACGTGTGTCGATGTTTTGGCTACCCAAACCACGCGTCAGGTTGGCAGCCAAGAACAACTCTTCAGCCGTGCTGTGTGGGCTAGCCAAAGTGCCGATGGCTTGTGGGCCGTGCTGGGCTTTGACGCCTTGCAAGCCGTTGGCCACGTATTCGAGGGCAGTTTGCCAATCGACTTCTTTCCACTCGCCGCCTTGCTTGAGCATGGGCTTGGTCAAGCGGTCTGCGCTTTCCAAAGCTTCGTAGCTGAAACGGTCGCGGTCAGCAATCCAGCATTCGTTGACGTCTTCGTTTTCCAAAGGCACGACACGCATGACTTTGTTGTTCTTGACTTGAACGATCAGGTTGGCACCTGTTGCATCGTGTGGGCTGACCGACTTGCGACGGCTCAATTCCCAAGTACGTGCGCTGTAACGGAATGGCTTGCTGGTCAACGCGCCCACGGGGCAGATGTCGATCATGTTGCCTGAGAGCTCGGAGTCGACCGATTGACCCACGAAGGTTTCAATCTGAGCGTGTTCACCACGGTGGGACATGCCCAATTCCATGATGCCAGCCACTTCTTGACCAAAGCGCACGCAGCGTGTGCATTGGATACAGCGGCTCATCTCTTGCATGCTCACCAAAGGACCGACGTCCTTGGGATTGACCACGCGTTTTTCTTCTTCGTAACGTGAAGTGGTACCGCCGTAGCCGACCGCCAAATCTTGCAACTGGCACTCACCGCCTTGGTCGCAAATTGGGCAATCCAGTGGGTGGTTGATGAGCAAGAACTCCATCACCGACTGTTGAGCCTTGATGGCGCGTTCGCTCTTGGTGCGAACAATCATGCCTTGCGTCACGGGTGTGGCGCATGCGGGCATAGGCTTAGGAGCTTTCTCCACATCGACCAAGCACATGCGGCAGTTGGCCGCGATGCTGAGTTTCTTGTGATAGCAGAAGTGCGGAATGTAAGTGCCGGCCTTTTCAGCTGCGTGCATGATCATGCAGCCTTCTTGGACGTCAACTTTTTTACCGTCGAGTTCGATTTCAATCATGGCACTTATCCGTGTCAAACGTAGGCAGAGACCGTGCAGGTCTTGTGCGTGATGTGGTGTTCAAATTCATGGCGGAAGTGCTTGATCATGCCGCGCACGGGCATGGCTGCTGCGTCTCCGAGGGCGCAAATCGTGCGGCCCATGATGTTCTCTGCCACGTTGTCGAGCAAAGCCAAGTCGCTTTCGCGGCCTTCACCACGCTCAATGCGGTCGACCATGCGCCACAACCAACCTGTACCTTCACGGCAAGGTGTGCATTGGCCGCATGACTCGTGCATGTAGAAGTAGCTCAAGCGCAGCAGGCTCTTGACCATGCAGCGTGAGTCGTCCAAAACGATCACCGCACCTGAACCCAACATTGAACCGCCGTCTTTGGCGATGCTGTCGTAGTCCATGGTGAGCTTCATCATCAAGTCGCCAGGAACCACTGGCGAAGAAGAACCGCCAGGAATCACAGCTTTGAGCTTGCGACCTTTGCGAACGCCACCGGCCAACTCCAACAATGTGGAGAACGGTGTGCCCATAGGCACTTCGTAGTTGCCAGGACGCTCGACGTCACCGCTGACCGAGAAGATCTTGGTGCCGCCGTTGTTGGGCTTGCCGCATTCGAGGTAAGCCTGACCACCGTTGTTGATGATCCAAGGCACCGCTGCGAATGTTTCGGTGTTGTTGATGGTGGTGGGCTTGCCGTACAAACCAAAGCTCGCTGGGAACGGTGGCTTGAAACGGGGTTGGCCTTTTTTGCCTTCGAGCGACTCGAGCAAAGCAGTTTCTTCGCCGCAGATGTATGCGCCAAAACCGTGAGCTGCGTGCAGCTGGAAGCTGAACGTGGAGCCCAAGATGTTGTCACCCAAGAAGCCAGCTGCGCGGGCTTCTTCGAGGGCGGCTTCAAAACGCTCGTAGGTTTGGAAGATTTCGCCGTGGATGTAGTTGTAGCCCACGCTGATGCCCATGGCAAAAGCGGCGATGGCCATACCTTCAATCACGATGTGCGGGTTGTGCTGCAAGATCTCGCGGTCTTTGCAAGTACCGGGCTCGCCCTCGTCCGAGTTACAGACCAAGTACTTTTGGCCTGGGAACTGGCGAGGCATGAAGCTCCACTTCAAACCCGTTGGGAAGCCCGCACCGCCGCGACCACGCAAACCTGATTCTTTGACGGTGGCGATGACTTCGTCTTGCGTCATGCCAGTGGTCAAGATCTTGCGCAGGGCTTGGTAGCCACCGCGTGCAACGTAGTCTTGCAACGACCAGTTTTTACCGTCCAAACCAGCCAAAATTTGTGGGCCGATGTGACGGTCGTGGAAACATGTTTCCACTGCGGTCGTTTGGAATTGGGAGAGAACTTGTAAAGCTTGGCTAGAGGTAGTCATGCTTATTCCTTCACCGCGCGCAAGCCTGCGACCATTTGGTCGATCTTGTCGTCGCTCATGTAGCTGCACATGGTGCGGTCGTTCACCAACAACACAGGCGCATCGGCGCAAGCGCCCATGCATTCGCCGGGTTGCACGGTGAACATGCCATCAGCCGTGGTCTCGCCGACTTCAATGCCCAAGGTCTTGACCAAGTGCATCAAAGCGCCCTGCCCGTTGCGCAATTGGCATGGCAGGTTGGTACACACGTTGATCTTGAACTTGCCAACCGGTTGTTGGTTGTACATGTTGTAGAAGGTGGTCACTTCGTGCACAGCCATGGGGGCCATGCCGAGCAACTCAGCAATCACGCGCTCGCTCTCGGCGCTGACAAAGCCCTGCTCTTGCTGGGCGATGGACAAACAAGCCATGACGGCAGATTGCTTCTGGTCGTCTGGGTATTTGGCGACTTCACGCGCAAAACGCGCCTGAGCCTCGGCCGACAGCGGTGCGCTGTGGTGGGTGTTTACAGAACTCATCGGTCAATTTCCCCGAACACAATGTCCATCGTGCCAATCACCGCCACGGTGTCAGCGATCATGTGGCCACGCGCCATTTCATCCATGGCTGCCAAGTGGGCAAAGCCAGGAGCGCGAATCTTCATACGGTAGGGCTTGTTGGCACCATCGCTCACGAGGTAGATACCAAACTCACCTTTGGGATGCTCAACGGCAGCATAAGCCTCGCCTTCGGGCACGTGGAAACCTTCAGTGAAGAGTTTGAAGTGGTGAATCAACTCTTCCATGTTGGACTTCATGCCTTCACGGCTAGGTGCAGCCACCTTGTGGTTGTCCGTGATGACAGGGCCAGGGTTGGCGCGCAACCAGTCCACGCACTGCTTGATGATGCGGTTGGACTGACGCAACTCTTCGACGCGCACCAAATAGCGGTCGTAGCAGTCACCGGTTTTGCCCACAGGGATGTCGAAGTCCATGCGGTCGTACACGTCATAAGGCTGGTGCTTGCGCAAGTCCCAAGCGATGCCTGAGCCACGCAACATCGCGCCTGAGAAACCGAGGTTTTTCGCGCGCTCTGGCGTCACCACGCCGATACCGACGGTACGTTGTTTCCAAATGCGGTTGTCGGTGAGGAGTGTTTCGTACTCGTCGACCAACTTGGGGAAGCGCTTGGTGAAGTCGTCAATGAAGTCGAGCAAAGAGCCTGAACGGCCTTCGTTCAAACGCGCCACCGACTTGGCGTTGCGCACTTTGCTGGCCTTGTACTGAGGCATGCTGTCTGGCAGGTCGCGGTACACGCCGCCTGGACGGAAGTAAGCCGCGTGCATACGTGCACCAGAGACTGCTTCGTACATGTCGAACAAGTCTTCACGTTCGCGGAAGCAGTAGATCAAGATGTTCATCGCGCCGCAGTCGAAACCATGGCAACCCAGCCACAACAAGTGGTTGAGCAAACGGGTGATTTCGGAATACATCACACGGATGTATTGCGCACGCTCTGGCACTTCAATGCCCATCATTTTTTCGATGGCCAAGCAGTAAGCGTGCTCGTTACACATCATGGACACGTAGTCGAGACGGTCCATGTAGGGCAACGATTGGATGTAGGTTTTGCTCTCGGCCAGCTTCTCAGTGGCGCGGTGCAACAAACCGATGTGTGGATCGGCACGTTGGACCACTTCGCCGTCGAGTTCCAACACCAAACGCAGCACGCCGTGTGCTGCAGGATGTTGAGGGCCCAAGTTCAGGGTGTAGTTCTTGATATCAGCCATGGTCAGTGCGTACCGCCGTAGTTGTCTTCACGAATGATGCGCGGCGTGATTTCGCGCGGCTCGATGGTGACGGGTTGGTACACCACACGTTTTTGCTCGGCGTCGTAACGCATTTCCACGTGACCCGAGGTTGGGAAATCTTTACGGAAGGGGTGACCCACAAAACCGTAATCGGTCAACAAACGACGCAAGTCGAGGTGACCTTCGAACACGATGCCGAACAAGTCAAACGCTTCGCGCTCGAACCAGTTGGCAGAGTTCCACAAATCGTTGACCGAAGCGACCACAGGCACGTCTTCGCTCACAGCAAACACACGCACACGCAGTCGCCAGTTATGGCTAACCGACAACAGATGACTCACCACGGCATAGCGCGGGCCATCGGTGAATTTGGAATGGGCGCCGTCTTTGTAGCTGGAGTAATCAAGACCACACAGGTCCATCAACTGCTCAAAGCCCAAACGCGAATCGTCGCGCAAGGTTTGGCACACACCGTGGTAATCGGCCGCAGAGACCGTCAAGGTCAATTCGCCCAAAGCGGATTCGAGAAGCTTGACTTTGCCACCCAGCACGTCGTGCAAGGCCGCTTCAAGCGTTTGAATGGAATGACTCATCTGTTTTTCCTAATCAGCGAGCGATGGTGTTTTCGCGGCGGATCTTGCTTTGCAGTTGCAAGATGCCGTACAACAAAGCTTCAGCCGTGGGCGGGCAGCCTGGCACGTACACGTCTACTGGCACCACGCGATCACAGCCGCGCACCACTGAGTAGCTGTAGTGGTAGTAACCACCGCCGTTGGCGCATGAACCCATGGACAACACCCAACGTGGTTCAGACATTTGGTCGTACACCTTACGCAAAGCGGGAGCCATCTTGTTGCACAAGGTACCAGCCACGATCATCAAATCTGACTGGCGTGGGCTTGGACGGAACAACATGCCGAAACGGTCGATGTCATAGCGGGCAGCACCCGCATGCATCATCTCGACCGCGCAGCAAGCCAGACCGAATGTCATGGGCCACAAAGAGCCTGTTTTGGCCCAATTCACCACCGAGTCATACGACGTGGTGATGAAACCTTCTTTGAAAACGCCTTCAAGTGACATAGTTGATCCTTATTCCCAATCGATGGCGCCCTTGATCCACATGTAGGCAAAGCCTGCAACGAGGATGGCAAGGAAGATCATCATGTCGATGAAGCCAATGAAACCAATTTCCTTGAGCGCCACAGCCCAAGGGAACAAAAATGCGATTTCCAAATCGAACAAGATGAAGAGGATGGCGATCAAGTAGTAACGCACATCGAACTTCATGCGCGCATCTTCAAACGCTTCGAAGCCGCATTCGTAAGGGGAGTTTTTTGCTTCGTCAGGACGACGAGGACCCAAGAAAAAGCCGATCGCTTGAGGTGCAACCCCCACGCCAAGGCCCACAAGGATGAATAAGAGGACGGGAAGGTATTGTTCTAAGCTCATCTCAATCTCGCGGTCTGACTATCTGGTTTTTAGTCTGCGAAGTCTGCCGTAACTGGTTGACACCAGAGTTACAGCAGACTTTTTTTGGATGGTGCCGTCGGCGAGACTCGAACTCGCACAGCTTTCGCCACTACCACCTCAAGATAGCGTGTCTACCAATTTCACCACGACGGCTTTGGGTTGATTGCTCTACAGAAGCGAAGAGGTATAACGCTTCCTGAACAGCCTCAGAGTTTACCCCGAAAAAGGGCCCCGTTCGCTCTGAGGCGTGAAGGTTTTGTGATTACTTTGTAGGAATTTGTGCCGCACCAGAAGCAGGCACTTCAACCACTGGCGCAGGCGCGACCACAGCACCTTCAAGCACGCTACCTGAGCTGACAGGACGCAAGTTACCGAAGTAAGCCAAGGCCAAAGTACAAACGAAAAACACAGCAGCCAACACACCGGTGGTGCGTGACAAGAAGTTCGCGCCACCGCTGGCACCAAACAAGCTGCCAGAGCTGCCGCTACCGAAAGCTGCGCCCATGTCAGCACCTTTGCCGTGCTGAACCAAGATCAAACCAATCATGCCCAAAGCAGACAACAACTGAACCACTTGGACGATATTCAAAATCAAACTCATAAAAACTCCGAAAAAATTATTACTTTCAACGCGCCGCAGCCGCGATGATGGTTAAGAAATCTGCCGCCTTGAGGGCTGCGCCACCAATGAGGCCGCCATCAATGTCGGGTTGAGCCAGCAATTCAGCCGCATTCGCCGCGTTCATGCTGCCGCCATACAAGATGTGCACACGATCCGAATGCTCGGTAGCCGCCTTGAGCTGGCCACGCAACACAGCATGCACCGCTTGCGCTTGCTCTGGCGAGGCAGTTTTGCCTGTGCCAATGGCCCAGACTGGCTCGTAAGCCACCACGATTTCGCTGATGCAATGACCGTTGGTGTGAATCACAGCGGCCAATTGTCGCTTGACCACCTCTTCGGTTTTACCCGCTTCGCGTTCGGCCAAAGTTTCGCCCACACACACGATGGGCGTGATGCCTGCCGACAACGCACGTTGCGCTTTGTGCGCCACTTGCTCATCGGTTTCACCGTGGTATTGACGACGCTCTGAATGACCCACGATGGCGTAACGCACCGCAAAGTCTTTCAACATCGCAGCCGAAACCTCACCGGTGTAAGCGCCCTGCTCGTGTGCCGACACGTCTTGCGAACCCAAATCAATGCCAGAGCCTTTGACCAGCTGCTGCACTTGCGACAAATACGCCGCAGGCACGCACACCGCGACTTGCGCGTGTTTACCGCCCAAGGCTTGCGCCAAGCCCTGCTGCACGCCGTGCACCAAGGCTTCGTTGGCAGCCAAGCTGCCATTCATCTTCCAATTGCCTGCAATAAGTTTTTGCTTCATCACTTACTCCAAGTCAAAACAATCTTGCCAATGTGCTGATTGGACTCCATCAAACGGTGCGCATTCGCAGCACCATCGGCTGAAGCCGCATCAAACGTGGCGTGAATCACAGGCTTGATACGCCCAGACTCAATCAATGGCCAAACGCGCTCACGCAAATTGCGTGCAATCGCCGCTTTGAATGCCACAGGTCGTGGACGCAAAGTCGAGCCCGTGATGTGCAAACGACGACGCAGCACTTTGCCTGCATCGAAGTTGCCCTTGGTGCCACCTTGCAAAGCAATGATGACCAAACGGCCATCTTCTGCCAAGCAATCCACCTCACGCGCCACATAGTCGCCAGCCACCATATCGAGCACCACATCCACACCTTTGCCGTTGGTCAGGCGCATGGCCTCGGCCGCAAAGTCGTGGGTTTTGTAGTTGATCGCATGGTCTGCGCCCAAGGCCATACAAGCTGCACATTTATCGTCGCTACCCGCAGTCACGATGACGGTCGCGCCCATGGCCTTGGCCATTTGAATCGCCGTCACGCCAATGCCGCTTGAGCCGCCTTGCACTAGCAATGTCTCGCCCGCTTGCAATTGCGCACGGTCAAACA
>ERZ1034363.882-NODE-882-length-18650-cov-9.518495_pt1 | contig 18650 bp, 25 predicted proteins | sample MGYA00520616_ERZ1034363 | MGnify/ENA primary metagenome ERZ1034363 (study PRJEB33736, sample SAMEA104284506) | Azolla filiculoides | biome: Urban; feature: Water surface; material: Ditch water | place: Netherlands | collected 2015-10-28 | depth 0-0.1 m ...
AAAGAATTCTATAGGAGAATAAATGAAAGAATATAAATATATACTTTTTGTATCAGAAGATTTAGACCCTTATTTTTGTTATATACAAACTGATAGTTTATTTGATTTGTTAGTAGCAATATTTAAAAATAGAAACAATCAATTTATAATTAATTGTGCAAAGTATAAGGTTAATAAATGAAAGCATTAGAAATATTAAGACACAAGCCATTGTATAATCATATAGGTCAAGTAAAAAATAAATTTGTTGATGAAGCAATAAAAGAACTTGAAGATTTACAAGAATACCTTGATGAAGTAAAAGATTGCGGATGGTGTAAAGAACATAGAGCAATTATACAATGGGATAAAACAGACCCAAGAAAAAATAGATGATTAGTAATATAATAATACAAATGCTAGGAGGCTACTCATCTGAGCAAGTTGATTCAATAACAAAAGGTTATCAAGTTAGAATCAATGAACTTAGTGATGAGTTAGAAACTATACAAAACAAAAAAGAAACATTTACCTTATGTGAATCCATAAGAGGAAGAAGATATAAGAAAATAGTATTACCAAATAATATGTCTGAATTCACAGAATGGTTAATAGGTGAACTTATTCCCACATTAGATAAAAATGGAAAAGTTATAGGTAATGAACATTTCTATAATGATCCATTAAAATAAACACAACCACTTACTTGAATTACGAACTAGTAGAGTAAGCGTAGTTTCGAAGTCGTTTTCGCTGGACTACCAATGAATCCATATTTTTCATTGCATCCTTTTCTTTGTAGCACCTAGAAATAGGTGCTATTTTAATATATTACAGTATCGTCTAGTGGTAGGACACCTGGTTTTGGTCCAGGTAACCGAGGTTCGAATCCTTGTACTGTAACCATTCATATAAAAGGAAACCAATGTTAAACATTAGAACTATATCTAAAGTAGTATTAGCAGGTATCATTACTGGTATCGTGATTGCATTCGCTGCAACTTTACTAACTACTGGAGAAGATACAAATAAAACTGTAACAGAACTAAACTGTACAGACTGTAACATTACAGATTTAAATACTACAGAAACTAACGTAACAAGATAAGTTTCCATAGACCTGCACTACGTCACTAAACTAGTCCGTTACTCATTTGGTAGAAAGACCTTGAACGTTAATCTAAGGGAAACTACCACATAGTTATATGTAATTAATGATTATATATATCTGTGTGCTTAGCAGATACGACAGTAAGATACGACTGTGAGGTTGCAGTTTAGGAAAACAAACTGAGGAAACTTGTTCATACCGTAAATTGAACTCTGTTTTTTAATTAACAGCAAAATAATTATATAGCACGTAGGAAGCTTAAGCAACTTCCTGCTATTAAATTAACTAAAGGAATTATAATGTTTAAAGTAGGACAACTAATACAATCAACACAAATAGATCATCTAAACAGATTAACAACACTTAATCCATCATTTCTCTATAAGGTACATAAGTATACTTCTACTGATGGAAAAGCCTTAGAGGTAATAGTAACAAAGATATTACCACTAGATGAAAGATGTGATGCGTTAGCACATTATGTTGGAGCTAAGTTTTCAATATTAGCAGAGCATTTTAAACTTTACGGTGCGATGAAACCTATATCTACAATAAGGATAAAGTAAACTATGTTATTAATAGGAACTGAAGATAATATTTACACACTTACTGGTCCAGGTATAGTTGTAGAAATCATAAATAAAGTAAATAAGAATAACTTAATTGTTAAATTATCATCAACACAAGCAAATCTTCGTGGACAAGAAATTGTTTCTTCAAAGGGTATGGGTATATTAAATATTACATTTACAGTAGAAAAAAAGTATTTCAAACCATACAGCAATTATATATTTAAAGGAATTAAATCATGCATAAAACTAGAAAACCAAGAATTAGAATCCAAGCATATGGACCAAGCAACAGTGCCAAAGAACTCAGTAGGTACCTCAATATTAGACGACTACGCAGCAATCCAAGCAGCACGAGATTCAATGGGCGTATCGGCGATATCATTATCAACTGGGGAATTCCAAAGACAATCCATTGCAGCAGATACATTAATCCAATCGAGTCAGTCAGAGTGGCAGCATGTAAGCTTCAATCCCTTAACAAGCTCAGCAGAGCAGGTATCTCAATACCTGACTTCACGGTATCAAAGCCCACGGAGGGGAAATGGGTAGCTAGAACTATCCTAAATGCTAATTCAGGAGTAGGTGCTATAGTAGCAGAAGCTAGTGAATTACCAAATGCACCACTATATACTAAATATATACCAAAAGACGCAGAGTTTAGAGTTATAGTAGTAGATGGAGAAGTCGTAGATGCTAAACAAAAACTAAAGCGTAGAGACTTTGAAGGTGAAAGACAACCATACATATGGTCATGTGATAATGGATATGTAATGGCTAGACAAGTAGACATTCCAGATAATATTACACAGTTAGGAGTAGATGCAGTAAATGCACTAGGACTTATTATAGGCGCAGTAGATATCATTGTAAAAGACAATACTGCTTATGTATTAGAAATAAATTCTGCACCAGGATTAGCTGGTACAACAATAGAATTAGTTGGAGATGCAATAGCTAAATACATTAGAGGATTATAATATGAGAGAAATGACACTAACTATTGAACAAATAGTTAATAAATTTAAAGACCCAACAGGACATTTCGAAGTTATATTTACTAATTTAGATATATATTACTTTAACCAACTAATTGATAGATTACCAGTATTAAAAACCCTAGTAGGATTTAAAAAGTCAGTTATAGAAGGGTATGCAACTAGACTAAAGTTTGCTCTTGGAATGTGGAAAGATATAGGTAATATGCCTTTACATGCCTACATACGAGGTAGCTCTTATAGCAAAATACCATTAGTAACAATTAGAATGAATACTAAACCAATACATAATATAAAACAATTAAAGTGTAGTAACTAAACTACAATTATTATTTCATAAAAAGGACAAACAATATGAAAATTAAATTAAAACCAATAGAAACATTTGAAACTACATTAGAATATAATGATGAGTTTGATATGAAACATACAGATTTCATAGCACCATCAGAATACATTATAGACAATTTAGGTAAAGAGATTGAAGTAACAGTATTAACAGAAAAAATACTCAACGATTTAATCACTGAAGATAGTGCTGATGCAGATCAGATAACATCATTAAAATATTTATTAAATAGTACATTAGTATTCTGTACAGAAAATGGAGATGTAATCCATTATTCATGGGTATCTAATATAAATAAAGAAGTAGCTTTAACTAGAATTGAACCAACTAATGCATATATAAAAGTAACTAGAAACTACCTAATAGAGAAAAGTACTGGTACTATTCACAATAAAGCAGATATAAGTATATGCTCTAATTGTGGAGAATTCCTAGATGTTGAAGGTGAAGAACTATGTTCATCATGTATATCTAAAAAATACTTTAGTCTACATAACTACAGCTATAAGCCTACACCATCATTCATTGGTAAGCAAGTTGGAAAACATGCTAAACTTAATCCAGTATGGTATGGTTTAGAATTAGAGTATGGATTAACAACACAACTACAAATGGCATTACTAGTTAAAAACCACAGTAACGAAGTATATATCAAATCTGATTCATCAATCACTGGTGGTAACTATAAAGCAGAGCTTGTTAGTCATCCATGTTCATTTGACCATTTAATGTCAAGTAAAAGCTGGTTAAATGCAATAGAAACATTAGATGCAGTAAGTAATCCAGAAACTAATGGATGTCATATCCATGTATCTAGAACAGCATTTAAAGATAATAAACACTACGCTAAATTTAAATTCTTGCTACAATCAAATATAGCATTAATAGAATTAATAGGCGGAAGACAACTTAACTCTTATTGTAAAATGGTTAGTGATAAAAGAACTATCCATAAAACTGATAAAGATTTAATTGCTGGAGATAAATACACAGTATGTAATGAACAACATAAAGATACAATAGAATTAAGATTTATGGCAAGTTCTAAAAATGTAGCTGATGTTAAAAGATATATTCAATATGTTGATGCATTAATTAAATATACAGCGTATCATTCAGCAACTGCAAACTATAAAGGCTTCTATGCATATGTAGTTAAATACTCTTCAGTCTATAAAGAGATTCATAGTATACTAGAAGCTAATATAGATAAAGTAGTTGGTGAAGTAAAATACAAGACACCTAAAATAATTAGAGCAGCATTTGATACAGTAAAACCAAAAGACTATGCAAACCTTGTTAAAATCTACATTGATAATATACCACATTCATTAGAAGACCGTACAATTACTTTAGAATTTAGTACGACAACAGGTAAAGTAGTGTATATCTCAGGTTATACAGTACCAGATAACGCTACACTTGATGTAGAATATATAAAAGGAGTTTAATATGTGTTGGTTAACAGTATGCCCAGCAGGTAAAGATATTCCAGAAGAATATATTGATCGTGCTCAGAAAATAAACGGAGATGGATATGGTGTTACTTGGTATGATACTAAATTACACATATTTAAATCTATGGATTATATTGAATTTAAAGATAAATTAGCTACATTAACAGACTATCAAAAAGTAGTCCATTTAAGATTAGCTTCAATAGGTTCAGTAACAATAGATAATGTTCATCCATTCTCAGTAAACTCTAGTTATCTTTTCCATAACGGAACTATGAGTTCATTTAGAGGTAACTGTGCTACATCATGCAGTGATGACTCAGATACTAAACAACTAGCGCACATATTAACTAATTGTAAATATTCTCACATCTCTGACGTACTACCATTAGTACAACATATCACTGGTAAAACTAATAATAAATTAGTATTCCATGAAGAAGATGGAGCAGTTACTATTGTTAATAGAGAACTAGGAAACGAGGAGGACGGTATCTGGTACTCAAATACATATCATGTAGAAAAAGCACCAAGTACCTATCCCACCAACCCCATGTCAAGTTACTACTCATACAGTGGAATCTACGGTACTGTCAAATCTACTCACAAAACTAAAGTCTTTGTGTATGGTACATTAAAAGCTAATGGCCATAACCATCATGTACTAGGTACGTCTAAAATGTTAGGCGCAGGCTTAACTGCAGGTAACTATGCAATGATAGGTAAAGATATGTCATATCCATACCTACTATCTTTAATGTCTAAAGATGAAGGTGGATTACAAATACTTGGAGAAGTATACGAATGTGATGAAGATACTATGAGACGACTAGATACGCTAGAAGGTGTTCCATATCATTACTTAAGAAAACAAATATCAGTATTATTAAATGGTACATACCATATAGTAACTACTTATATGAAAACAAATGTAACATCATTAGATTTATCTAAACCATTTATCAATGAGTTCCCAGTAAATCAAATAGTAGAAGATGATTCAAAATCTATAGAATTAAAACCTATAGAAGAACTTATCGAACTATCAACAATCGAGTTATGTAATTACTTAGATGATCTAGAAAGCTTCTATTATGGTAAACCATTTAATAGTCATAAAAACTATACGCTTTCATCAGAAGAAGTGTTAGAAGAACTAGAACTAATGTATGAAATAATAGAAGATGTAGATGAAGATATCTTAGGTAGTACATACTACAATTATATTGATAACTAAATAAATCCAAAGGAGGGATGAATATGAACATATGCACAGTAGATATAGAATCAACTTTAATTCCTCCAGAGGGATCATTATATATAGATAAAATATTTTGTATAGGGGTAAAGTCAAATGACGAACCAACTAAAATATTTACTTACGTCTACAACAAAGAATCAGCAGGTAATTTAAAAGGTGCACTTGCATTTATAAATAAGCATGATATTTGTGTAGGTCACAACTTTGCTAAGTTTGATAAACCAGTAATAGAAAATCTAATAGGTAAAATAACAATACCTATTGCAGATACTTTAATTGATAGTAAATTAATGTTTACTAAAAATCAACTAATAGATATAGACTTATCATCTACAACATTCCCAAAACAACTAATAGGCAGTTATTCATTAAAAGCCTTTGGTTATAGATTGGGTGGTGAACTAAAAATAGAATTTGAACAATTCGATAAACTAACATCAGAAATGATGACTTACTGTGCTCGTGACGTTGATGTCACTTACGAATTATATAAATTCTTAATTGCACAATCTAATTATCCACCAGATAATGTAAGACATCTAGAATATAGAGTAGCTGAAATAATCAATGAACAAGAGAATTTAGGATTCTATTTTGATATTGAAAAAGCTAGAATGTTATCTACAAATATGAAGTTTAAAAAGATGAACTTAGAACATAAACTACAGGCAATCTTTTCTCCTAAATATTTAGCTAAAGGTAACCCAATTGTTCCAGCTAATTCAAGAAAAAACAGAGACTATGCAGAAGATCCAGATTATAAATTTAAATCTAGACCACCTCTAAGATTTATACACCAACTACCTAGATACAAAGATGGCAGATATAGATTACCAGGTAAAGCTAAATTTAAATGGTTCGATGTTCCACATAAACTATTATATGTATATACATTAGGTGAGTATCAACCAATTGTACTAACTAAGTTTAATCCAGGATCTAGACAACATATTATACGTGAACTAAAAGACAAGTATAAATGGGAACCAGCTGTATTTACTAAATCAGGTGAACCACAAGTAGATGCTGACACCCTAGTAGGTTTACCATACGAAGAAGCTCTACCATTAAAACAATATCTAAAATTAGTAAAAGACTTAGGTCAATTATCAGAAACACCAAACAGTCTAATACAAACATATCTACAATCTACTGGAGCAATCCATGGATCGGTAGACACATTAGGTGCAGTAACTCGTAGAGCAGCCCACTATGGTCCAAACCTAGGTCAGGTCCCTAAGAAAGACCCATCTAAAGGACAAGATGGAGAATTTCGTAAATTATTCACAGTTCCAGAAGGATGGGTATTCGTAGGTTCAGATGCTTCAGCATTAGAATTAAAAATCCTAGCACATTATTTATATCCATATGATAATGGAGCTTACGATCACGCTATTGATAAAGGTGATAAATCTAATGGAACAGATGTACACTCTATGGCTCAAAAAGCTATGGGACTACCTACAAGAGATGCTGCTAAAACAGCAACTTATGGGATTCTATACGGATCATCAGGTCCAAGAGTAGGTTGGGGATTACTAGCAGATTCACCAGATACTAAAGTAGAATATACTAAATCAGAATTCAACACTACAAAAGATAGGTTACTTAAACGAGCAAAAGCTATTGATGGTATACAATATTTTCCAATATCTAAAGCTAAATTCATACCATTAACAGATAGATTAGTCGAAATGGCTATCTATGGTTACAGAGTCATAGATGGATTTAAATCTAATCTAAAAGGGTTTGCTGAAATGGTTAAAGACTTAGAAGCATCAATGGTTGGAGACTATCTACCAGCTGTTGATAAAGGCTTATTACCAGTAAGAAGTAAGCACAGCTTACTAAACTTAGCATTACAATCAGCAGGTTCAATCGCAGTTAAATACTGGATGGTAGAAGTTCATAAACAGTTACAATTAGCTGGTTATGTATCAGGAAGAGACTACGTTCAAATGGGGTATATCCATGATGAACTAGACTTCAGAGTAGTAGAAGGATTAGAACATAAAATAGGTCCAATCATATCTAACGCAATGAAGGCAGTTAAAGAGCAATTAAATCTAAACGTAGATTTAGAAGCTGAATATATGGTTGGCCTATCTTGGTACCACTGTCATTAAGCAAACTTTAAGTTTCCCTATGATATACTCTGCTTAACTAATTAATTAAACAGGGGAAATATCATGTCAGATATAAAAGAGTTAAAACAAGAAGAATATCCATTGGAGATAGTCAATGACTTAGGGATGCAATTTGCAAATGAAACATCTACTAAAAAAAGAAGATGGGCAGAATTTAGATGTGCCTGTGGAGAAACTTTCGATTCATATGTATATGATGTTAAAAATGGAAAAACAGGTGGTTGTTATAATTGTAAAATACTTAAAAAAAGTACAACACTTAAAAATATAGAAACTGGAGTAAAAACCTGTCAAACATGTAAGCAAGAAAAGCAGTTAAGTGAATTCCATAATAGCAAAAATTCAGCTGATAAACGATCAGCTAGATGTAAAGTATGTGATAGGATAGCAAGAAAAAAACATTATGAAACATTTCAAAAACATTCAATAGAAACTAAACAAAAAACTAAGAATAGAACGTTAGTTAATAAATATGGGATAACTTTAGAAATTTATAATCAAATGCTTATTGAGCAGGATCATAAATGTTTAATATGTGAAGTATCAGTTGAAGAGTTTCCACAGATACTGGCTGTAGACCATGACCATGCTACAGGGGAAGTCCGAGGCCTACTCTGTAATAAATGTAATAGAGGAATAGGCTTACTTGGAGACTCTACGCAAAATCTTAAAAGAGCAATCGAGTACTTAACTAAATAGGTACCACTGCCATTAAATAAAAATTAACGGATATAAAATGTCAAAATATAAATACAGAATTGGTCAAACAGTAAGAATAGCCTCATACGAAGACTTAACTCCTTGGGGTAGACCTAATGAAAAGGTAGGATTTACTTTTACTATTAGTGGTATAAAAGAATCTTACCCATCAAAGACTATTATATACGAGGATAGTAAAGGGCGATTTGTCGCAGCAGAAGCCAACTTAACACCAATAGAGTTTATATCTAAAATAAGGACCATTAAATGAAAACTAAAAAAGAAATATATAGCTTTATGATATTAAACTCTATTAGACCAAGTAGACGTAAGGACGTATATAGTAGAGTTAATTCAGGAAATATAAGTGATACAGCCTATATAAAAAGTAAATTTTATGTTGAAGGTGTCAATTGGACATCTTGGCTAGTCACAGTAGCTAACGCTGTAACTAATCGTAAATTCCCTAGAGAACAACTAGAACGTATACTAAGACTAGTCCCTAGCTTTGATACAGATTGTAGTTATCAAATATATCAAACTTTATATAACTATAATAAAGATATGGTTGAAATTACTTCATTAAAACCATTCTCAAATATTAGACCAGCACGTCTATAAACTACCACCAATAATAACCCACAGTTTTTGTCCTTCTGTGGGATTTTAATATAAAGGAAAACTTATGAAATTTAAAGTAGGACAAACAGTTAGAGTAAAATCACTTAAAGGTGCAAACACAAGAACAGCAGCACTTTATCTAGATAGATACTCACATAGAGATGTAGAAGTAGGCGATACATTTAAAATATATGATATTACAAACCATAATTATGAATATAGTTATAGAGCATTTCATATGGGTACTTGGTGTAATGAGGCAGACTTAGAATTTGTCAGTCCAATAATAATATCAACACTAAGGAAAATAAATGGAGCTAACGCCACAACAAAAAACAATCATTGATACAATAAAAGATGATAGCTGCCATTTACTAAAAATAAATGCTGTAGCAGGAGCAGGTAAAACAAGTACTTTAGTATCTATATCAGAAACATTAAACATTAAGCATGGTTTATATTTAGCTTTTAATAAAGCAATTGCAGATGAAGCTAAAACTAAATTTCCAAACACTATTGAATGTAGAACACTTCATTCATTAGCTTATGCTTTTATAGTAGCAGGAACTGATAGAAAACTACAAGAGCTAACAATAGATGATATAGTTGAACCAACTCTAAGACCTAAAGAAAGATTTGAAGTAATTCAATTACTGAATGAATTCTTTTCATCAGCATCATTAGATATAGAAGAGTTCTTAGTAGATAATCCATTACTACCATTCTGCTATAAATACTTACACTTGATGGAAGATGCTAAAATGAATTCAACATTTGGATTCATATTAAAACGATTCCAAGTACTAGTACATTTAAATATGTTAAAGTTACCACACTATGACTTATTAATGCTAGATGAAGCAGGAGATACAACAGGTTGTTCACTAGATTTATTTAACCACATACCAGCTACTAAAAAAGTAATGGTAGGTGATGTAGCTCAAAACATAAATTCATTCATGCATACCATTAATGGATTTGAAGAAATGTCAGACGTAGGTATAGAACTACCACTAACACAATCATTTAGAGTATCTAAAGAGATTGCAAAAGAAGTAGAAGTATTTGCTAAAAAATACATTAATAAAAAAATGTCATTTGAAGGTATCCCAATAAAAGATAAAACCATAACTACTATGGCTTATCTGTCTAGAACAAATGCACAACTTGTTGATCGTATGATTGACTTACATGCATCAAGAACTACCTACACATTACTAAGACCATTGATATCTATATTTGCTTTACCATTAGCAATAGCTAATATAAATAATCCTAATTGGAAACCATCAGCTGAATTTATTCACCTGTCTGCAGCAGCAGAAAGATATGATGATAGTCCAGAGTTACAATTGAGATATAAATCTAAATTAGGATATATAAAAGCATACTTTGCACATGATATCCAAATACAATCTGCGATTACTCTTGTATTAAAACATACAAGCAAGAAAGTAATAGAAACATATTTCACAGCTAAAGTAATGAATAAACCTCGACAAAAAGTAACACTATCAACAGCTCATACATCTAAAGGTTATGAGTTTGATTGTGTATATATTGAAGGAGACCTAAACTACTCAGTAGAAAAATCAATAGATGTAGAAGACGAAGACTTATCAATCATCTACCTATACTATACAGCTTGTACAAGAGCTAAAAAACAATTAATAAATGCAACTGGATTAAAATATGTAAAAGGCTCTCGTAAGATAGACTTTGAAATATTTGATGCAGATCCAAAAATACACTACTAACAAGAAAGGAAACTAATGATAACGGTCACACCAGAACTAGTAAAAGAATCAATTAAAAAGATACCTGAAATGGATAATGAAACATTATCTCATACATACAAATGTTATATTACAGGTAACTACATTAAAGATCGTAAAACGTTAGAACCATTCTTAAGTGCTATTCTAAAAGAACTACGATTAAGATGTAAACCAATCAAAGACGACGTAGAAAAAGAAGAACAACAAACTGAAAAGGAGGAAACCGATGTATAAACTATTAGAAGAAGAAATATCTAAATATAATGTATTCAATAGTGAACCTCCAGTAGCTGTAAGAGCACTAGCAAAAGCTATCCCTATAACAACTATTCCTCAGCGTATGAAGTATGCACTAGCAGCTTCAGAGCTTGTAGTATTTGCTTCTCAATTTAGAAGAAATATTCTACATTGGAATGGTTCACATATACCAATTAATGCGATAACATTTACCCTATCACAATCTGGTAGTGGTAAAGACATGTCAGTACAATCATTAAGAAAATGTTTTGCAACAGCATACACATTAATACAAAAGAAACGAGAAGAAGCTGCAAAGTCTAGAGCAATCTCAGCAGCAGCAAAAGATGGATTAGAAAATCCAAGAGACCCTAAGATAATTAAAAAATATTATAGAGCTCCTAATCCAATCTTTGTAGCACCATCAACAGCAGAAGGTTACATTCAACATCTAAATGATCTAGCAGAAGATCCATTAGGTGCAGGTGTTGTATTTGCTAATGAATTAGGTAGTGAACTTGCTTCATCACCAGTAATGATACAGCTAATCCAACTACTATCAGAAACATATGACACTGGCTCTAAGCAAGTGAAGATGTTAAAGAACAGAGAGAACCAATCTAAAGAAGTAGCTAATATGCCAGTATCAGCTTTACTAATTGGTTCACAAGGTAATATCCTATATGATGAACGTATTAAAGCAATCTTTAAAATGGAATTCAATACCAAACTAGCTAGACGATCATTCTTCAATTTCAATCCTGAACATGTAAAACCACCACACTTCAAAACAGTGGCTGATTTACTAGCTCATGATAGAAGAATAGAAGAAGAAGCAGTAAAAGTAAATATGGAATTAGATGTAGCAACAACTGCATTAGCAGAACATCACATCCCACTAGCTGGAATACCATTAACAATAGATCCAGAAGTACAAGATTTATTCTCACTGTACAAAAACTACAACTATTATAAAGCAGAACAAATTGATCCTCAATTACCTATCTCCAAATTAGTAAGATTACATGCACAATGGAGAGCTTTAAAATTAGCTGGAGCAATTGCTATATTTGCAATGCACGATTCAATCACAGTAGATGATTATGTTCAAGCAATATCATTTACAGAACTATTAGATACAGATATACAACTATTTGAAATGGAACTAGAGAAAGAAAAATACGAACTATTCGTATCATATATGCACTCAATAACAGTATCAGATAAATCACATATCAATCTACACCAATTAAGGAAACTTGGATATATCCCTACCATAGGTTCCCCAGAACAAAAAGTAAAAGAATTAGTACACCTAGCGTCAGCTTATGACACAAACGGTATTTATACAGTATGTGAAAAAGGTGTATGCTTTGAACGTATAATTCAAACAGAAGCTAATGGTATCTCATATAGAACTGTATCAGGATCTAAAGAAGATAGAGCAGTACAATGTGCATATGGATTCGAGTTCTCAGAAGTAAACTTCGCAGACTTATCTAATATGCTAACAGGAGATTATGCTTATTCACCATTTAGATTTAAAGATGGTATCAGAAATAAAGATAACATTGACTCTGGATGTAAATGGCTTTGTCTAGATATAGATAAATCAATTATGACAGATGAAGAAACACACTACGTACTACAAGGATTCAATCACCATATAGTAAGAACATCTGATGCAAATAATCCATTTAAATTCAGAGTACTCCTAGAATTAGATGCTTACGTAGATATAGAAGACCGTATCTGGAAAACATTTATCAAGTCAGTTGCAGAGTATCTACAACTAACTCCAGATATACTACCTAAATCACAAATATTCTTCAGCTATAGTGATCGTAACATCTTATCAGTAACAGATAAAAGTCCAATATCTGTTAAAGAACATTTAATGATAGCGCATTCATTACAAGAAGCTAAAGGTAATGTAACATTATCTACAGCACAAAAGAAAGCAGCAGTATCTAATCTTAGAGAAACTCTATTCTATGCTTATGAAGCACCAGACGGTCAAGGATCAGTATCTCTAGTAAGAGCAATGCATCACATGCATACACTAGATCTATCAATGGAAGAAGCAGAAGCAATAATAAGAGACATAAATGATTATTGGATAGAACCACTAGAAGCAGGAAGATTTGAGAGAACAATCATAGCTCAGCTTCCTAGAATATTCTCCTAAGGAAAAACAATGACAAAATATGAAATAGAGCTACTAGATAATTACATATGTTTTCAACAGGCAATTATTATGGTAGAAGCAGAAACTGAAGAGGAAGCAAGAGAAATAGCACGTAAGTGCTATTACGACGGCTTAGATACTGAAGGAAACTGTCTAGAATGGGACGCATATGACACAGGTAGTTATGAATTCGAAGCTATAAATATACTAGATAGAATAAAGAAACAACATACACATAGACCAATAGAAAGGATTCCTAAATGACAACAGAACTACATTATGTATCAGGGCAAACAATCATACCTGAAAATGCATTTGGAATCTCACCATCAGGTGTATCTAAATTTATAGAAAAAACACATGAATGGTATCAAGAAATGATACTAGGTAATAAATCATTCACAGGTTCAACAGCTACAGTACTTGGATCAATTGTCCACTTCTGTGCTGAACAGTTCATAAAACATAAGAAAGTAAACTATGATGAAATATACAAATATATATTTACACAAACTTGTTTACTAAAACCTGATGAAGAATTCCTAGCACTAACTACTGAAGAATCTAAAATAGAATATCTAACAAACAACTGTAATAATACAGAAATAGATGCAACATATATTCTAGAACAATGGCGTCCAATGGGACAAGCTCTAATAAACCATCTAATAAAGACTGGGATACCAGAGCAGTCAGAGCCAATGGTTAAAGCAGAAGTAATGCCAGGTTACTGGGCATCAGGTTCAATTGATGCTATCAGACATGGTATGATAATAGATTATAAAACTACTTCAGATAAAACACCTAAACAATACATACCAATGCACTATAGATATCAATTACTAACTTACGCATGGATATGTAAACAAAACAATATGCCTATAGACAGGATATCAATTATATGGGTAACCAATAATGATATTAATAGAATATCAGAAACAACTGGTAAGGCTATGAAAGATTATCCTACCCAGGCTGTACAAGTTATTGAGCAAGTAACTGAAACAGACTATCAATTTATAGAATCTATACTAACAATGATAGCTTCAACAGTAGATGCATCAAGAACACATCCAGAATTAACTTGGTTATTATTTAAGGACCCTAGACTAAGGATTACAAATGATCAAGTTTAATAATGAAGCACATAATATAATATACCAATTACAAGGTAGAACCTTGAGACTTGGTCAAATATTTGTCATAGTAGCTAATGAATTATCACAATCAGGTCATGATCCATTCAATGCACCAGATACATTAACTACTAAAGCACTGACTAATTTATTAGCTAATACAGTTCCTCCTAAAGACGAACCAGAACCAGTCCGTGAAGACTCTAATCTAGAAATCACTCAATAAGGAACATAATGGCAGCTAAACTATTAATCAACGGCCTGAGCAACTCAGGTAAAACAACACTACTATCAACACTTAAAGATGTTCTAGTAATCAGTCATGACGGAAAAAATTACCCATATCCACAAGCACATACAAATGTAGAAACATTCGGATCAATCGATGAACTAATCGCATTAGTAAATAGTAAGATTGGAGCATACGAATCTAAATTTAAAAAATATCCAGCAACAATCGCATTTGATTCAGTATCTAAAATCTTTGATACAATTATGGATAACTGTAACACTAAGTTTACAGGGTTTAAAATCTATTCTGAATTAAATATAGAAATTCATAAATTTACAGACTATATTCAAAATACTCTAATAGCAAATGGAGTATCAGTAGTACTGGTATCACATTCATTATATGACGCAGATACAGCTACATATACACTAGTAGGTAAAGGTGACTTTGCTAAAAGAGGTGGCTTCTTATCAGAAGTTGATAATGCAGTATTCGTAGAAACTAAAAACAATAAAAGAATTGTTCATCATAAATCTACTAAATTCCCAGCAAGATCAATGTTAGAAATTCCAGACTCTCAACCATCAGAAGAGTACAATCTTCAAGACCACATTAATTTGTTATTAAAACAAAAAGATGCAGTAGCAGACTTCGTTCTGTAATCAATAGACCGTAATGTCTATAAACTTCCAACAATACAATCATCTCGAGCTTAGCTCAACAAACATAACATAAACAATATAAGGAATACATAAATGGCATTTTTTAAAGTATCAACAGCAGCAGACGCAATCAAAGACTCAGGAACTGGTGGAAATTTTATTTCTAAATCAGGTATATATGACGTAACAATTAAAACAGTATCAGTAGCACAAAACGATAAAGGGGCTAGATCTCTAAACTTCAATGTAGACTATAATGGTAACGAACAAGTATTTTATGGTTTAACATTAGATAATAATGATGGAACAGCAAACTATAAAGCAAACATTTTCAATAAACTATGTATCATCGCAGGTATTGCAGATGTAGAAGAACCAGAAATTGAAACTCACATTCTTGGAAAAGATAAAGTAGCTACAGATTTACAAGTTCTAACTCAATTCAGTGATTTAGCTGTTAAAGTTAAAATCCAAAACGTATACAGCGAGTACCAAGGTGCAATCAGAGAATCTAAAGAAATCAGAGGATTCTATAGAGCAGAAGATGGTGCATCAGCAGCAGAAATCTTCAACGGTGCAGAACCTAAACAATATGAGAAAGATCTTGAAACTACTAAAGACATCCTAAAAGATGTAACAGAAGAGCAAGTAGTTACATTCTTAGCTAACAGATCTAAAGGTGGATCAGCACCAGTATCTAGACCAGCAGCAGCTAAACCAACAGCTAATCCATTCGCAAGAAAATAAACTATGTCTATCTCAATGCCAATTTACTACACAGAACATTTCAAAACTAAACCTAGTAATACATTTCTAGTAGGTTTTAATTGGTATCGTAATGCTTATCACCATCAGCAGAATAAAGTCAAACAAGACTATCTAGAGCTCGTTAAAGAGCAAGTCCTACAATTGCCTAAAGTAGATCAATTCTACTTAAAGTTTACACTCTACTACAAGAATCCTTCTTGTGATGGAGGTAACATTGTATCACTTATGGAAAAATTCATTTTAGATATCTTGCAAAAACTATCTGTAATCCCTAATGATAATATTAAATATCATTTAGGATCAACATGGTGTATTGGCGGGCAAGACAAAGACAACCCAAGAGTAGAGGTAACACTCATAAACATCTCAGAGGTGTGAAGTTACAATACTATCACAAACAAATAACCAGCAATAAAGGAATACAATGACTAAAAAAGAACTAATCGAAAGAATCGCAGAATTAGATTCTGTACCAAGTAAAGCAGAAGCAGGTAGACTATTAGAATTAATTACTAACACAATTACAGATGAAATTGTTGCAGGTAACTCAGTAGATATTAGTGGCTTTGGTAAATTCTATAACTTCACTAGATCTAACGGAGCTAAAGCAGCTAAGTTTAGAGCATCAGCTGCACTTAAACGAGCAGTAGTATAGCATGTTAGTGCTACCAACTAGAGGCTGGGCTAACCTTCCTCAGTTTAGCAAAGCCCTATATAAAGATACATACTTCCTACCAAACGAAGACTATGATGGTTGGGTAGAAAGAGTAGCAAGAGCATACCAAAACAATGAAGAACACGGAGATCGTATCTCAGCTTACATTCGTAACTATTGGTTTCATCCATCTACTCCAATCTCATCTAATGCTGGTACAAACAGAGGATTACCAATCAGTTGTTTTACTAAATCAGTATCAGATACTAAACCATCAATATTCGCTAACTATAATGAAGCATTCAATTTAGGTGCTTATGGTGGGGGTATCGGAACAGTATGGTCAGATGTAAGAGAAGTAAACCATCCAGTAGGACCTCATGGTGGTACATCATCAGGTATTATTCCATTTATGGGTATATCAGATAGATCAACACTAGCTATCTCACAAGGTGGTAACAGACGAGCTTCAGAAGCAGCATATCTATCTATCTCACATCCAGAAATAGAAGAGTTTATTGACCTAAGAAAACCAACAGGTGATCAAAATAGAAGAGCTCCTAATCTACATCATGGTGTCTCAATTACAGATGCATTTATGAATGCAGTAATTACTGACACAGATTGGCCGTTAATCTCTCCAAAGAATAACCAAGTAGTTAAGATAGTAAAAGCTAGAACTTTATGGGAACAACTACTAGAAGTTAGAACAACTCTAAAAGGTGAACCATATCTACTATTTATAGATACTGTAAATAGAATGGGTCCAGACGAATACAAAGCCGAAGGTATAGAAATAACTACATCTAATCTATGTACAGAAATAACATTACGTACAGATGATAAACACTCAGGTGTATGTTGTTTAGCTAGTATAAATCTAGAATACTGGGAAGAATATCAAGAAAACTTTGATCAATTCATAGCAGACTGTTCAGACTTCCTAGATAATGTACTACAAGACTTTATAGATCGTACTGAAAACCTACCTGGTTTCGAAAGAGCTAGAGCTGGAGCAATTGATGAGAGATCATTAGGATTAGGTGTAATGGGATTCCATTCACTACTACAATCTAAAATGATAGCTTGGGAATCACCTATGGCTAAAGGTTTGAATATGAAAATATTTAATCAAATAAAAACATCAGCAGATAAACACAATCGTGATTTTGATGCTCATAGAAGTATATGCCCTATGTCTCAAAGACTTAGAACTGGTAAACGAAATATACATGTAACAGCTGTAGCTCCAACTATGTCAATCAGTTCACTATGTAATGTAACATCATCAGGTATTGAACCTTGGGTAACTAATGCTTTCACTAAGAAAGTAAAACAAGGTAGCTTTGCTATAACTAATAAATATCTAGAAGATGTTATTTCTGATTACTATGTTAAAAATCAGTATTACTTACCATCGCCAATGTCACAATGGATTTCTGAGCAATTAACTTCAATCAAGAAAAATAATGGCTCAGTACAACATCTAGAATGGATGGATGATTACACTAAATCTGTATTCAAAACAGCATTCGAAATAGACCAGAGATGGGTTATTGAATTAGCTGGTGATAGACAACCATATATAGATCAAGCTCAATCAATTAACCTGTTCGTACCAGGTGGATCACATGTACAATACATTTCAGATTTACATATTCTAGCTTGGAAGAAACAAGTTAAGTCACTATACTATCTAAGATCGACAGCAGTCAATAGAGCATCTACTGCATCTAATGAACGTAAACAAATATCAGTAGAGCCAGACGAATGTCTAGCTTGCCAGTAAGGAGGATAAATGAG
>ERZ1034363.885-NODE-885-length-18617-cov-11.165156_pt1 | contig 18617 bp, 15 predicted proteins | sample MGYA00520616_ERZ1034363 | MGnify/ENA primary metagenome ERZ1034363 (study PRJEB33736, sample SAMEA104284506) | Azolla filiculoides | biome: Urban; feature: Water surface; material: Ditch water | place: Netherlands | collected 2015-10-28 | depth 0-0.1 m ...
TCGCCCACGGCAAAAATGACCGTTTGTGGCCCACACAACAACTGTAGCCAGGCGTATTGCAGCGGGTTGGTATCCTGGAACTCATCCACCAGAATGTGGCGGAACCGCTGTTGGTAATGAATCCTTAGCGCTTCATCCTGTTGCAGCAACTCATAGGCGCGCAACAGAAGTTCGGCAAAATCTACCGCACCTTCGCGCTGGCACTGCGCTTCGTATTCAGCGTAAATCTCAACCTTACGGCGCGTATGCGCATCGTGCGCTTCAGCTTGTCCGGAACGAATCCCCTGTTCTTTCAAGGCGTTGATGTAATGCATCATGTCGCGCGGCGGAAAACGCTCTTCGTCGACACCCATCGCCTTAATCAGACGTTTAATCGCTGCCTGCTGATCACCGGTATCGAGGATCTGGAACGTTTCCGGCAACCGCGCCGCCCGCCAGTGGGTCCGCAAAAGGCGATGGCACAAACCGTGAAATGTACCCACCCAGAGGCTGCGCACGTTGATCGGCACCATGGCCGACAACCGCGTCAGCATCTCGCGGGCGGCTTTGTTGGTAAACGTTACGGCCAGAATGCCTTGTGGCGAGACCTGCCCCGTCTGCATTAACCATGCAATTCGCGTTGTCAGCACCCGTGTTTTGCCTGAACCAGCGCCCGCCAGAATTAGACCATGCTCAGCCGGCAGACAAACTGCCTGTTTTTGTGGCTCGTTCAAGCCGTTCAGGAGGGGGTGCTCCCGTAGCGCCCCTGCTCCGCCGACAGGCGCCCCGACTGGGCCGCCAAAGGCTTCTGGTATTGATGTAGCAGCGATGGAGGACGATGACGGAGCGTTCATAACCGTATTATCCGGCCAAAGGATTCCGTTTTCATAACGCCTTGTAATAAAAGATTCTTTTCAATAGACGTCAACATATCTTGAAGTCAGGCGTTATAACCTACATAATGTTGTGCAGTGCAACAAATCATCTTCCACGAAAAGACGGTTTGCATAAAAATCCGGCAGTCATCCACCGCCGACCCTAGGAGTACCCGTATGAAAAATCATAAAAATCAAAACGTTATCGCATCACCCGCCTATCCAGAGGTTCTGCCATGGTTTGCTCGCCGCGCCGGCATCGCTGAAGCGCGCGCCAAGGTGCTGTGGGATCTTACGTGCCAGGAATTAACGGACAAAAGCAATCCGAAAGCACGCATGGCGCGCTTTATCGAACGGATCGGTGAAGAGGCCGGTCTACCGATTACCCCTGATTACTCAGAACAACCCAATGGCTTTGGCTGGCTTTACAGCCACTACGGCCGTCTGGGTGACATGGCGCTAGTTGCTGGTGGTGCTTTTGCCAAGTTCTGGCAACAAGCAATGACCATACCCCAGCTAGCACGGTAAGCTGGCCGGCAAGCCCTTAGTCGGGTTGTTGATGGCGCTTGTGCGCGAATTGGCGCGCAGCGGCATCTGAGCGAACTACGCACATCGACAACCCGCCGAGAGTGTGTCCGGGCCGGTATAATCTGGCGTTTTGATGCTCTGATAACGATAAAACGCCATGCAGGAAAAATATCTGCCCGCCGACATTGAAACGGCCGCACAAACACACTGGCAGAATGCCCGCACCGATCTGGCTGTAGAAAAGCCCCAGGACCCCACGCGACCCAAATATTACTGTCTATCGATGTTCCCGTATCCCAGCGGCAAGCTGCACATGGGACACGTCCGCAACTACACCATCGGCGATGTACTGGCTCGTTACCATGGCATGCAGGGATACAACGTCCTGCAACCCATGGGTTGGGATGCCTTCGGCATGCCGGCTGAAAACGCCGCCCTACAGAACAACGTAGCACCCGCCAAATGGACCTACGAAAACATCGATGCCATGCGCGCCCAATTGCAGCGCCTGGGTTTCGCTTTTGACTGGTCTCGTGAACTGGCCACCTGTACCCCCGAGTACTACCGCTGGGAACAATGGCTGTTTACCCGTCTCTATGAAAAAGGCCTGATCTACAAAAAGCTGGGCACCGTTAACTGGGACCCGGTCGATCAGACCGTACTGGCCAACGAACAAGTCATCGACGGTCGTGGCTGGCGCTCAGGTGCGCTCATCGAAAAACGTGAAATTCCCATGTACTACATGGCGATCACGAAATACGCCGACGAGCTACTGAACGATCTGGATAAACTCACAGGCTGGCCTGAACAGGTTCGCCTGATGCAGAAGAACTGGATCGGCAAAAGTGTTGGCGTCCGCTTTGCATTCCCTTATACGCAAGACGGTCAGGAAGAAAAGCTGTGGGTATTTACCACGCGTGCCGACACCGTGATGGGTGTCACTTACGTGGCTGTTGCACCAGAGCACCCGCTGGCTCAGCAAGCTGCCGCACAAAACCCGGCCGTTGCTGCCTTTATCGCCGACTGCAAACAGGGTGGCGTTGCTGAAGCTGATCTCGCCACTATGGATAAGTCTGGCGTGGACACTGGCATTAAGGTGACCCACCCACTGACCGGAGAACAAGTGCCGGTCTGGGTGGGCAACTACGTACTCATGGGTTACGGCGATGGTGCAGTCATGGCCGTGCCAGCCCATGATGAACGCGATTTCGCTTTTGCCAAAAAATACAACCTGCCGATGAAGCAAGTGATCGCTGTTGAAGGCGAAAGCTTTGATACCGCTGCATGGCAGGAATGGTATGGCGACAAGCAACGTGGGGTTTGCATCAGTTCAGGCGCTTATGATGGTTTGAAACATCAGGAAGCAGTCGACAAAATTGCCACTGATCTCGTAGCAAAAAACTTGGGCGAAAAGAAAACCCAATTCCGTCTGCGCGACTGGGGCATTTCCCGTCAGCGTTACTGGGGCTGCCCGATCCCGATCATCCATTGCAATAGCTGTGGCGATGTCCTGGTGCCTGACGATCAACTACCGGTCGTACTGCCAGAGCAGGTTGAAATTACCGGTGCCGGATCGCCGTTGGCGCGCATGCCCGAGTTCTACGAAACCGCCTGCCCCAAGTGCGGCAAGCCTGCCAAACGCGAAACCGACACGATGGATACCTTTGTGGAATCGTCGTGGTATTTCGTACGCTATGCCAGTGCCAACAATCCGCAAAAGATGGTGGATGAACGCGCTGCCTACTGGCTCAAAGGCGGCGTCGATCAGTACATCGGCGGTATCGAACACGCTATCCTGCATCTGCTCTACGCCCGCTTCTTTACGAAGCTGATGCGCGATGTGGATCTATTTAAAGACAACGGCTTTAACCTGGACGAACCATTCGCCAACCTGCTGACGCAAGGCATGGTGGTGGCCCCTACGTTCTACCGTGAAGCAGAAAACGGCAAGAAGCTCTGGTTCAACCCGGCTGACGTGGATGTCGCCACCGATGAACGCGGTCGCCCAACCGGTGCCAAGCTCAAAGCGGATGGCAAGCCCGTTGTGATTGGCGGCACCGAGAAGATGTCAAAGTCGAAGAACAACGGTGTTGACCCCCAGATTCTGATCGACTTATACGGCGCCGATACCGCACGTCTTTTCATGATGTTTGCCAGCCCGCCGGATCAATCTCTTGAATGGTCTGACGCTGGCGTTGAAGGTGCGCACCGCTTTCTGCGCCGTCTGTGGAAGCTATCCTACGAACACGTAAGTGCTGGTCTGGTTAAGGCTGCTGATGCCAATACGGCATTAAGTGATACACAAAAGGAACTGCGTCGCAAATTGCATCAGACTATCCAGAAGGTGTCTGATGACTACGGACGCCGCCAACAATTCAACACCGTTATTGCTGCCATCATGGAGCTGCTCAATGCTGCGGACAAAACGGCGTTAACCGATGACTCCGGCCGACGCCTGCGTCAGGAACTGCTGGAAGCTGCCGTATTGATGCTCTTCCCGATCGTTCCACATATTGGTGAAGCGGTTTATGCAGAACTGAAGCCCGGCCAGAACGTAGCAACACAACGTTTCCCGGTGTGTGATGCGGCTGCGCTGGTGCAATCGGAAATCGAACTGGTGCTGCAAATCAACGGCAAACACCGTGGCAGCATCCGCGTTGCTGCCGAAGCTGATAAGGCAACGATTGAAGCAACTGCACTCGCCAGCGAAGCCGCCCAGAAACATCTGGATGGCGCCGTGCCCAAGAAGGTTGTTGTTGTTCCGGGCCGGCTGGTTAACATTGTTGCCTAATTAAATAGAGGCTAACTCATGATGCGTCTCCCAAGTTTCACCGCACTCCACCGTCTGCTGCTGTCCACGCTCATGCTGGCCATAGTGGTCGGGTGCGGTTTCAAAATGCGGGGCGCGATTAGCGTTGATCTGCCCTTCAAAACAGTTTATGTCTCTGGCGTGCCAGACACCTCTCCGTTCTCTCAGGTCCTCAAAGCCCAATTACGCGCTAACGGTATTGGCGTTGTTCCTGAAGAATACAAGGATCGTGCAGAAGTTATTCTGCGCGTTTTGGGTGACCAGCAATCCAAAGTCGTTTTAGCGATTAACCCGTCCGGTTTGGCGCGTGAATACCGCCTGAATTACCGCCTGGGCTTTAAGGTGGACTCCGGTTCCGGCATCGAGCTCTATCCAGCGACCACCATTGAATTGAGTCGTGACATCTCCTTTAACCCACAGACCGCGCAGGAAGTGCTATCGAAGGAACAAGAAGATGCCTTGCTGATCCGAGATATGCAAAACGATGCCGCTATTCAGGTGATGCAACGACTATCGACCATTCGAGTCCCTGCCGGTACGGTGTTAACCGCACCCAAAAAGAAAGGGGCCGCCAGCACCACCAAGGGCAAACAGCAAACCACCGCAACCCCTGAAGTGCTAACAACGCCTACCGGCATGCAACCGCTAGGCGGAGACGCACAGTGAATCTTGGTGGCACAGACGGCACCAGTCGTCTGGCTGCCCATCTGAATGGACCGCTAGCGCCCATTTATGCCATTCATGGTGACGATCCGCTACTGGTCATCGAGGCGGCTGATGCCATTCGTGCTGCCGCACGAGCCAAGGGTTTTGACGAGCGCGAAGTCCTTACCGTCAGCCACCCCTTCGACTGGAAGCAAGTAGCCTATGCCACTCAGGGCGGCTCTCTGTTTGGTGGCTGCAAACTAGTCGAACTGCGTGTGCCCACCGGCAAACTGGGGCGTGGTGGCCCAGAGGCGCTTCAAGCACTCCTAGACCAATCGGGCCCAACTGCGACAGACTTCCTCATTCTGATGACGCTGCATGAATTTGGCTGGCGCGAGCAAAAAACTGCCTGGTTCCAGAATTTTGTCAGCAGCAAAAACGCCATCGTTATCCCGTGCGTGCCACCCGGCATCAAAGCACTGCCCCGCTGGTTAGCCGAGCGCCTTGCCCGCCAGCAACAATCAGCGCCGCAGGATGCGCTGGAATACATTGCCCATCATGTCGAGGGCAATTTACTGGCTGCCAATCAGGAAGTGCTTAAGCTCGGCCTGCTTTACCCCACGGGTCCGCTTACCCTAGAGCAGATTCGCGAAGCTGTCACTGATGTCGCGCGGCTTGATATGGATATGCTGCGTAGCGCGCTGCTGGATGGCGACCTACCCCGATTCTCACGTACCCTGGCTGCACTTCGCGAACAGGGGGAAGCCCTTCCATTAATTTTGTACTGGCTCTCCGAAGATATCCGGACTCTGGTGCAGCTCACTGCACCGGGTAGTACGCCCGATCAACGTCTGAACAATCTGCGTATGCCGCCACAACGGGCACAGCAGATGAGAAGCGCCGCTAACCGGCGCACCAAAACATCCTGGCGTTCCGCACTGGAATCCATTGCCAAGATAGACCGACTCTCAAAGGGTATTGGCCAGGGCGACCCCTGGACCGAGCTCGCCGCACTTGCGTTACAACTCTGCTGACAGGCATCATTGCACCATGACGACTGAAACCAACACCGCTCTTGATCAAGCCATCCGCCAACTGGCCAAAGACGCCCGCGCAGCCTCGCGTGGCATGGCACGCGCCTCAACCGAGCAAAAGAACAATGCCCTTCATGCCCTTGCCCGGCTGATTCGTGCCGAAGCCACAGCTTTGCGCGCCGCCAACGACTTGGATCTGGCCGCCGCCCGTAAAGCAGGTCTGGAAGCAGCCATGCTGGATCGGCTCACGCTCAATGACAAAGGTATCGAGGCGATGGCAGAAGGTGTGGAACAGATCGCTTCACTCCCTGATCCCGTTGGCAGCATCACTGACATGAGCACGCGCCCTTCCGGCATCCAGGTTGGCAAAATGCGCGTGCCGCTCGGCGTGATCGGCATCATTTACGAAGCACGTCCTAACGTCACAGCTGATGCCGCGGCACTCTGTATTAAATCAGGCAATGCCACGATTCTGCGCGGCGGTTCAGAAGCGCTCAACAGCAACAGAGCCATAGCGGCACTGGTACAACAGAGTCTGTCCGAAGCAGGTTTGCCCGCCCAAGGCGTGCAATGTATCGACACTACCGACCGTGCCGCTGTTGGTATTCTCATTACGCTGCGTGATGACATCGACGTCATCGTGCCGCGTGGCGGCAAGGGTTTGATCGAGCGACTGATCAAAGAATCACGCGTGCCTATGATCAAGCATCTCGATGGCAATTGCCATGTCTACGTGGACGACGATGCCGATCCCGACATGGCACTACGCATCGTCGAGAACGCCAAGACCCAGCGCTATGGCACCTGCAACACCACCGAGTCGCTGCTTATCGCCCGTAGCATTGCGCCTGCACTGCTGCCACGCATTGGCGCTATGCTTAAAGACAAAGGCGTGGTCATTCGTGGCTGCGCTGAGACCTGCGCACTGCTGCCCTTTGCCGAAGCCGCTACGGATGAAGACTGGGTCACCGAATACCTGGCACCAGTGATCGCAGTCAAAGTGGTCAGCGGTCTGGACGAAGCCATTACGCACATCAACACGTACTCCTCCCAACATACGGAAGCCATTGTCACCGATCACTACGGCAATGCCATGCGCTTCCTGCGTGAAGTGGATTCAAGTTCCGTCATGGTCAACGCATCGACCCGATTTGCAGACGGTTTCGAATATGGACTGGGTGCCGAAATTGGCATCTCAACCGACAAGATCCACGCACGCGGTCCGGTTGGCCTTGAGGGGCTCACCTCTCAAAAATGGATCGTGCTGGGTCACGGTGAAACTCGCCGCTGAGTTTGACGCTACCCTGGCGCTCACTGATGTGGCGCCGGGTTGTCCTGCTAATCTGGCAAAGCAGATCTCATTAGGGCTACGCTGGACACCAGAAGGTGACGCGCTTTCCGAACTGGTTTTTCTGGAAGGTGCTGTCAATAAAACTGCAGCGGCCAAAGCCACCGTCTGCGGAGCTCGCGAACCGCTATTGGAAATCACCCGCCAACAACTGATTGCCTGGTTCAAAGACCCGAGCTTTCGTTTTAGTGTGCCGCTGGCAAAACCTCCTACCGGCTTTCAGGCAAAACTGCGTAACTTTCTTTTATCTATGCCCAGCGGTACCACTTGCACATACGGCAACCTAGCCGATCAGTTAAACAGTGCGCCACGTGCTGTTGGGCAAGCGCTAGGCAGCAATAACCTGCCACTCATCGTGCCTTGCCACCGTGTGATCTCAGCCGGTAAAAATCGCCTGACTGGTTTTAACCATAAGAGTGATGGCGTCATGCTTGAACTCAAAGCGTGGTTGCTAGCAAGAGAAGCACCAAGCCTCAACTTTAATGCCTAGAGCCCCCGTCCATCCCCCATTACCGGTCGAAGCCCAGCAGGTTATCGACACCTTTTGTGACAGCCTCTGGCTTGAAGCGGGGCTCTCGGCTAATTCTCTCGCCAGTTATAGACGCGATCTCACTGCCCTTTCTCACTGGCTCATCAAGCACAACAGTAGTTTACGAGGCACAACAGAAGTCGACCTGAATCGCTACATCGCTCATCTGGCGCAAGGTCACAAGCAAAGTTCGCAAGCCCGCGCCATCTCAACGCTTCGCCGCTATTTCCGCTGGTCTGTCGCACGGGGAGAACGCTCCGACGATCCGACACGTGCCTTAGTTATGCCCATTAGGCCTGGGCGTCTGCCTAAAACCTTGAGCGAAAGCCACGTCGAATCACTGCTCCAGGCACCGGATACACAAACACCTCGCGGCATGCGTGATCTGGCCATGATGGAAGTGCTTTACGCAACCGGGCTTCGTGTTTCAGAACTGGTTAATCTAAGACTCACCGATCTGAATCGCGACATGGGCATCGTGCGCGTTATGGGCAAAGGCGACAAAGAACGTCTGGTGCCCCTTGGAGAAACAGCGCTTGATGCCGTTCAGCGCTACATGGAATCGGCCCGTTTAGAGCTTTCTGGCGGCCAACCGGCGGATGTGATTTTTATCAGCCAGAAAACGAAACCGCTAACACGCCAAGGCTTCTGGCTGATTATCAAACGTTACGGGGTTAAAGCAGGCATTCCGCGTGAGCGTTTATCGCCGCACGTGCTACGTCATGCCTTTGCGACACACCTGATCAATCATGGTGCCGACTTACGTGTCGTGCAATTATTACTTGGTCACGCCAGCATCACAACGACCCAGATTTATACCCATGTAGCCCGCGAACGATTGAAATCGCTCCACGAAAAGCACCATCCTAGAGGATAACGTGTGCGGGGTGAGTGAAAAAGCTAGCGCGGTCTTATCTCAGGCGGAACGCTCGATCACCACGCCGACGCGCGCCACACCTGGCATCATCCCCAGCTTGGCTACCGACACCCGCACCCACTGCGCACCAAAATCTTCCAGCAGCATGGTTGCCACAAACTCTGCCAGCTTTTCCAGTAGCAGAAAATGCTTCTCGGCCAGAACAGTACGCAAACGTGTTACCACCTCGGCATAATCAATCGTGTCATGGATATCATCACTGGCACCGGCCGTTGCGGTCGAATGACCAATCTTCAGGTCAAGCACAACCGGCTGCGGCACAATCCGCTCACGCGGATAAATACCGATCAGTGTTTCTACACGAAATGAATCAATAAAAATAATGTCCATGGCACAAAGACGTTGGTTATCTGGCTGGCGCGCTACAATAGTTTCGCTGCGGCCGCATTGTAGCTGACATAAGACCCCACCCTATGCTTACGACTGATATGACCCCTGATTTACTTGCCAGGATTCTGCCACTAGACGCTAGCCCCATGCTCCTGCTCAGCGCTGCCATCGTGGCCTATCTGATTGGCTGTATTCCTTTTGCCGTGGTCGTTTCGAAGGCCTTTGGCCTGGCCGACCCACGCTCTTTTGGTTCCGGCAACCCCGGCGCTACCAACGTACTACGCACTGGGAATAAGCTTGCAGCCTTACTGACTCTGCTGGGCGATGCTGCAAAAGGTGCAATTGCCATTGGCGTTGCTGCCGCCCTGGGCGTTCCATCGGACCTGTTCGGCTGGATTGGTCTCGTTGCTTTTCTGGGGCATGTATTCCCCATCACGCTAGGCTTTAAGGGTGGCAAAGGCGTTTCTACTTCTGCCGGTGTCCTGCTAGCGCTTTACTGGCCGTTGGGACTCGCAACGCTAGGCACGTGGCTGTTTATGGCCTTTACCTTCCGCTATTCCTCGCTATCCGCCATTACTGCTGCCTTGATGGCGCCCGTCTTTGCTGTAGCGATGGGGTTGCCAACCTCCGTCGTCGTACCAGTAACGATCATGGCAACAATACTGCTGATCAAGCATGCAGGTAACCTGCGCCGTTTAATGGCTGGCCAGGAAACCAAGATCGGCAGTAAAAAGAAAAAGTCTTAAGCGTCTATCAACGGCCAACGCGGCTTTACCGAAAAGCCGCCAGCTGTTTTCGGCGTTGCGCCACCAACGAGGCGTAATAAACCTGCTAACGCAATCATGGCGCCGTTATCCGTACACAAATCCAACTCGGGAAAATAAACCTCCGCCTTCCGCCGCTTGCAAGCGGTAACCAGGGTTTCCCGCAGATGGCGATTTGCCCCCACCCCTCCAGCCACTACCAGGCGCGATAAGCCGGTCTGTTTCAAGGCCTGTACCGACTTGGCCACCAGCACATCAATAATGGCCTGCTCGACGGCTGCCGCCAGCGCTGCGCGCATGGCTTCGTTCAAAACACCTTCTGCCTGAGCTGCTTTAACCTTGGTCAAAACGGCTGTCTTCAAACCGGCAAAACTGAATTCCAGATCACCGGAATGCAGCATAGGACGCGGAAGTTTTATCTCGGCTACCAAACCAGGTTCGGCCGTCTCCGCCAATTTAGAAAGTGCCGGGCCACCGGGATAACCCAGGCCCAACAACTTCGCTGTTTTATCAAAAGCTTCGCCAGCAGCATCATCCAGGGTTTCACCCAGCAGCTCGTACTCGCCAACCTTGGTCACCCGCATCAGCTGTGTATGCCCCCCAGAAACCAGCAGCGCTACAAACGGAAACTCGGGCGGCGTCGATGCCAGCAAGGGGGATAGCAAATGTCCTTCCAGGTGATGCACGGGCAGCACCGGCTTTTCGAGTGCAAACGCCAGCGCTTCGGCAAAAGCACTGCCCACGAGCAATGCACCCGCCAGCCCTGGACCGGCGGTGTATGCAATGGCATCTACCTCGGCCAGAGATATAGATGCCTCCGCTAACGCCTGTCGTAGCAATGGCACCACTCGACGAATATGATCGCGAGAGGCCAATTCCGGGACGACGCCACCGTAGGCGGCATGCATGGCCACCTGCGTATGCAGCGCCTGCCCCAGCAGACGCGGTGCGCCTGTATCGGGATCTAGCGTCACTAAAGCCACGCCCGTTTCATCGCACGAAGACTCAACCCCGAGCACGATGGGCAATTTACGAGCAGAAGAAACTGGTTGATCCATGGGGCGCTATTGTAGCGACTCCAGCGCGATTAACAGGAACATTTGGAATTTTCAGGGTTTTATCGTAAACTAGTCAGTTCTTAAGATTTCATTCCCTGACTGGGCACCCGTTTTAGCCGAGTCAGCACTCAAAATAATTGGAGTTGATTGAATGCCTAGCGTTCGCGTAAAAGAAAACGAGCCGTTCGAAGTCGCCATGCGCCGCTTCAAGCGCACTGTCGAAAAAACCGGTCTGCTGACCGAGCTGCGTGCCCGTGAGTTCTACGAAAAGCCGACCGCTGAGCGCAAGCGCAAGCTGGCTGCCGCTGTAAAGCGTCTGCACAAGCGTCTGCGCAGCCAACAGCTGCCGCGCAAGCTCTACTAATTACAGAGCCTTCGCAAGAATCAGGCAAAGCCGCCGGTCACCCCGGCGGCTTTTGCCGTTTTAATACCCTCTCCTGATTGAGCCCATCATGACAACGACCAGCCTCAAAGACCGTATCCAGGATGACATGAAAAGCGCCATGAAGGCGCGTCAAACAGATCGCCTAAACGCGATCCGTCTGCTCATGGCCGCTATCAAGCAACGCGAAGTGGATGAGCGCATCACGCTAGACGACGCCGCGGTAGCCGTTGTGATCGACAAACTCATCAAACAGCGCCGCGACAGCATTCAGCAGTTCGAACAGGCCGGTCGAGAAGATCTGGCAGCAGCAGAACGTGCCGAAATTGAAGTGCTTAGTCCCTATCAGCCGGCACAATTGTCTGCCGAAGAAGTTGATGCCGCCATTAAAGCGGCCATTAGCCAGACCGGCGCAACAGGCCCTGCCGATATGGGCAAAGTCATGGGCATCCTGAAGTCGCAGCTTGCCGGCAAGACCGATCTGGCGGCAGTTTCGCAACGCATTAAATCAGCACTGCAAGGCTAAGGCACAAAGCCGGAGACCGCGATGATTCCGGAATCCTTTATCCAGGAGCTATTAGCTCGCACGGATATTGTCGAAATCATCGACCGCGTTGTGCCGCTTAAAAAAGCCGGTGCCAATTACGCAGCATGCTGTCCGTTTCACAAAGAAAAATCTCCCTCGTTCACCGTTAGCCAAAGCAAGCAGTTCTACCACTGCTTTGGCTGTGGCGCGCATGGCACCGCCATCGGTTTTCTGATGGAGCACCAGGGCCTTAGCTTCCCGGATGCTATCGAAGACCTCGCCCGCCACTGTGGGTTGACTGTGCCGCAGGAAGACAATGATCGTGCTTTCCGCAAACCGGCCATCGGTAGCGAAGAGGGCCCATCGTTGCTAGACGTGATGCTCAAGGCACACAAGTTCTATCGTGACGAACTAAAAAAATCGCCACGCGCTATCAATTACCTCAAAGGTCGTGGACTTACGGGGGAAATTGCCGCCCGTTTCGGCATCGGTTACGCCCCAGATGGCTGGCAGAATCTGCGCCCACTCTTTCCCGAATACGACACACCGTCATTTCAAACGCTGCTCAAAGCTGGGCTCATCATTGAGAACGAGCAGAAAAGACGCTACGATCGCTTTAGAGACCGGGTCATGTTTCCGATCCTCGACCAGAAGGGTCAGGTGATTGCCTTTGGTGGACGCATTCTGGATCAGGGCGAACCCAAATACCTGAACTCGCCGGAAACCCCGCTCTTTGAAAAAGGCAGGGAAGTCTTCGGGCTACCGCAAGCGCGTGAAGCCTGCCGTCAAACCGATACCGTTATCGTTGTCGAAGGCTACATGGATGTCGTGGCCCTTGCTCAACATGGCATTGGCAACGCCGTCGCCACACTCGGCACTGCCACTACCACGACACATATCCGGAAACTACTACGCATGGTGGACCGCGTGGTTTTCTGTTTCGATGGGGATGCTGCCGGTCGCAAAGCCGCCTGGCGTGCGCTGGAAAACAGCCTAGAAGCACTGGCCGAACAGAAAGTGCTAGCGTTTGCCTTCCTCCCACCAGAACATGATCCGGATAGCTATGTCCGCGATCTAGGCAAAGAGGCATTTCAGGCAGCGATTGATCGTGCAACACCGCTTTCAGAGTTTCTGCTGCAAACACTCACCAGCCATGTCGATCTGACTAGTGCGGAGGGCCGCGCCAAATTACTAGGCGAAGCAAAGCCCCTGCTCCAGAAAATTCAGACCCCCATGTTGCGCCTACAGATCGTTAAGCAACTTGCCGAAAAAACTGGGCTACAGCCAAGCGAAGTCGAACGAGGCTGTGAGCTTTCCCGTCAGGCAGCAACACAAAACAACGCGCCAGCCCGCGCCCCGCGCCATGCCCCGTCGATATTGCGACGCCTACTGCGCCTGCTTGTTCAGTCGCCCGATCTCACCAGCACGATCAAACCATCACTGCTGCAGGGCTTGCCTGCCAATGACCCGCTATCAGCCAGTCTCCATCGTCTGCTACCGCACCTAGCAAGCAATCCCCAGCCTTCCGAATTGCTCGAACGTCTTCGCGGTGCAGAAGATGCGCCCCTGCTAGCAGAAATATTTGCCAGTTTGCTCAGCGAACCCCTTGAAAAAGAAGCGCTAGGCGCAGAACTGGAAGGTATCGTTGCTCAAATGGAGCGCGATCAGCTTGATACCGAACTGGGCACCCTGCAACAAGCAGCCCAACGTGGAACGCTGAGCGCGCCCGAGAAGGCAAGATATACCGAGCTACTACAAACCCTGCAACAGCTTGGCAGAACAGGACGCCGACGCTGATCTGGCACGGAAATTGCCTAGAAATTAGGCTAATTTTCGTGTATAATTAAAGGTTTACTGTATTTCTATTGACTCAAGAGGTTGCGCGCTTTGTCGAACTGGAAAATGACTCTTCGCCCTCATGTTCAACCCACGCGCCGCAATGACGCAACGGATGCTGCCATGGCCACAAAACCCAAAACTGCTGCAAAGAAAACCGCCAAACCTGTCGCCAAAAGTGCGCCAGCTAAAAAACCTGCGGTTAAATCCAGCAAACCCGTGGCCAAGGCCGTGAGTAAGCCTGTTGCCAAGGCATCAGTAAAAAAAGCACCTACCAAGGTAGCGCCGGCCAAAAAGCCGGTTGCCAAACCAGCTGCCAAAACAACTAAACCTGTCGCTAAGCCAGTCGCCCAAAAGGCTCCGGCAAAGGCGGCTGCACCCAAGAAAACTGTGACCAAAGCCACGACAACAAAAACCACCAAGCCGGCCACTAAGAGCAAAGCACCTGTTAAAGCTGCTGCCAAGCCGGCCCCGAAAAAGCCCGTCGCCAAATCGCCTGCGAAAACCGCAGCAAAACCCATAGCAAAAAAACCTGTAGCTGCCAAACCTGTTGCCAAAAAACCAGCCCCAAAGGCTCCGGCCAAAGCACCCGCAAGCAAAGCAATTGCCAAACCAGCGGTAACAAAGGCCGTGGCACCAGCCAAAGCCCCAGTTAAGGCTGCACCACCTGCCAAAGCGGCACCTGCTAAGAAGGCTGAAGAAGCTCCCAAGGCTGTAGCCGCACCAGTGGTTGAAGAAGCCCCCGCTGCAAAAGGCAAAGGCAAGAGCAAAGGCAAGGATGGCAAACGCCTACTAGGCACAACAGCCGTACAGCAAATTTCTCCGGAAGAGCGCAAGGCCCGCATCACCTCCCTGATCAAGATGGGCAAGGAACGCGGTTACCTGACGCACGCCGAAATCAATGACCACCTGCCCGACACCGTCATGGAAGCCGAGCAGGTAGAGGCCATGATCACCACCTTTAACGACATGGGCATTCGTGTATTCGACGAAGCCCCTGCCGCTGAAGACATGCTGATGACCGATGCTGCTGCACCGGTTACCGATGATGAGGTCGTTGAAGAACAGGCGGAGCAAGCCCTTGCCACTGTCGACTCCGAATTCGGCCGCACGACTGACCCCGTCCGCATGTATATGCGTGAAATGGGTACGGTCGAGCTACTGACTCGCGAAGGCGAAATTGTTATCGCCAAAAAGATCGAAGGCGGTCTACGCGATATGGTTCAAGCCATCAGCGCCTGCCCGATTGTCGTTTCCGAAATCATCGACATGGCCAAAAAAGTGGCTATCGATGAAATGAAGATCGACGAGCTAGTCGATGGCCTGGTTGATCTTGAAGCCGAACAACAGGTGATTGCGGCCGCTGCTGCAGCCGCTGCTGCTGCCGCTGAAGATGATGAAGACGAAGACGTCGAAGATGAAAGCGAAGAGGACAGCGGTGAAGCCAAGGCTGCTGCTACAGCAGCCTCGCTAGCCAAGCTGAAAGACGCTGCCCTGGAGCGCTTCGCCAAAATCGAAGCACTGCACAGCAAGGAACTCAAAGCCCTCAAAACCAAGGGCACAACAGATCCTAACTATCAGCGCGCCCGCAAACAGATCTCCGAAGAGCTACTCAACATCCGCTTCAACTCGCGCACCATTGAAAAACTATGTGGCCGCGTTCGTGAACTAATGGATCAGATTCGCCGTGCAGAGCGCACCGTGCTTTCGATCTGTGTGGACAAGTGCAGCATGCCGCGCGACCACTTCATCAAAACCTTCCCACCGAACATCGTGAACCTGAAGTGGATTGAGAAAGAAGTTGCCAACGCGCCTAAGCATACGCAGGGTGTTCTTGAGCGTAACGTACCTGCCGTTCACGAATGGCAGAAGAAGCTGATCGCCATGGAAGAGAATCTGGGCATCACGCTGGCTGAAGTACGTGAGATCAACAAACAAATGACCAAGGGCGAGCGTCACGCACGTGCCGCCAAGAAGGAAATGACCGAAGCCAACCTGCGCCTCGTTATCTCCATCGCCAAGAAGTACACCAACCGTGGCCTGCAATTCCTTGATCTCATCCAGGAAGGCAACATCGGCCTGATGAAGGCTGTGGACAAGTTCGAATACCGCCGCGGTTACAAGTTCTCGACCTACGCCACCTGGTGGATCCGTCAGGCCATTACGCGCTCTATCGCTGACCAGGCTCGCACCATCCGTATCCCGGTGCACATGATCGAAACCATCAACAAGATGAATCGCATCTCGCGTCAGATCCTGCAGGAAACCGGTTTCGAGCCGGATCCAGCTACCCTGGCCATCAAGATGGAAATGCCGGAAGACAAAATCCGCAAGATCCTCAAGATTGCCAAGGAACCGATCTCGATGGAAACGCCGATCGGCGACGACGACGATTCGCATCTGGGCGACTTCATTGAAGACCAGGCCACCTTGTCACCACTGGAAGCGGCTATGAACGCCAGCCTACACGAAGTGACCAAAGACATCCTGGACAGCCTGACGCAAAGGGAAGCCAAAGTACTGCGTATGCGCTTCGGCATCGAAATGAATACCGACCACACGCTGGAAGAAGTGGGTAAGCAGTTCGATGTTACACGTGAGCGTATCCGTCAGATCGAAGCCAAAGCGCTGCGCAAGCTGCGCCACCCTTCCCGTTCGGACAAGCTGCGCAGCTTCGTTGATACCAACAACTAAAGCTTAACCGGGCCTCTAGCTCATGCCTGGTTAGAGCAGCGGACTCATAATCCGTTGGTGCCGAGTTCGACTCTCGGGGGGCCCACCAAACAAGAAAGCCACTAAGGTCAAAACACCTTAGTGGCTTTTTTTCGCCCAGTCTGTTGTTAATTCACTATCATCGGTACTATGAATCAACAGGGGATGCAAATGAAAGCCGCAGCATAAAGCATAACGTGCAGCTACTAATTCGTTGATAGTCTCTCGTAGGTCGCTGAATGTGCCTCAGGGAGTTGATAACCTTCGTCACGAAAGAGCTTAAGACATGCTGCCACAACATTCGGATCATAGAGAATCCCGCTATTCGCTTCAATTTCTTGAAGCGCTGCATCAATCCCTCTTGATGGCCGATAGGGCCGGTTACTCGACATAGCCTCAACCGTATCCGCAACGGCAATTACCTTGGCTTCAAGACAGATATCTGCCCCCTTTAACGCATTCGGATAACCACTGCCATCGATTCGTTCATGGTGTTGCAGAATAATCTGTGCTACAGGCCAGGGAAATGAAAGCGGCTTCAGGATCTCATAGCCTAACTGCGCATGACTGCGAAGCATTGCCACTTCTAAAGGATTCAAGGCTGACGGCTTAGTGAGAATTTCGGCTGGAATGCTAACCTTCCCGATATCGTGAATTTTTGACGCAAAACGAATGCCCTCAATAATAGAGGGTGCTGCTTTCATCTCATAGCCAATAGCAACAGCCAAGTCAGTGACCCGTCTCTGATGTCCTGCGGTATAAGGATCACGCGCCTCAATCACATTCGATAGGCTATCAATCACCTCATACATATGTTGCGCAATTTTTGCCTGCTCCAGGGCCAAGGCAACTTCCGCTTTCTTTCTTAAGGTTATTTCGCGAATATTGCACTGAATGACGGTACGCCCATCTAACGCATATGAATTGCAGATGAATTCGACCGGCACATGCACGCCCTGCTTGGTCAGGAGATCCATATCCTCGTAGCGAATATAGCCCTGTTCAACAATTGTCTTATGGGCCTCTTCCCCTTTTGTTTTGTCGGTGATCACGCCCAGCTGCCAAAGATGCTTACCGACCAAATCGTCTTTTTTATAGCCCAAAAGATTCAAAATATAAGGGTTGGCATCCTCGATACGCCCATCAGGAAAATCTAACAACAAAATACCATCCTGTGCAGCCTCAAATAGGCGCGTGTAGCGCATAGACAATTCATTTAGGTCGTCGCATTTAACCATTATTGTTCACAATCTACATAAAGAAATGTTTATTTATCTTACTTATTCAATAACTTTACAGTAACCTAGCAAATACACAACCTTACGAGAACTTATGTTCGAGGCAAAACCCTTTCGCCGAATCGTTATCCAGGTTTTTATTGGGGTAACAATCCTACTGGGCTCTTCAATCATGATGGGGTTATATGGGGCTTGGGTAAGCCGCATTAGTGATGAACGCAAGCTGCTCGAGCGAAACGCCAGCACGGTTTCAACGCATGTACAAAGAGCCTTGAATGATGCAACCAAACTGGTTGATATCGCACATATCCGTCTGCAGGCAGAGTTAACCAAGGGAGCGTTAAGCCAATCTCGTGCCAGATCAATACTAGAAGAGACAATTAATCATTTCACGCTGTACAACGTAACAGAGCACTTCGGACTCCTGTTTACTACCGACGCAACGGGGAACCTTTACGCACAGAGTAACGGCCCGGACAAACCATTGCTTAATTTTGCAGACCGCTATTACTTTAGTGATTTAAAGCAGCATCCGCATAATCGATTAACCATCGGAAATCTGGTGTTTACACGCACAACAAATCGATATGCCTTTCACCTGGCTAAGCCCTTGCAAGACCAAAACGGAAATTTCTTCGGCGTAGTTGTCCAGCAAATACTAGAAGATGATCTGGCTGAATCTTTGGCGCCAATGATGAGCACGCATAAAGATCGGGTGTACACCTATGCACAGAACAAGCAGATTAGCTTTAGTTACCCGCCAACCCAGCAACATAAAAAAGTAGATCAACCGAACGCAACCCGTCTCCTCGATATCGTCTCTAAAGACGGCTACACGAGAAACTCACTAAAATTGGACGGAGTTGACATTGGCCTTGCCGGAACCTTCTATCTTGGGTATGCATGGTCTTCTGAATTTGGCATGTATACCGTGGCAGTCGTGAGCGAACGGTTGCTATTGGAACAGTTTTTGAGTCAACATCTGTTTACCCTCGGTTACAGCATGCTGGCATTTCTGGTGGGTTGCGCTCTATTTATTATGCTTTATCGCCAAGCCAAGAACCTTGAAAGATCTCGGCTTCTTTCC
>ERZ1034363.886-NODE-886-length-18611-cov-5.083900_pt1 | contig 18611 bp, 17 predicted proteins | sample MGYA00520616_ERZ1034363 | MGnify/ENA primary metagenome ERZ1034363 (study PRJEB33736, sample SAMEA104284506) | Azolla filiculoides | biome: Urban; feature: Water surface; material: Ditch water | place: Netherlands | collected 2015-10-28 | depth 0-0.1 m ...
TGGCCGGGGGCCATCCCCCGCCCCCGGGGGGGCTCCCCACAACTTATTCCGGGGGGGGGGGGGTGGGCGGGGGGGGGGGGCCCGGCCAACGCCGATACAGGCGGTGAGGGAGATCGAGTGACCCTCCACGTCGAAAGGCACGGCAACGGCATCGAGCATGCGCTGGGCCAGGGAAATGGCATCGCGCTCCTGACCCAGGCTGGCCATGACGAAACCGAATTCGTTGCTGGATCGTCGGCCGACGGTATCGCCCTCGCGTACCTGGAGATTGAGCCGGCGGGCCACTTCGGCCAATATGCCGTCACCAATCGGCGGACCCAGGGTGTCGTTGATGAGGCGGAAGCGGTCGAGGTCGAGCAGGATGACGGCAGTCTCGCGGCCGAAGCGGTGGGCGCTGATCAGCGATTGCCAGAGGCGGTCGGCAAACAGGCTGCGGTTGGGCAGCTTGGTCAGCGGATCGAAGCTCGAGAGGTACTGGATGCGCTCGGCAGCGGCGTTACGTTCCGAAAGATCGCTGAAGATGCCGACATAATTGGTCAGACGACCGCTGGCGTCGTGCACGGCCGAAATGCTCAGCCATTCCGAAATGAGTTCGCCATCCTTGCGCCGGTTGGTGATTTCCCCCTGCCATTTTCCCTGACGGTTGATGCTGTCCCACATGTCGCGATAAAACTCGGCCCCATGTACGCCGGACTGGAGCAATTTCGGGGTGTTGCCAGCCGTTTCACTGCTGTTGTAACCGCTGACCTTGGCAAAGGCCTGGTTGGTCAGCAAAATCCGGCGATTGGCATCCGTGATACAGATACCATCATTGATTCCCGTGAAAACGACCGATGACAACCGTTGCTCGGCTTCGGTAAGCTTGCGCCGGGAGATGTCGGCCATTGTTCCCAGGCTCAGGGTCGGCTTGCCCTGGGCATCGCGCGCCAGTATCCGGCCGCGCACTTCCATCCATACCCAGTGACCTTCGGCATGGCGCATGCGGGCTTCTTCGACATGAATTTCGTCACCCGATCCGGCCGAGCCGTCGAGGGCCTTGAGCATGGTGTCGCGGTCTTCCGGGTGGATCAGATCGAGGCTGGCGGCGATGCTCGGGGGTCCTTCGGACAAGCCGAGAATCTGCGCCAGGCTGGGACTCCAGTGGTTGCTGCCGGCGGCGTGATCGAATTCCCAGATTCCGAAGCCGGAGGTGGCCAGGGCAACCTGCAGGCGGGCTTCAAGGGCGATGTTTTCGGCGGTGCGCCGGGCCACTTCCTGTTCGAGCCAGGCCTTTTGCCCGGCCACGGTATCGCGGGCCCGCTTCAGCTCAAGCTGGGCCTTGACGCGAATGCCGAGGACGGCCGGGTTGATCGGTTTGCTGATGTAGTCGACGGCGCCTTCCTGAATGCCCTGTTCCTCACTTTCCGGATTGTCCAGGGCGGTCACGAAGATGACCGGGATGTCGGCCGTTTGCGGATCGGCACGGAGGGCGCGGAGTACGGCGTAGCCATCCATGCCGGGCATCATGACATCAAGCAGGATGAGCTCGGGCTGAGGGTCGAGGCGGGCGTAGCGAAGGGCCACCTGGCCGCTGTTGGCGACCCGGACGTCGACGCCGAGCTGGCCGATCATTTCGGAAATGGTGCAGAGGTTGTCAGGCACATCATCGACAATCAAGACGATGGGTTTGCCCGGTCCCTGAGTCGTGCTCATTCCGCCTGCTCTCCACATACTTCGTTCATGGCCGTAGTCTCCCTCCTCAAACGCGCTGACACAAGGCATTCCGTGCGCCGCAGCCGAGAAAAATTCAGCTTAGCAGCTTTTTTATTTTTTCAATGAGTGGCGGTGTTGCATCAAAGTTGAACAGGGCGATCTTCTGGCGCAGTTGTTCGCACTCGTCCGGGCAAAAACTGTTCAATTCGGCTTCCAGGCTGTTGAATTGGCGGGTTGCTTCAATGTCGCCACTGGCCAGCAGTTCAGCCAGCGTATCGAGTCTGGGCAGCAGGTCGGGCGCTGCGGACCCTGCTGCCGGCGCCTCAGCCTGGTGGGGGGCGGTGGCGAACGGGTCCTCGTGCCGCCTCGGCAAATATCTGGCGAGCAATTGATAGAGGTCGTCTGGTTGGGTTGGCTTGCCGATAAAGTCGGTCATTCCGGCTTCGATGCAATGCTTTCTGTCCTCATCGAAGGCGTTTGCCGTGAGCGCCACGATAGGGATGGCATCACCCCCGGCGAGGGCGCGAATTTGCCGGGCGGCCTCGAGTCCGTTGAGTTCCGGCATCTGGATATCCATGAGGATCAGATCAAAGCCCGACTGTTTGTACTGCTCGACCGCCCGCAAGCCGTTTTCGGCGGTGACCACGTCGAGTCCGATATTGTTGAGCAGTTCGACGGCAATATCCCGATTGATGCGTTCGTCCTCAACAACCAGAACACGCCCTTTCAGTTGCCCTTGCTGCGGGTATTCCTGGCGGGGGGCGGGGATGGCAGGGTTGTTGACCGTGCCGAGCCGCACCGTGATCCAGAAACGGCTGCCGACGCCGGGCGTGCTGTCCACGCCGACTTCACCCCCCATCAGTTCGGCGAGGTGGCGGGCGATGGCGAGCCCCAGGCCGGTGCCGCCAAAACGTCGGGTGGTGGCGCTGTCGAGCTGCTCGAAAGCGTTGAAGAGGCGAGTGGTGTCATCGGGATGGATGCCGATGCCGGTATCGCTGACGCTGAAGCGGCACGTCATGATTTCGCCCTCGGTAGACAGCAATTCGCCTTCAATCGAGATGCTGCCCTCTTCGGTGAACTTGAGTGCATTGCTGCAGAAGTTGAGCAGGACCTGACGCAGGCGGGTGACATCGCCCATGGCGCGCCCTGGCAAGCCATTGCTTTTGATCCGCAGCGCAAGGCCCTTGCCGACGGCCCGGTCACGAACCATCGCGCTGACGTTCTGGACGACCTCGGCCGGTGAAAATTCACGGCTTTCCAGGATCAGCTTGCCCGCCTCGATTTTGGAAAGATCGAGAATGTCATTGATGAGCTGGAGCAGATGCTGGGCCGCACCCGATATCTTTTCCAGCTTTTCCAGTTGGGACGGCTGGAGGGGGCTTTGCCGGAGGAGGTAGTTGAGGCCGATGATGGCGTTCATGGGGGTGCGGATTTCATGGCTCATATTGGCCAGAAATTCGGATTTTGCCCGGTTGGCAGAATCGGCCCTGTCTTTCGCCTCGGCCAGTTCATGGGTGCGTTGTTCGACCAGTTTTTCCAGGTGCCGGCGATGATCTTGCAGTTCGTTCTCGTTGCGTCGCTTTTCGGTGATGTCTTCCTTGACGGCGACGTAGTGGGTGACTTGCCCGTTGCTGTCGCGAACCGGAGAGATCGTCGCCAGTTCGAGATAGTGCGAACCGTCCTTGCGTCGATTGACGAATTCGCCGCGCCAGACCTTGCCGGCGAGCAGTGTCGGCCACATCTGGCGATAAGTTTCCGGCTGCGTTTCGCCGGACTGGAGGATTTTCGGATTCTGGCCGATGGCTTCTGCCGGCGTATAGCCGCTGGCCTGGGTAAATGCCTCGTTGACGAAAATGATTCTGGGCTCGAGGTCGGTGATGACGATACTGGCCGGGCTTTGCTCCACCGCTGTTGACAGGCGGCGCATGCCTTCTTCGGTGGCGGCGAGTTTCTGGTTCAATTCGCGCAACTCATGCAGTTGCGCCTCGCGCTGGCGCTCCAGCTGCTTGCGTGAGGTGACATCCATGGTCATGCCGCCGAGCAGCTTGTTCCCGCTGCCATCGTCGATGACAAACTTGGTCGATTCGTAGTCCCGGCCATTGAAGTGCTCGTCGATGACCACGGTGCTGCCGCCCGCCAGTATTTTGCGGTCGTCATCGGTGATTTTCTGGCCGAATTCGCCGGGGAACAGTTCCTGGCTGGTCTTGCCTATCATGCGCGCCGGATTCATGCCGAGCAGGGTCTGGAATCCGTGGTTGGCCATCAGTGTCCGGGAGTCTGCATCCTTGACATAGGCAGTTCCGGGCATGTGGTCGATGAAGTGCTGAAGGGTCAGCAGTGAACGCTGGCTCTCCTCCTCCTTTTGCTGAATCTGCCGTGCAAACGAGCTTTGCCGCCGCTGGTGCAGGTAGAGCAGCAGCATGGCGCCAGCTGCCAGCAACAGAAAATACAGGGCACGATGGAGGGCTTCGCTGCGCCACGGCGCCAGAATTTCATCGACATCGCGTGCCGCACTGACGAGTAACGGTGCATTCAGGCGTAACTCTTCGGGCTGCAAGGTCCGCATAGCCAACAGGCGCTCGCGGCCCGTGGCGAAAGATTTCCCCGTCATCAGGTTGGCCGGTTTTCCGCTCGCCATGTGCCGCTGGTAAAACGAGCCGGGGACATTGACGGAAAGCCCCGGGGGAGCCCGCTCCTGTTCGGGCACGAGGACGACCAGCTTGCCTTTGCCGTGCGTCACGGAGAGCGTCGTTGCGTTGCCGGCATGGATGGAATGGAGCAAGGCACCAATGCTGTTGTCGTCGATGGTCGCCACGATGATGCCGGCGAATTCTCCGCGCGGCCCGGGGATCATGCGCGCCAGCGTCATCGTGTAAGCGCCGAGGTCGGTGAAGAAGGGATCGCTCAGATAGAGGGTGTCAGCATTCGGCTGATTCAAAATGCTCTGAAAATACTCGCGATGCGCGAAGTTCTTGCCGATCAGTTCGCGGCGGCTGCTGGCCACAACGTTTCCATCGGCATCGAAATAGGTGAGCGTTCGCACCCCTTCCAGGGCCAGCGCCAGCATACCCAGTTCCTGAGAGGAAAGGGCCGGAGCATTCTGTGAGGCTAAGCGGGCGGATGTTTTGTCGCGAAGTTTTTCGAGGACCTGTCTTGTTGCCTGCAGGCGACGCTCCAAATCCTTGGCGATGACCAGACCATGGTTTTCCAGGCGATTCATGGCGTCTGCTTCGATACGGCTGCGCGCCTCGATCTGGTTGACGCCGATTTCCGCTCCGAGCAACAGCAAGGCAAGCCCCAGCGCCAGCCACTGCACGCCGAAAGTGCGCTGCGGCAATCTGGCGGGCGAAGCGTCGACGCCCGTCGGCGATGGAGAGTGGCTCATCGGGGTGGCCTAGACTTCGCCCGATTCGTAGCTGGAGAGGGTCACGCCGGCATGGGTCAGCATTTCGCGGATGGCCTTGATATCCATCCGGCTGCAGGTGCTGCTGTTGTGCGGATGGTGGAGGAAGGCCTCGACCTTGTTCAGGGTGATCTTGAAGCGGGCGCCATGTGCCGCCTCGACATCGGCCCCCAGATGGTGGAGCAGCGATTCGATCTCGCGCCAGTGGATATTGGCCGACGGCGGGTCCTGGAAGATGCTGCGCATCAGGTGAGCGTGCTTGTGACTCATGATGAAGCTCCACGCGTTGGGAACTGCACCATTCTATGCCTGTGTCAGGCGTTCGTCAGGCGAAAACGATCTTGAGCAGGGCCAGCGACAGCAATGTGTAGCCGGCTGCGACAAGATCGTCGGCCATGACCCCGAAGCCGTTCTTGACGTGTTCGTCGAAATAGCGGGCCGGTTGCGGCTTGGTGATGTCGAAATAGCGGAAGAGGGCGAAAGCGGCGCATTGCCAGAGGAGGGTATCCGGCGTCATGAGGAGAACGAGCCAAAAGGGTACGATCTCATCCCAGACGATGCTGCCGTGGTCGGGGTCGCCGATGGCCCGGCCGGTGATGTCGATGAACCAGATGCCGGCGATGTAGGCTGCAGTTAACAGGAAAAGCAGGCCGAAATCTGAGAAATAGGCATGAAAGAGGGCGTAAGTTGCCCAAGCGAACAGGGTGCCGAAAGTACCCGGCGCTTTCGGCGCCAGCCCGCTGCCACAACCCAGCGCGAAAAAGTGCGCCGGGTGGGCGAGCAAAAATTTGAGGCTAGGTCGCCGCGGCAAAGTGATCGTATCCCTTGCGCTCGAACTCGACGGGCTTGCCATCAGGATCGAAGACCGTGACTGCGCCGCTGTTGCCGGCGATCATTTCGCCGATATTCCACAGTGGCAGTTCCAGTTGGGCGGCAATCCGGGCGATGGCAAGGCTTTGCGTGCCGGGCGCGGTGAAGCACAGTTCGTAATCGTCGCCGCCGGTCAGCTGGCATTCAAGCGCCATGCGGCGAAGGTCGGCGTCGTAGCTTTCCCCCTTGGGCAGGTGTGGTAGCTGGACCAGTTTGACCGCAGCGGCGCAGCCCGAGCGTTCGGCGATATGGCCGAGATCGGCGAGCAGGCCGTCGGAAACGTCGATGGCGGCGCTGGCAATGCCGTTCAGTGCCAAGCCGAGGGCGACGCGGGGGCGGGGCTTTTCGAGGGCGCCGACGCACAGGCGCGGCCAGGGTTCGGGCAGCTTGACCTTGTCCTGCAAGTGGGCCAGGCCCAGGCTAGCCAGGCCGGGGCGACCGGAAATCCAGATCTGGTCGCCGGGCTGGGCGCCATCGCGGCGCAGGGCGCGGCCGGGTTCGACTTCGCCGATGGCGGTGATGCAGACGTTGAGGGGGCCCTTGGTGGTGTCGCCGCCGATGACGTCGACCCCGTATTCGGCGGCACAGGCGAAAAAGCCTTCGGCGAACTGGGCGATCCACGCTTCGTCGACCGTCGGCAGGGCGCCGGCCAGCGTTGCCCAGCGTGGCTGGGCGCCCATCGCGGCGAGATCGGAGATATTCACGGCGAGGGCTTTCCAGCCGAGGTTCTTCGGATGTGTGTCGGGCAGGAAATGCGTGCCGGCGACCAGCATGTCGGTGGTGACCGCCAACTGCTTGCCAGGTGTCGGCTGGATCAGCGCGCAGTCATCGCCGGGGCCGAGGATGGTCGACGGGGTGGGGCGGACGAAATACTTGTCGATCAGGTCAAACTCGCCCGCCATTCTTTTACTTGCCCTGCTTGCGGGCAGCGACCTCGTCCGGGCGGACGATGGCGGCCAGCTTGTCGAGGACGCCATTGACGTACTTGTGGCCGTCGGTGCCGCCGAAGGATTTGGCCAGTTCGATGGCTTCGTTGATGATGACGCGGTAGGGCGTTTCCGGATGGTGGCTCATCTCGAACGCGCCCATCATCAGGACACAGGCTTCAATCGGCGAGAGTTCGCTGAAGGGCCGGTCGAGGTGAGCGGTGACTTGGGAGACCAGCGCCTCGCGCTGAGCGATGATGCCGCGCAGGTTGCCGACGAAAAATTCGCGGTCCGCCTTGGCGAAGCCTTCCATTTCCGGGGCGTAGGCTTCGATGGCTGCTTCGTCGGCACCGCCGACACGCCACTGGTAGAGGCCCTGCAGGACGAATTCGCGAGCCCGGCGGCGGGCCGATTTGGGGGGCGCCTTGACGTCGTGCGGGTGTTCGCTGTCGCTGAGGAAGGTGGTCATTGGAGCAATGCTTTCTGGAGATTGGCCATTTCGACGGCAGCCTGGGCGCAATCGGTGCCCTTGGGCAGGGTGCGGATTTCGGCTTGCTCGTCGGTGTCGCAGGTGAGGATGCCGTTGGCGATGGGCACGCCGGTGTCGAGCTGGACTTCCATGATGGCGCGGCAGGCGTCGTTGGAAACCACTTCGAAGTGATAGGTGTCGCCGCGGATGACGGCGCCGAGGGCGACCAGCGCATCGAAGCTGCCGCTTTGCGCCATGGTCTGGAGGACGAGTGGAATTTCCAGGGCGCCGGGGACATTGGCGATGGTCATGTCGCCATCGGCGACGCCGAGGCGTTTCAGTTCAGCAACACAGGACGAAAGCAGGGCTTCGCAGACCGGCAGATTGAAGCGGCTCATGACGATACCAACCTTGAGATCGGCGCCGTCGAGGTTGTTGTCGAATTCAAATATGTTGTCGAAACGGGACATCGCTTATAACTCCGCAGGCGTGGTGACGAAACCGGTGACTTCGAGGCCAAAGCCGGTCATGGAGGGCATCTTGCGCGGGCTGGAGAGCAGGCGCATCTTGGAAACGCCGAGGTCGCGCAGGATCTGGGCGCCGATGCCGTAGGTGCGCGGGTCCCATTTGACCGGGGCGCTCGGCGCCGTGCCGGTCAGGCGGGCGAGCAGGGCTTCACCGTCTTCCGGGCGGTGCATGAGGACAATGACGCCGTGACCGAACTTGGTCAGCGCGGCCTGCGCTTCATCGATGGAAAAAGCCTGGCGCTTGCTGGCCGGATCGAGGAAGTCGAGCACGGAGAGCGGCTCATGGACGCGGACCAGGGTCTCGTCAGTGGCCGCGATATTGCCCTTGACCAGAGCCAGATGCGTCGCGCCACTGGCCTGATCGACATAGGCGTGCATGGTGAAATCTCCGTGCGCCGTGCTGATCGTCTTGCTCGTGACACGTTTGACCAGGGTTTCCGAAGCGGCGCGGTAGTGGATGAGGTCGGCAATGGTGCCGATCTTCAGGCCGTGGGTCTGGGCAAAATCCATGAGCTCCGGCAGGCGGGCCATGGTGCCGTCGTCGTTCATGATTTCGCAGATCACCGATGACGGTTCGAGGCCGGCCATGCCCGCCAGGTCGCAGCCGGCTTCGGTGTGACCGGCGCGGACCAGAACGCCGCCTTCGCGGGCGGTGATCGGGAAAACGTGGCCGGGCTGGACGATGTCGTCGATGCTTGTGTTCTTGGCGACGGCAACCTGAATCGTGCGCGCCCGGTCGGCGGCCGATATGCCGGTGGTGACGCCGGTGGCTGCCTCGATCGAGACGGTAAAGGCGGTGCCGTACTGGGTCTTGTTGTTCTTCGCCATCTGGACCAGGCCGAGCTTGCGGCAGCGGGCTTCGGTCAGGGTCAGGCAGATCAGGCCGCGGCCATGCTTGGCCATGAAATTGATCGCTTCGGGCGTGATGTGTTCGGCGGCCATGACGAGGTCGCCCTCGTTTTCGCGGTCTTCTTCATCGACCAGGATGACCATGCGACCGGCCTTGAGTTCGGCGACGATCTCGGCGGTGCTGGCGATGGCGGGATGGGGTGGCATTGGGGTGTCCGGGGAACAGCAAAAGGGGGGTGCTATTTTCGCAGAAATGGGGGATTGGCACATGACTTTAGTGCATCGGTGGTGGGCTTGTGTGGTTTGGCTTTTTGTCGGACTGAATAGTTATTATGTGGTTGTTTTATATGGTTATAGTCGACTAATCGGCTTGGGATTTTTAACCCCGGGCCCATTCAGCATGACCATGTCACTTAAGGGAGGCCTCTCTTGTCTGCCCAATCAAGGCAGATAAGCCTCAACCTGAATCCGCAACCGTACTTCATCGCCAATAAATGGCAAACCATTGCTTAGCCCGAACGCCGAGCGGCGCAGGACACCCAGGGCATCGGCACCGCAGCTGCGCTTGCGGCTGGCCAGGTTGAGTCCGCATTTGAAGCGACTGATTTCAAGGCGCATCGGCCGCATTTCGCCAAGCATGACGAGGTCTCCCTCCACTGCGCTGAGCTTTTCCTCGGTGAATATCAGTTTCTGGCTGCGAAAGAAAATGTACGGGTAATCCTTGGCCTTGAACCAGTCGTCGCCACGCAGCACATCATCGCGCAGGGCGAATCCGGTATCGAGCGAGGCGGTTTCGATGCTGATGTCGATGCGACCGGTCTTGCTCTCCGGATCGAATTCGACAATGCCGCTGCTGCGGTTGAACTGGCCACGCTGGGTGGAAAAGCCGAGGTGATCGATCTCGAAGCTGGCGTAGGTATGCGTCGGGTCGATGACATATTCGGCGGCCTGGGCGAGTGGCAGGCAGGCGGCAAGGAGGAGGGCGGGCAGGAGTCTCACGGTCAACCGGGAAAATGGCCAGAACGAGAATGGCGACGGCGGTCTGACCGCACCCCCGCCAAGCCGTTCCCCTTTTTTCGGGTTAGCATCGCGGCTTATGCGGCACGCCCTCCTTTTTTCCGTTTTTGTCATTGCTTCCTGCGGGCTGGCTTATGAGCTGATAGCCGGGGCCTTGTCGTCCTACCTGCTGGGCGATTCGGTGACGCAATTCTCGACGGTGATCGGCACCTACCTTTTCGCCATGGGGGCGGGGTCGTGGCTGTCGAAGTACATCACGCGCGACCTGATCGGGCGCTTCATCCAGATCGAACTCATGGTCGGACTGCTCGGCGGATTTTCGGCCATCGGGCTGTTTCTCGTCTTCAGCTGGCTGGCCGGGCCGTTCAAGCTCGTGCTCTATCTCGCGGTGTTTGGCGTCGGGGTTCTTGTCGGCCTGGAAATTCCCCTCGTCATGCGCATCCTGAAGCGCGAGCTGGCCTTCAAGGACCTGGTCTCGCAAGTGCTCACTTTCGATTATCTCGGCGCGCTGGCGGTGTCCATCCTCTTTCCGCTGGTGCTGGCGCCGCAGATCGGCATGGTCCGTACCGGCTTGTTGTTCGGCCTGCTCAATGTGGCGGTGGCGCTCTGGGCACTGCATCTCTTTCGCGATCAACTGCCGTCGCGGCGCTGGCTGGCGGTCCAGAGCTGGACGGTGTTCGGCCTGCTTTCGGCCGGTTTTGCCGGGGCCGGGCAACTGACGAGCATGGCTGAAGCCCATCTCTATGCCGACGAAATCATTCACGCCGAAACAACGCCTTACCAGCGTCTCGTCGTCACCCGCTGGCGCGATGACCTGCGCCTATTCATCAACAATAACCTGCAGTTTTCGTCGCATGACGAATACCGCTATCACGAGGCACTGGTCCATCCCGGACTGGCCAGCCTGCCGGGGGCAAAACGTGTGCTGGTGCTGGGTGGCGGCGATGGCCTGGCGGTGCGTGAAGTGCTCAAATACCCGAACGTCGAGTCGGTGACGCTGGTCGATCTTGATCCGGCGATGACCGCGCTGTTCTCGACAGCCCCGGCATTGGTGGCGTTGAATCAGGGGGCATTGAGTTCGCCCCGGGTGAGGGTGGTCAATGCCGACGCCCTGCAATGGCTGGAGGAAAACCGCGATTATTTCGACTTCATCGTCATCGACTTTCCCGATCCGGCCAATTTTGCGCTCGGCAAGCTCTATACCTCGGCCTTTTACCGTCTGGTCGAAAAACGTCTGTCGGCGCGTGGTCTGCTCGTCGTCCAGTCGACCTCGCCGCTCTATGCCCGGCAATCCTACTGGTGTGTCGTCACGACGCTGGAAAGCATTGGTTTTAAGACGGCGCCGTATCACGCCCAGGTGCCGTCCTTTGGCGAATGGGGCTACATCATCGCCGGCCGTCAGGCCTTCCTGCCGGCGCCGCTAGTCGGGGAAAAGACCCGTTTCCTGACGTCCGAAACCCTGCCTGGCCTGTTCGTGTTTCCGGCCGATATGGCGCGTCTGCCGGCCGAGGTCAATCAGCTCAACAACCAGGTTCTGGTCCGTTATTTCGAAGCCGAGTGGCGCCAGGTTATCCGTTAAGTGGCAAGTGAGCCTTGAGATAGGCCACAGTCGCGTCGAAGGGCATCGGCCGGCTGAACAGGTAGCCTTGCAGCATGTCGCAGCCAAGCCTTGCGAGGAAGTCGCGCTGGGCTTCGGTTTCGACGCCTTCGGCCACCAGTTCGAGGCCGAGGCTGTGGCCGAGGGCAATCGTTGCGGAACAGATGGCCGCATCGTTGGCATCGGTTTCGAGATCCTGGACGAAAGAGCGATCGAGTTTCAAGCGCTTGATCGGCAGATGCTTGAGGTAAGCCAGTGAGGAATACCCGGTGCCGAAATCGTCAATGGCCAGCATGACGTCCATGGCGGCTAGCTGATCGAGGATGGACAGGGTCAGTTCCGGCTTGTCCATGGCCGTGCTTTCGGTGACTTCCAGCTCGATATCCTGCGGCGTGAGGTCGTAGCAGGCGAGCGCTCCCCGGATGAGCAGGATGAGATTTTCATGACGCAGCTGCTGGGCCGAAATATTGATGGCGACACGGATGCCGGTGATGCCCTGTGCCTTCATGCTGCGGATCAGTCGGCAGGTTTCCCAGATCACCCAGTCGCCAAGCGGCTGGATCAGTCCGGTTTCTTCGGCGATGGGAATGAAGCGTATCGGCGGAATCGATCCGAGTTTCGGGCTGTCCCAGCGGAGCAGGGCCTCGACGCCGAGGACGCGGCCAGTCGTCGTCTCGATCTGCGGCTGGAAGTGCAGGGAGAACTCGCTGCTCGTCGGCGATATGCCGGCAACGGCCTGGCGCAACTCGTTCTCCATCTCGAGGCGCTCGCCGGCCGCCTCGTTCATCCGGGCCGTGTAGAACTGATGATTGTTGCGCCCGGCACTTTTGGCGAAATACATCGCCGTGTCGGCGTTGCGGAGCAGGGTGCCGGGGTCGCGGCCATCCAGGGGGTAGAGGCTGATGCCGATACTGGGGGTGGCGTAGAGGACGTGGTCAGTGATCAGGTGGCTGTCCACGAGGTTGCTCTGGATCTTGCTGGCGACCCGCGCTGCGGTCAGCGGCGATTCGATTTCCGGCAGGACGACGACGAATTCGTCGCCGCCGATACGCGCCACGAGGTCGCTGGCCCGGACGCATTCGCGCAGGCGCTGGGCGACGCTTTGCAACAACTGGTCGCCGATCTGATGGCCGAGTGTGTCATTGACGTTCTTGAAATTGTCGAGATCGATGAGCATCAGCGCCAGCTGCTGATTGGTCCGTTCGCAGGCCCGCAGCGACTGCGCCAGCTGCAATTCGAAGGCCAGCCGATTGGGCAGATTGGTCAGCGGATCGTGATAGGCCAGGTAGGTCAGGCGGTCGGCAACCTCGACGCTGGCGTCGGTTTCTATGTAATTGGCGACATGTCCCTGAAAGTGGCCATCGGGATCGCGCAGTACCGAAATTTTCAGGTGACGCGGATAGTTCGAACCATCCTTGTGCTTGTTCCAGACCTCGCCTTCCCAATAGTCACGGCTATCCAGGGCATGCCGCATGGCGGCATAAAGCGAACGGGAGGTCCGGCCAGAGGCCAGAATCCGGGGATTCTGGCCAATCAGATCTTCTGGCGAATAGCCGCTCAAGCGGCAAAATGCTTCGTTGACCGTAACAATGTGATTGTTGCTGTCGGTTACCAGTATGCCTTCGCGGCTCTGCTCGAAAGCCCGCAGCAAGGCGCTTGCAGCGAGGCTTTCAGGCTTCGGGGTGGTGGCGTTACTGGTTACTGCAGAGCGCTTCATTGAGTCAGCCTGACTATGGTTGCGCCAATTCTAATCTGCCTGTCAGACGTTAAACAGGAAATTCAGTACATCGCCGTCCTTGACGACGTATTCCTTGCCTTCGGCCCGCATCTTGCCGGCTTCCTTGGCGCCGGCTTCACCCTTGTAGGCAATGAAGTCGTCGAAAGCGATGGTCTGGGCGCGGATGAAGCCGCGTTCGAAGTCGGTGTGGATGACGCCGGCCGCCTGCGGTGCGGTGTCGCCCTGGTGGATGGTCCAGGCGCGCACTTCCTTGACCCCGGCCGTGAAGTAGGTGGCCAGCCCAAGCAGCTTGTAGCCGGCGTGGATCAGGCGATCAAGACCGGGTTCTTCGAGGCCGAGGTCGGCCAGGAACATCTGCTTTTCTTCGTCATCGAGATCGGCGATTTCGGCTTCGATGGCGGCGCAGACAGAAACCACTTCAGCCTTCTCGGTGGCGGCATGGGCGCGCACAGCGTCGAGTAGCGGGTTGTTCTCGAAGCCACTCTCGGCGACGTTGGCGACGTAGAGCACCGGCTTGCCGGTAATCAGGCAGAAGGGCTTGATCAGGGCCAGTTCTTCCTTGGCGAGGTCGAGGCCGCGGATGGCCTTGGCCTGGTCGAGCTGGGCGAAACACTTTTCAAGCACGGCGACCAGGGCCTTGGCTTCCTTGTCGCCGGAGCTGGCCGGGCGGCGGTAGCGGTTGAGGGCTTTTTCGACCGAGGCCATGTCGGCCAGCGCCAGTTCGGTGTCGATGACCTCGATGTCGCGCAGCGGATCGACGCCGCCGGAAACGTGGATCACGTTGTCGTCGGCAAAGCAGCGCACGACGTGCACGATGGCGTCGGTTTCGCGGATGTTGGCCAGGAACTGGTTGCCCAGGCCTTCACCCTTGGAAGCCCCGGCGACCAGACCAGCAATGTCGACGAACTCGACGATGGCCGGCTGCATCTTCTGCGGCTTGACGATGGCAGCGAGCTGGGCCATGCGCTTGTCCGGCACTTCGACGATGCCGACATTCGGCTCGATGGTGCAGAAGGGATAGTTTTCCGCCGCGATGCCCGACTTGGTCAGGGCGTTGAAGAGGGTGGATTTGCCGACGTTGGGCAGGCCGACGATGCCGCATTTCAAAGACATGGGTTTTCCTGAGGTGGTGGCTACTAAACGGCTTTGCCGTGCAACTGTTGTTGGGCGCCGGCAAAGTCGCCGGCGGCAAGTTTGGGCCAGGCCAGCAGGCAGCGGGCGAGGGCGTGTTCGATATCAGGCAGTTCTTCCTTGCGTGGCTGGTGCAGGACGAAATCGACGACCTCTTGCGCCAGGCCGAGGCTGCGCGGGTGGCCGATGCCGAGGCGCAGGCGCCAGAAGTCCGGCGTGCCGAGTTTGGCCTGGATGTCCTTGAGGCCGTTGTGGCCGCCGTTGCCGCCGCCTTGTTTCAAGCGGATGCCGCCGGGCGGCAGGTCGAGTTCGTCGTGGATGACGAGAATTTCTTCGGGCGGAATCTTGTAGAAATTGGCCAGTGCGGCGACCGACTGGCCGGAACGGTTCATGAAGGTGCTTGGCTGGAGCAGCCAGGTTTCGCCGCTACGCGCAGCCTTGCCATGGAACTTGGCCTGCGGGGTGAGCGCAGTCTTCAGTTTGTCGGCCAGATGGTCGACAAACCAGAAGCCGACATTGTGTCGGGTCGCTTCGTATTCCGGGCCGGGGTTGCCAAGGCCGACGATCAGGCGGGGTGGGTTCATGAGCAGCCAAATGAAAAAGCCGCCGGCGGCAAAATGCCAGCGGCGGCCATCACAGCGTGGAGCCGGATATTACTCGGCAGCAGCAGCTTCGCCTTCGGCGGCTTCGGTCGAACCACCCTTGCCAACTACGCCGACAACGACGGAGTCATCAGCCGTGTGATGGACGATCTTGACGCCCTTCGGCAGCTTGAGCTGGGAGAGGTGGATGCTGTCGCCAATTTTCAGGGCGCTCAGGTCGACTTCGATGAAGCCCGGCAGATCGGCAGCCAGACACTGAACGTCGATTTCGGTCATGACGTGATTCACCAGACCGCCGTTGAGCTTGACGCCCGGAGCGATTTCTTCATTGATGAAGTGGAACGGCACCTTGACGTGCAGTTCATGCGTGGCGTCGACGCGCTGGAAGTCGATGTGCAGAACCAGCGGACGGTAAGCGTGCATCTGGTAATCACGGAGCAGGACCTGCTCTTTTTTGCCATCGAGAACGAGGTCGATGACGGAAGAATGGAAGGCTTCCTTCTTCAGCTTGAGGAGCAGTTCGTTGTGGCTGGTTTCGATCGAAACCGGGGCAGCTTCGCCACCGTAGACGATACCCGGGACGGTGCCAGCGCGACGCAGGCGGCGGCTCGCACCCGTTCCCTGCAGCGTACGCGCTTGGGCGATAAGTTCAAATTGCATGGTGATACTCCAGTAGGTTTCCCGGACCGCGACCAGTTCGGGAAGGTTGAAAAAACTTAGTCGATGAACAGCGACGAAACAGAGTCGTCGTTGCTGATGCGGCGTATGGTTTCGGCCATGATTTCGGCCACGGAGAGCTGGCGGATGCGCGGGCAGGCAGCGGCATCGTCGCGCAGCGGAATGGTATCGGTGACAACCAGGGCGTCGAGGTCGGAACTGTTGACGCGTTCGATCGCCGGGCCGGAGAGCACCGGGTGCGTACAGTAGGCGACGACCTTCTTGGCGCCATTGGCTTTCAGCGCGGTGGCAGCCTTGCACAGGGTGCCGGCGGTATCGACCATGTCGTCCATGATGATGCAGGTGCGGCCGTCGACTTCACCGATGATGTTCATTACTTCGGAAACGTTGGCTTTCGGGCGGCGCTTGTCGATGATCGCCAGGTCGCATTCGAGACGCTTGGCCAGCGAACGGGCGCGGACGACGCCGCCGTGGTCGGGCGAAACGACCATCGGGTTTTCGTAATGCTGCTTCTGGATGTCTTCGAGCAGGATGGGCAGGGCGTAGATGTTGTCGACCGGAATGTCGAAGAAGCCCTGAATCTGTTCGGCGTGGAGGTCCATGGTCAGCACGCGGTCGACGCCGGAGGCGACGAGCATGTTGGCGACCAGCTTGGCGGCGATGGGCACGCGCGAGGAGCGCGAACGGCGATCCTGGCGGGCGTAGCCGAAGTAGGGGATGGCGGCAGTGATGCGGCCGGCCGAGGCGCGCTTGAGCGAATCGACGATGACCAGCAGTTCCATCAGGTTGTCGTTGCACGGGGCGCAGGTGGATTGCAGCACGAAGATGTCACGGCCGCGAACGTGTTCCTGCAGTTCGACGCTGACTTCGCCATCGGAAAAACGACCGACATTGGCGCGACCGAGATCGACATTGAGTTGCGTTGCGACGTCGGCAGCCAGTTTCGGATTGGCATTGCCGGTGAAGACCATCAAGCTGTTGTAGGCCATTCCCACGTTCCTCCGGACTTTTTGCATGCTTACGTGCATTTGCCCGCCACAATGAAAATCGGGCAGGCTTGTGACCTGCCCGAAGGAAACTTGGCTGGGGAAGAAGGATTCGAACCTTCGAATGCCGGAATCAAAATCCGGTGCCTTGACCAACTTGGCGACTCCCCAGCGGGTCGTTTACACGGGTTCGCGTGCGAACGAGGCGCGAATAATATAGAAGCCTTTTGAAAAAATCCAGCTTTTTCTTACAAATGAGCCAACGGATGTTCAGCCAAGCCTTCCGCCAGCCAGCCGTTCAAGCCGCTAGGCAACTGTTCAAATACAGCCTGCGCAGCCGGTCGACCGCTGAATGCCGCAAAAACACAGGCACCGGAGCCGGTCATCATCGCCTGTGGCGCCGACTGTTTCAGCCAGGCCAGCGCTTCAGCCACGGGAGGGAACTTGGCGCAGGCCACCACTTCCAGATCATTATGACCTTCGCCATCACGCCATTGCCCGGGCTCAATCGCCGGGGTGTCGCGCTTCAATTCTGGTGCGCCGAAAATCGCCGCGGTCGGGACGTTGACCGCAGGATGCAGCACCAGATAGGTCGCCGGTGGCAAATCCACATCCGTAAATGCCTCACCGACACCTTCGGCAAAGGTATTGCGACCATGCACAAAGACCGGCACATCGGCCCCCAGTTGCAGGCCGAGCACTTCCAGTTCATGGCGGGACAAAGCGGTTTGCCACAAATGATTCAGCGCCAGCAGAACCGTCGCCGCATCCGAGCTACCGCCCCCCAAGCCACCGCCCATCGGCAAATGCTTGTCCAGAAAGATCGTCGCGCCCTGCGTACAGCCCGTGGCCTGTTGCAACAGACGGGCCGCCCGAACCGTCAAATCCGTCTCCGGCGGCACTCCGGGAATCGGTGTAGCAAGCACGATGTCCGCATCATCCCGTGCAGAAAAGCGCAGACAATCCGCGCGATCAATAAAGCGAAAAACAGTTTGTAACAAATGGTAGCCATCAGCCCGCCGGCCGCGAAGGGTAGAACGAACGACAGCGCGATCAGGGTGATCCCGAGCAGGATTTCGAGCAGTCCGGCCTTGCCCCCGCCGCCGCTGAGACGCGGGTAGACGTGGATTTCCTCTTGGGAGGTCTCGGAGTAAAGAGCGATCTCGCTGTTCACACCCTGGATTGTCACCGGCCAGGGTTGGCCGTCGGCCGGTTGCAGTTCGGGGATGAACTGCAGGGAGCGCATGGCTTCAGCAATCGTCGAGGCCTCAACCTCGATCGGCTTGTCATAGAGCTCCTTGAGCTTCCCGTGGAGAATAATCTTCTTCATCTTCGACATTATAGACGATCCCATCTTGAACCTGATAGCACCGAATTTCATCGACTCCAATCACGAAGTGGAGCATCTCAGGCCACGACTGGAAGAAGCGGTGGTCGTCGATGGAGAGATTCGCACTGGTAACCGGGTGTGAATGCCACGTTGCTTGGGCCCCATTCTCCAGGTCTTCGATCTGAAAAGCAAAGGTGTTTTTGGGATCTTGCGCGCGGTTCAGAACCTCGATGACTTCGAGGTTCGTGATTGTGCCGCAGCGTTCAACGACGGGATCCCAGCACCCGCGCAGCAGCTCTTTGGAACTCAGGATTTCGGAATACGTCAGCATCGAGAACCTCGTGAAGGTGGACCGTCTTCGGCACCGGCTTGAGCAGCTGGGTTACCAGGGGGTGACGCAGAACCACCGTGGCCCGGTTGGACCAGCGGGGCCGCATGCGGTCGGTGCAACTCAACCCACCGGGCGGATGATGAAGGATCAGGTTGTCGTCCACCACGATGCAAGCATGGGTGGCGAAGGGGGTGTGCAACGGCATCAGCAACACGTCCCCGATGGTGATCGTGTCGTCGATCACCGCTTTGAAGCCCTCGCGCTGGTAGAACCGATAGAGGTCCAGGTGGGGGTCTTCCCAGAAGCGATCCGGCCGCGCGTAGTTCCGCAGCCGGAGGTCGAAGTTCTGTCGGAAATACCGTCGCCCAATCGAAAAGCAGTCCTGTTTACCGGGGAGGTATTCCAGGCCGATCAGGTTATTGAATGCTGACATGGGGGAACTCGGGTGGGTAATAGGCGCGGGCC
>ERZ1034363.888-NODE-888-length-18563-cov-3.833874_pt1 | contig 18563 bp, 7 predicted proteins | sample MGYA00520616_ERZ1034363 | MGnify/ENA primary metagenome ERZ1034363 (study PRJEB33736, sample SAMEA104284506) | Azolla filiculoides | biome: Urban; feature: Water surface; material: Ditch water | place: Netherlands | collected 2015-10-28 | depth 0-0.1 m ...
TGGTGCCCATGGGCAGGATCGAACTGCCGACCTCTCCCTTACCAAGGGAGTGCTCTACCACTGAGCCACATGGGCAACCTGATGTGCCCGGGCGCCTGACGGATTGTCAGATGCCGATAACGTGACTGGTGATCTCGTTCAAGCGGGGCGCATTGTAACAGCGGAATGGCCGCTGTGCTCGGCAAATTGGCGTTTCAGGGATATTTTGTCAGCAAAAATAAAAAGCCGGGCTATCGACCCGGCTTCGCGTCGTTCGGGAATCACTGTTTAGCGTGAAGTTGTCGGCAGCGGCGACAGGTCCGATGCGCACAGGCCGGCGAGTTCGCCGACGACGCGGTTGATCTGTTGGCCGATCAGCCACCAGCCGCCGGCATAGGGGCGGACGGTCACGCCGTGGCGGGCGCAGAGCTGCAGGGCCTTGTCTCTGGATTGTTCAATCATTATTGGTCTCTTTCTTCCCGCTTGATTACTGCTGACCGGCGCTCAGCCCAAGGTAGGCGGCGCTGGTGACGAGAAATTTTGTGGCTGTGTTATCCGGCATGTTGTCTCTGGTTTTGTAGTTTGATGCGCAGGATTATCAGCTTTGAATATTGCAGCGATATTTCAGCGCCCCGGAAAATTACGCACGGTCAGGCGCTCACCTGGGCGCGCAGCCCATGGCGATAGCAAGCCGCCAGGCGGTTTCCCGGCCTGGCGGAATCAGGCTTCCTGGCTGACCAGCGAGCCTCGCATGGCATCGATCGACTTGGCGATCTGCAGCATTTCTTCCGAAGGAATCTGCCGAATGACTTCGCCGGTTGCCTTGTCGGTCAGTTTCACGACCTGAACACCGGTTTCCTTGTCGATCGAAAATTGCAGCTCATTCGAACTCAGGCTACGCAGTGTCTGGTTGGCATGGTCAACTGCCTTTTGCAGCGTTTCTCGATTGGCCTTCGGGTCGGACTTGGCGGGCGTGGCAGCAGCACTTTCAGGTGGGGCCGTGGCGGCGACGCTAACTTTCGGCGCCGGCGCAGGTGTGTGCGGCGACATTTGCGGCCCGGCCGATTCCTTGCCCTGGATGCGTGGTGGCCCAACTTGAATCGGTAGTAGATTGTTCATGATGGCCTCGCAATCAGGCTTGTGTATTGACGGCAACCCCAATCGGGCTGACGGGTGTGCTGCCGCCCTGAAGATTCTTCAGGAAGTTTTGCAGAAATGCCTGCAGGTCGGGTGCCTTGGCCGGCGTAGAAGTATCGGTGCTGGCGGCTGGCTGGAGCGTTTGCACGAGCTTGGTGAACGATGATTGAAGGGCATCGGTTCTCGGCGATCCGCTATCGCTGGCAGACAACTGCTGGACCAGATCCTGTACCCGCGAGGCCAGGTCATTCCGGTAACTTTCGCTGCCCCGACGAACTCCCCGGCTTGCATCGTCATCGCTCTTCTCGACACCCTGTCTATCTTCTCTGCCCCGGTTTTCACCCTGCGACTTCAAGGCCTTGTAGAGATCGTGCATGAAGCTGTGCAAGGCTTGCCGGGCTTCGTTTCGCGGCTGAACCGCGTTGTCTGTGGATGAGCTGCCTGGCGTAGCGCTCGTCGGCTGTGTGGCCGGCGTTGCGGGGGTTGCTGGCGTTGCTGCCTGGCTCGGTGGTGTCTGCTGCGCCGGCAAGGACAAGCCGAGGGCGCTGAGCGCGCTGCTCACTGCATCGAAAAACTGCTGTCTTCCACGTTCGCCACCGACCCGGCGGCGTTCACCCTCGTCGCCTTCGCGCTCATGGCGAACCGTCCGGGGCGCTGAGCTGGCGGTGGATTGAACCGTGGAACTCGACGAAACCGAATTGGATACATGCATAGACATGGCTGACTCCTTCACGAAAACAGGGGAGGGATTACTCCCCTCACGATCACTGTTAACGGGAATCTTTAGGAGAACTTTAGGGGTTTTGCAAAATTTAGTTTGTTCGGTTGATGCCGATCAACAAAACGCATGAATTCTTATTACTTTTCTCATAATTGCTTGTGTGTCAAATTGCGCAGGTATAGAGTTGTTATCGTGTTAACAGTGTTCGTCTGATAGTGGCCTGATTCCTTGCCGAAAATTGGTAATCCCTGATCAGTAGAGGGTTTCGGCTGGCCAGAAAGAGTTGTTTGTGGTCATCGCAACGCTGCAGAAGGGCGCTGTTCAGGTATCAAAGCCGGTCAAGATGACGTTCGTATATTCCGAAAAGTGGATGCGAGAAAAAATTGAAATCACAAAATTCACAAAATAAAACGCTGTTGTCTTTGGCTGGCCTTGTTCTGTCATCCATGGTGTACGCCGCGCCCGACGCCGGCAGCATCCTGCAGAACATCGAGCGCGACAGAAAGCCGGCAGCCCCGGCGACCAGCTCTCCCCAACTGAGCGCGCCGCAAGAAACAAAGCCCAAGAGCCAGAGCGAAGCCACGCTGGTCGTCAAGAAATTCAACATTTCCGGCAACACGCTGTTGACGGCAGCCGAGCTGGAAGCCGCCATTGAAAGCTATCGCGGCCGCTCCCTGACCATCGCGGAGCTGCAGCAGGCGGCCGATGCCATCGTCCAGTATTACCTCGATCGCGGCTATCTCGTGCGGACCATACTGCCCAAGCAGGATGCGACCGAAGGCGAGGTTCGTATCCAGGTCATCGAATCCAGTTTCAGCGGTAGCGAAGTCGACGGCAAGGCTGCAGGCAAGCGGATTTCAGAAGCCCGCCTGAAGAATACGGTCAACGCCCAGATCAAGCCGGGCGAGCCGCTCTCCCTGAAAAAGATCGAACGCGCCCTGATGATTGCCGACGACCTGCCAGGCGTAAACGTCACGGGCCGCCTGGTGGCCGGTCAAAGCGACCTATCTACTGGTGTCCTGCTCAATGTCAGCGACGAGCCGCTGATCTATGGCGAAGCATCCGTCGATAACTACGGCAGTTTTTCCACCGGGCCGGTGCGCTACACGCTCAATGGCACGATGAGCGGCACGCTCAAGATGGGCGATCAGGTCTCGCTCTACGCCCTTAAAACCGAAGGCATCGATTTCGGGAGGCTAGGTTTTAGCCTGCCGGCGGGCTATGACGGCTGGCGGCTTGGCATCAATGCCAGCTACATGCAATACAAGGTGATCGAAGGCGCCGCCGCCACCGGTACATCGGTCGTCTTTGGTCTTGATTCCAATTACCCCATCTTCCGCAGCCGGCCGAACAACCTGTATTTCGTCGCCAATCTCGACCAGAAGTTTTTCGACAACATTGATGCGGTCGGCGCAACCACCACCCATTACCAGTCCGTCGTCTTCTCCACCGGCTTCAACGGCAGCATGACCGACAAGATCCTGCCCGGCGGCATGACCTCGGGCAACCTCATGCTCTCACTCGGCAAGATCAATCTGGATGGCTCGCCCAATCAGGCTGATGACCGCAGCACGGTGAATGCTCAGGGCGAATTCCAGAAACTCAAGTACGCCATCACCCACACGCAGAACATCGTTGAAGGCTTGGTCGGCTATATCTCCTATTCAGGGCAATTCGCCAGCAAGAACATGGACAGCTCGGAGAAGTTCTTCCTCGGCGGCCCCATCGGTGTTCGCGCCTATCCCAACAATGAAGGTGGTGGCAGCGAAGGCCAGTTGTTGACGCTTGAGCTCAGAAAAAACCTCCCCTTCGATCTCGTCCTGACGGCCTTCTACGACCAGGGGCAAGTAACCGTCAATAAAAACAACAACTTTGCTGGCGCAGCCAGCCCCAACGAGATGACCTACAAAGGCTCCGGCCTGCAACTGGCCTGGTACGGCCCCAAGAATTTGAATCTCAAGGCAGCCTGGGCCCGGCGGATAGGCGATAACCCCTATCCCGTGCCGGCCACCGGCGACGATCAGGATGGCACCAAAAAAATGGACAGATTCTGGCTGAGCGCCTCAATCCCCTTCTAGTCCAGGCATAAACGATTTGGTTGAGGAGTCGCATCATGAACAAAACACATCGCACAATCTGGAACGAGGCCCTTGGGGCCTGGGTTGCGGTCTCCGAAATCGTCAAATCGCACATCAAGAGCAAGCGGGCCAAGCGCCTGCTGGCCACGCTGCTCCTGGGCACCGCCCTCGGTAGCGCGCTCGCCGCGCCGCCCAATCCCCCCGCGCCAACCGCACTCCCCACTGGCGGCGTGGTCAGCGCCGGGGCAGCCACCATCGGTACCGCCAGCGCGGTGATGACCATCAACCAGACCAGCCAGCGCGCAGCGATCAACTGGAACACCTTCGACGTCGGCAGCGCCGCCAAGGTCAACATTGAGCAACCCAACGCCCAGGCCGTGCTCATGAACCGTGTGCTCGACAGCAACCCGAGCCAGATTTTCGGCAAGATCACCGCCACCGGCCATGTCTATCTGGTCAACCCAAGCGGCGTCTACTTCAGCCCCACCGCCAGCGTTGACGTCGGCGGCCTGGTCGCCACTACGCACAGCATGAGCGACGCCGACTTCATGGCCGGCAGCACCACCTTCAAGCGCAACGGTGCCACCGGTAGCATCGAAAACGAAGGCGAACTCCGCGCCAAACTCGACGGCTATATCGCCTTGCTTGCGCCCAACGTCATCAACCAGGGCGTCATCGTCGCCGAGCGCGGCACCGCCATCCTCGCCAGCGGCGAATCGATCACGCTCGACTTCAATGCCGCCAACAAGCTCACCGGCATCGTCGTCACCGCCAGCGATGTCGCCAGCCTCATCGAAAACCGGCAAGCCATCGAAACGCCCGACGGCCAGATCATCATGAGCGCCCAGTCGGTCAGCGCCCTGCGCGGCAGCCTGATCAAGAACAGCGGCACCCTGATCGCCAACGAAGGCGCCAGCACCATCACCCACAAGGGCGGGCGCATCCTGCTCGAAGGTGACGAAATTACGCTGACCAGCACCTCAAAGATCGAAGCCAAGGGCAGCCAGGGCGGCGGCACCGTACTCGTCGGCGGCGACTGGCAGGGCAGCAATGGCGTGTATCAAGCCACGAAAACCGTCATGGAAGCCGGCGCGACGATTGATGCGAGCGCGACGGTGAATGGGGATGGCGGGAAGGTGGTGTTGTGGAGTGATGTGAGCAACGCGGCTTCGCTGACGACTGCGGTGGGCAGCATCAAGGCAGAAGGTGGTGCGCTCGGTGGCAATGGCGGGCAGATCGAAACCTCGGGGCACAAACTCGCGGTTGACGGCATTGCGGTCTCGACCAAGGCGGCCCAAGGTGCCACTGGTAAGTGGCTGCTTGACCCCTACAACATTACAATTTCGGGCGCCGACAGCAACACCTCCAACACCGGTGGAACCTTTACCGCCTCGGCTGATTCATCCACGATTGCCGCCAGCACGCTGATTGCCGCGCTCGTTGGCAGCGGCGTCGAAGTCAGTACGGCGGGAGCCGGCGGCACTCAGGCTGGTGACATCACGGTGGCCTCGGCCATCACCAGCACCAGCGGCAATTCCTTGATGCTGCGAGCCGACGGCGCGGTAGCAGTCAATGCCCCCATCAGCCTGACCGGCGGATTTGAAGTGGTGGCCCATGGCAACGTCGGCCTGAATACCACGACGGCCAGCCATATCTATGTGAATACCAGCGGCGATATCAGTGATGGCGGGGTTTTGAGCACACCGCATCTGCAGTTGATCGGGCGCGACATCCTTTTCAGCCAAACCCATGCGGTCGGCAACCTGGCTGCGTCCGCGCGGAGCATAGCTTTCAGGAACGGAACAGCGCTGACCGTCGGTTCAGAATCAACGACCTTGGTTGGCGGGAGCACTGTCACGACCCATGGTGTATCAGCCAGCGGTCCTGCACGAACAGTATCGAGTGATCCGCTGCTGGGATATGTGATTCTCGAAACCCTGACGGGTAATTTGACGATTGATGGCCCTGTCACGTCCAACCAGAGTTCTTTTTCGGGACAGTACATGAGTCCTGGCACCTTCCAGAGCGTACTCGGGGTTAAGGTTGCTGAGCCGATATATCTGCTGGCAGGTTCGGGTTCTGCGGCAGGGACAAGTACCGGGGGTGACATTGTTTTCGGTGCCAATGCCGCCGTATCAACCACAGGTGTCGGAAAGATACTGCTGTTCACTGGCAGTGTTGCCGGCACATCGGTCAGCGGCCATGTCGCTGGCAATACGCGTTACAGCCTGGATAAGAGTTTCCTCGATTACGGCGGGTATACCCCGGGATTGGGTAACTCCCTGGGGCCCCGGCTTACCCCGGACAATGGGATAAGCGTGCTGTATCGTGAGTCGCCGAACGTCACCATCACAGGACAGCAGGTTACCGTGACATATGGTGACGTGACCAATCCCAATATTCCGATGGGTGACGTTGCTGTTGGCGGTGCCACTTATACGGCTTCAGCACCCGGTGCTGCCTGGTATGGAACGGGGCCAACGATTACAGGCATTGATCCAAGCATGCAGCCCAGCATGCCAATGACCCTGACCACCTCTGCCGAGCAATACTCTTCGGCATACCGGCTCAAGGTCGGCACTTACACCCTGACCAACAATATCGCTACTGGATTGAATGCCGGCTACGGTTTTACCGTCACGAGTTCGACGAACGGCAGCTTGACCGTTGACCAGAAAGTAATTGATCCTCAGTTCATCGTCACTGACCGGTATTACGACGGCACAAGAAATGTTCCGGCTGGAAATGTCACTGTGAATGGTGTCATCCCCTTGTCCGGGACTTATGACAACTCTCAAAGCGCCAACGGCGGTGGCATCATGGGTAATCGACTCGATGGCCTGAGCCTTAGCTACACAGCGAGTTACGCCGATCAGAATGTTCAATATGACAGTAACAATGCGCCTGCCGCGCAGGCGGTGACATTTAGCAATTTTGTTTTGGGTGGTCAGTCCCTATACAGTCGCTGGGCCGATGACAGTGCAAATTACCGTGTGCTAAACCCATCCGTCACCACCACAGCCAAAATTTTGCCGCGTCCCATTACGGTGGATGCAACCAAGAGTAAGTCTTATGACGGAACTACGGCAATTGTTCTGGCGAGTTCCGATTACGCGATCAATAACGTAGTTTCCGGCGAAAGTTTCTCGCTAACGGCTAATCCAGTTCGTGATGCGGGTACATACAGCAGTGCAAATGCCGGTTTGCGTACCATCACGGTTGGCGGTTATAACCCAAGCGGTGATTTGGTGGCTGCTGTTGGCACTGATCCCGCGAATTACAGCTTGCCCAATGTGGTCACGGGGAGTGGCACGATCAGTCCTCTTACGGCTACCGTAACTTACACCAAGACTTATGATGCGAGTGCCACCTCAACGATAACGTGTTCCCCGACCGTGGTGTGTCCTGGTTTTACGATAACCGGGTTGCCTACTGGTTTTACCGGGGCTATCTATACGTCATCGGGTTCCGTCCTTAATATTGCGGCGAATTCAGCGCAGGTCTATCAGAATGGTACAAACTACCTGAGCAGTTTAGGCACTGCCACCCTTCTGGTGGATGCGGCCGGGGGGACAAACTATGTTTCTGCCAATGGAAACATTCTTATCGCCGCAGGTAGTGTTGCCACCGCACCGGTCACGATCAATCCCAAAGCTTTGACTCTTTCCGCTTCTGGTCTTGACAAAACCTATGATGCGACGACTGTGTTGCCTGTGGGTTACACACTGGTACTCAGCGGCAAAATCGGTTCCGATGACGTGAGTCTGCTGCCGGCGGTCGGCAGCTTTGATTCACCAAATGCAGGTAGTCGGACAGCCAGTTTGTCTCAGTTGGTGCTAACAGGGGGGCAAGGATCGAACTACAGCGTAAGCAGTACCGCCAATTTCAGTGCCACTATTGCTCAGCGTTCCATTTCTAGCCTGTCAGGTACCAAGGAGTACGACGGCACCTCAACATTCACCTCGGCCAATATGACGCCGACGGTGGCAGGTGGCTCAGTTGAGGCGCTGACTTTCACGGATCTGGCTTCGACTACCAACGGCACAACTGCGCAAACATTTGGTGCCGGTGTTCCCTCAAGCGCTTCCTTTGGCGCTCTTAGTATCACTTCGGCGGCTGGCGATGTAACAGCAAACTACAGCTTGCCGGGGCAGATGTTGGTGCCGTTGACGACCACCAAGAGGACGATCACCTTGTCGGCGAACGATCCGAATACGCCGGCTTGGTACAAGGTTTACGACGGGACGACAGCTACCGGGAATGGCGCCTTGAGCGCGCCTGGGTATGAGGGCGTTAGTGCCGATACTTTCCTAAGTACAAACTTTACTTTGCAGGGTGTCCAGCCATATCTCAGAAACAACCAGTTAGTTTCTCTTAATAAAACCGTCAATGCGGCAACGCCAGTCATTGCCATAGGCAATACGGTGAGTGGTGTGCCGGCGACGATGAACGATTTTTCCTTTACCGGCGTGCTGAGTAGTTCTAATGCAGGTAGTACCAATTTGGTTGTTACCCCTACGCTATCAGGGCCTTCATCGCAGTATTACCAGTTGGCCGGTGGCTACACCTTCAATCTGCCTGCGCAGATCGGACGTGTTCCTCTGAATGTGAGCGTCAGTGCATTTTCGGGAACTATTGCAGCAGTTTCGCGTGTTTATGACGGCACGAACAATATCAATTCGGCAGCGTGGACATCGAGTGTTACTTCGGGCAGCGCCGTTGGTAGTGATAGCTACGGCTCAATTAATTTGACGGCTAAGGCAGTCACCTCAGCGTCCGACGAAACAGCCATTAAAAATGTTGGTTCGGTCAGTTACGTGATGCTATCGCCTTCATTTAACGGACCGCAGGGAGGTAATTATCTACCCATCATTACCTCGTTCCAAGATCCGCTCAGCAATATCAATAGTGCCGGTACCAATGGTTTCCCACCGACTGCAGCACCAACAACTACGGGTGCCTATATTTCACGTATATCGGGCTACAGCATCACCCAAAAGAGGGTGACACTTTCAGCATCGAAAGTCTATGACGGTACCGCGATCTACAGTCTTTCGGACATTACGCCGAATACCGGGGTGGCTGGCGAGGTGCTTACCATTTCAAGTGCCAACCCTTACGCAATCTTTTACTCGGGTATCCATAACGCTGACGGGACCATGACTTTGGACCCCAACGTTAATGCGCCAGGGCGTAGTCTTTTCGTTTATGCGAAAACGAATAGCACGGATGGCTCGCTTGCTGTTTCGCCAGCGGCTTTTGGTTTAGCTCCAGCAAATGGCAATACACTTGTTAGCAACTACGTTTTTTATAATCCAGGAGGAGGTGTTTTTGGGTACTCACCGACAAATCCGACGACGCAAGTAGCAACCAACAGCGCCAGCAACTCTGGCACCTTGCCCTACAACTATATCGACGTCGGTATGACCCTAGCGGGTAGTTCTGCCGCCATCACAGCGAAAGACTTGACTGTCACCGGTGGTTTGTCGGTTAACAACAAAACCTACGACGGGACGACGGCCGCTACCATTAATACATCGTCGATCAGTTTTTCCGGGTTGATTGCAGCTGACACCGGCAATGTCTTGCTCGATGTGACGGGCGCTTCGTTCAGTTCGCCGAATGTGGGTAGTCAGACGGTTTCACTGGTTTACAACAGTTCTGGTTCCGCTGCCGGCAACTATCGGCTGATCGCCCCCAATACGTTGACGGGTGATATCACGGCAGCGCCAATCACCATCATCGCCAATGGCGTCAGTAAGCAGTACGGTACGACAGGTATCTTGAGTAACACGGCGTTCTCGGTCACTGGTTTGCAAAATGGTGAAACGATAGGCACGGTTGCCCTGGCCAGTGCAGGGACCGTGAATACCAGTAACGCTGGGGATTTTGCGATTACGACGAGCAATGCTGCGGGCGGTACTTTCAGCGCCAGCAATTACGCGATCACCTACTCGAATGCCGGCTTGCTGACGGTCACCAAAGCGCCTTTGACCATCAGTGGTCAGTATGGCCTCAGCAAGGTCTACGATGGTCTGACGACCGCAACACTCAGCGGTGGCAACCTGTCAGGGATATTGTTCAGTGACGTGGTTGGCATGACGCAGTTGGGCACTTTCAGTTCAGCCAATGCAGGCAATCAGGCGATTGTTGCAGGTAATGTGCTGACCGGGGCGGCCGCCGATAATTATCAAATTGTCCAGCCAACAGGGCTGTCAGCTTACATTTTGCCGGCTTCGCTGACGATTGCCACCAATAGCATGAGTAGCGTTTACGGCGCGGGTACAACGCTGGGAACAACGGCATTTACTGCGACCGGCCTGAAGCAGAGTGACCAGGTTGCCGCCGTGACACTAAGCAGCAGCGGTGCTGCAAGCTCATCCAACGTCGGCAGTTATTCCATTACCCCATCGGCGGCGACTGGGGGGCAATTCAACGCCGGCAACTACGAGATTACTTACGTCAATGGCACGCTGAGCGTCACGCCCGCATCGTTGACAGTAACCGCCACCAATGCCAGCAAGACTTACGATGGCCAAGCCTATAGCGGTGGTAATGGGCTGAGCTACAGCGGTTTTGTAAATAATGATACGAGCGCCGTCCTGAGTGGTTCTGCCAGTTATGCTGGCAGCAGCCAGGGGGCGATCAATGCCGGAACCTACAGCATTGTACCGAGTGGCCTGAGCGCCATTAATTACGACATTACCTACGCGAATGCTAGCCTGCTTGTTGCACCTAAATCGGTGACGGTGACCGGGGCAACGGTCAACAACAAAGTCTACGACGGTACGACAACAGCCACTTTCCTCGCTTCAGGTACGGTTAGCACAGGCATTGTTGGCGAAAGTGTCTCGGTTGTCCCGGGAACGGCTACTTTCTCCGATGCCAGTGCGGCTACGGGCAAGAGCGTCACCCTCACAGGTTTTAGTCTGCTCAACGGCACGGGTGGGCTGGCCAGTAACTATGTGCTAAGTAGCACGAGTGCTACAACGACTGCCGATATTGAGCAGAAGTCATTGACGGTCACCGGTTTGGCCGCGATTAACAAGACCTATGACGGTAATGCCACTGCTTCCATCACCAATTGGGGTAGCGTCGTTACCGGCGTCGGCAGTGAGACTCTGACACTGAATAGTGGCACTGCCAGTTTTGCCGACGCCAATGCCGGAGTTAACAAGACGGTGACGGCAAGCGGCTACAGCCTGACCAATGGCAGCAATGGCGGCTTGGCAAGCAATTATGTATTGAGCAGTACGAGCAGCACGACAACAGCGAACATCGACAAGAGGGCTCTGGTGGTTACTGGTGCGAACAACACGGTAACTTACAACGCTGCGACCCAGACCAACAGCGGTGCCAGCTATAGCGGCAATGTGGCTGGCGAAAGCTTCACAATCAGCGGCTACGGCAGCGGCATGCATGTCGGTGGCTATGCCGATAATCTGAGCGTTGCTGCAGGCAGCGGCACCTTGCTGAGCAACTACAACGTGAGTTACACGAATGGTGCACTGACGGTCAACAAGGTGCTGCTGGGTATTTCTGCAACATCAACCTACGGCGGTAGCACGACGATAACGCCAACGAGCCTGACGCTGACGGGGCTGGTAGGTGCGGATAGCGCCGAGACGGTGACGAGCCTGGTCATCAACAGCAAGGATGTGGCGACTGCTTCGTATATCACCGGCTTCTCGCTGTCCAACTTCGCGGAAGGCAATTACCAGCTTAACGCTGGCGTGAACACCACACTGGGTCAGAACACGACGAACACGGTGGTGCTGAGCGCCAAGGCATTGAGCATGAGCGGCCTGTCGGTACCGGTGAGCCGCGCTTATGACGGGACGACGGTAGCGACGGTCAATGGTACGCCGACGCTGGGTGGGACCAGTCCCTTAGGCCTGGGCACCGAAAGCAACGGACTGCGGTATTTCGCCGACACCGTGAGCATTACGGGGACGCCGACTGGCACCTACAACAGTTCGCACGTGGCGAGCGCCAGCACGGTGACTTTTGGTGGTTTGAGCCTGACGGGCGGTGACGCAGGCAACTACACACTGACCATGCAGTCGCCGGCCAGTGCAACGATTACGCCGGCGACGCTGACCTCGACGCTGACGAATACGGGCGTGACCAAGGTGTATGACGGCACGGCGACATCGACCATCACGCCGACCTACAGCGTGACCGGCTTTGTGGCTGGCGATACCGCTGCGGCACTGAGCCATACGGCGGTGGCCTACAACAGCAAGGACGTGCTGACGGCCAGTCAGGTGACGGTTTCGGGTCTGGCAATCAGCGGTATTACCGGCAGCAACAATTCGGTGGCCGGTGACTACGCGCTGGATGCGACGAGCAAGGCGGTCGCGGCAACGATCACGCCGGCCGCGTTGACCCTGACCGCCAACAGTACGAGCAAGACCTATGGCGATACGTTGACTTTCCTGGGCACCGAGTTTGGCCATAGCGGGCTGCAGAATGGCGAAACGGTGGGTAGCGTCAGCCTGGCCAGTAGCGGTGCAGCATCGACGGCCAATGTCGCTGGGTCGCCTTATGCGATTACGGCTGGCTCTGCCACGGGTGGTACGTTCAATGCGAACAACTACAGCATCAGTTATGTCGATGGCGCATTGACGGTGACCAGAAGGGCGCTGACCGTGGGTAACCTGGTTGTCAGCAACAAGACGTATGACGGTCTGGCGACAGCGGCGATTGATGTCTCCGGGGCCACTTATACCGGGCTGGTTAGCGGTGACGACGTCTCGGTGAGTATTACGGGGGCCAATTTTGCGTCGGCGAATGCCGGTACGCATAACGTGATCCTGTCCTCGAATGCGACGGGTGCTTCGGTCAACAATTACAGCGTCGTTGCGCCGGGCAGTTTGACCGGGACGATCAGCCAGGCGCCCGTCACCGTGACGGCCGACGCCAAGAGCATGAGCTATGGCGGCAATACCCTGCCGGCGCTGACCTATACCCACAGCGGACTGGTCGGCAGCGACGCCTTCAGCGGCGCCTTGTCGACGGCCGCAACGGCTTACAACGGCACGCCGGGCAGTGCGTCGAACGCCGGCACCTATGCCATCCTTCAGAACACCTTGAGTGCGGGTAGCAACTACGCGCTCACTTATGTCGGTGCCAACCTGACGGTGAACAAGGTGCAACTGACGGTGACGGGCAACAGCCCGAGCATGACCTACGGTGGCAATAGCCTGCCGACGCTGAGTGCGGCGATCAGCGGCTATGTCAATGGTGACAGCGCTGCCGCTGGGCTTTCTGGTTCGCCGACGCTGACGACGACGGCGACGGCCTATAACGGCACGGCGGGCAGTGGCTCGAATGCCGGCAGCTATCCGGTATCGGCGAGTGTGGCCGGGATGAGTTCGACCAATTACACTTTCGCACCGGCCGTGGTTGAAGGGGTGCTGACGGTCAATCCAGCCACGTTGACCTATACCGCCAATGCGGCAACGACGACCTACGGTGCGACGCCGACGCTATCCGGTGCGGTCAGCGGTTTCGTCAATGGCGATCTGCAGGCGACGGCGACGACTGGCAGCCTGAGCTTTACGACGGCCGGTGGTGATGTCGGCAATCGTGAAATTACCGGTAGCGGTCTGGCGGCAAACAACGGCAATTACACGTTTGTGCAGGCGGCGGGCAATACGGCGGCGCTGACAGTGACGCCTGCTTCGCTGACGGTGACGGCTAACGACCAGGCCAAGACCTACGATGGTCTGGGCCATACGGCAGGCGTGAGTTATACGGGCTTCGTCTATGGCCAGAATGCCAGCGTGCTGGGTGGCAGCATGAACCTGGCGGGAGCCAGTACCAATGACGGCTCTGTGTACAACGGCGCAGTCACGCCGGGTAGCTACGACGTGACGCCGGCCGGTTTGACCTCGAGCAATTACGCCATCAGCTATGCCACGGGCCTGCTGACCATCGATCCGGCACCACTGACGGTGACGGCCAGGAACGCGACGAAGGTGCAGGACAACAGGCCGTATAGCGGTGGTAACGGGGTGAATTACACCGGCTTCGTGAATGGTGAGAATGCCTCTGTGTTGAGCGGTGCACTGACCTATACCGGCTCCAGCCAGAATGCGACGCGCGTCGGTTCCTTCAATATCATGCCGGGTGGCTTGAGCTCGACCAATTATGACTTGAGCTTCGTGGCAGGCAGGCTGACGATTACGGCCAAGCTGGCAACGGATAATCTGGCATCGAACCTGCTGACGTCGGTGACGCCGACGCCAAGTCCGGCAGTGACGGCGCAGAAACAAGTGGTGGCGGCAACGCTTCCGCCGGTCATCGTGGTGCCGACGACTACGGTGGCTGCGACAGGTCTCGGTGGGTTCAAGGTGGTCGCAGCACCACAGCCTAATGTGCTGGATGTGGTCTTCGTACCCAACCCGGCAACGCCTCAAAATATCGTTGAAGTCATCCAGGTGCCCTTGTCGAGTGGTCAGGCAACTATCCCTGACAACATAACCGACCCGCTATATCTGGCGGCCGGGGTGGTGACCGCACCGGCAGTGTCCAACACTGCTGCAACGGGTACGGCTTCCGGACCAACGGTAGCCAGCACAACGGGTAGCACAGGAGCGCAGGATTCCGGTACTCCAGTTAATCCGTCGGTGCCTTCTGTTGCGCCTGTGCAGTTGTCTCTCGGGGCTGGTCAGGGTGCCTTGCCGGCTAATGTCGTGAATGATCTGTTGGCGGCTGCGGGCACTTCCACGGCATCTGCTTCGACGGATGCGACGGCAAGCGATGATCGCCGTGCGCAAGGTTCTGATACGGCCAGTGATGGTACTGGCACACAGACCGCGGGCGCGGCGGGTGGTTCTGGCGCTGCAACGACAGTGGCCGGGACTTCGGGTAGTGGTGGTTCCGCTTCGACGGTCGCCAGTGCCGGCAGCGCGACGCAGACGTCAGATGCTGCAGGCAATCAGAGCACCACAATGACCGCTTCGTCCGGCAGCACGACGACCAGCACCAAGAAGACAGTTGTGACGGCCGAACAGTCTCAACTGACGACCGTGCTGGCCAACGACGCACCGCTCCCGACGCAGTTGGTCTTCAACCCGAGCGACAAGACATTCACCATCGCCAAGGGCGCCGATATCAAGCTGCCGTTGCAGGTGAAGATCCAGTTGCGGCAGGGCGGTAGTGTGGTCTCTGAAAAGCTCGTGATGCTGACGAACGAGTTTTAACCAGCCGTGAACCAGGGGATGCTGCGGGTAAAACCGTGGTCTGTCCCTGGTTTTTCCCGGTTTTTGTGGATCGCTTACTCCAGATGTTCCACCATCAACTGCGGGTTTTCGACGCCCATGTATTCGTTGATGGCGAGCCGGTAGGCGGCGCGGGTGCGGTTGCCGGGCTGGGTGCTGAAGTTGAACTGGATGGCGTCGATGCGGGTGTTGCCCTTGCGTAGCCGGAGCTTGAGGTGTTTGTCCTTGAGCACGCGTTGCTGTTCGACGTCGAATTCGTCCATGAACAGCGGCGCCGGGAAGCCCTGGCCCCAGATTTCGTTTTCCAGCAGGCGGGCGGTGGTCAGCGAGATGTAGCTGCCTTCGAGGTTGCCGTCGGTTTCCAGCGTGCGGGTCAGGTCGGCCGGGGCGAGCAGTTCGCCGGCAACCTGCGCAAATAATTCTTTGAATTTTTCGAAGTTTTCGGCGTTGACCGTGGCACCCGCTGCCATGGCGTGGCCACCGAAACGGATGAGCAGGCCGGGGGCGCGCTTGGCGACAAGGTCGAGCGCATCGCGCAGATGCAGGCCGGGAATCGAGCGGCCGGAGCCCTTGACGATGCCACCCTCACCGGGGGCGAAGGCGAAGACCGGGCGGTGCAGTTTGTCCTTGATGCGCGAGGCAAGGATGCCGACGACGCCTTCGTGCCAGCTTTCATCAAAGAGCGCGATGCCGGCGGCGGCGCTTTCGGTGTCGAGCGAGGCAAGCAGGACGAGGGCCTGCTCCTGCATGCCGGCCTCGATTTCACGGCGTTCGCGGTTGAGCGTGTCGAGTTGCTGGGCGATTTGCAGGGCGCGGGCCGGGTCGTCGGTGAGCAGGCATTCGACGCCGAGGCGCATGTCGGCGAGGCGGCCGGCGGCGTTGAGGCGCGGGCCGATGAGAAAGCCGAGGTCGAAGGCCGAGGCTTTTTTCGGGTCGCGGCTGGCGGCTTTGAAGAGGGCGGCGATGCCGGTTTGCAGGCGGCCGGCGCGCATGCGCTTCAAGCCCTGGCTGACCAGAATGCGGTTGTTGCGGTCGAGTTTGACGACGTCGGCGACGGTGCCGAGGGCGACCAGATCGAGCAGATCGGCAAAGTTGGGTTCGGGGTGATCGGCAAAGAAGCCGCGTTCGCGCAATTCGGCGCGCAGGGCGAGCATGACGTAGAACATGACGCCGACGCCGGCGATGCACTTGGAGGGAAAATCGCAGCCCGGCTGGTTGGGGTTCACGATGCAGTCGGCGGCGGGCAGCGTGGCCGCTGGCAAATGGTGGTCGGTGATCAGCGTGGCAATGCCCAGCTCGTTGGCGCGGGCGACGCCTTCGAGGCTGGCGATGCCGTTGTCGACGGTGATGATCAGGTCGGGCGATTGCTGCGCGGCGACATCGACGATTTCCGGCGACAGGCCGTAGCCGAGCTTGAAACGGTCGGGCAGCAGAAAATTGACATTGGCGCCGAGCGCCTTGAGGGCGCGCATGCCGACGGCCGTGGCGGTGGCGCCGTCGCAGTCGTAGTCGCCGATGATCAACATACTGGCGTCGGCTTCGATGGCGTCGGCCAGCAATTGCGCGGCGGCGCTGGCGTTGGTCAGCGCGGTGGGCGGGATCAGCGACTTGAGTTCGTAGTCGAGTTCGGATTTATCGGTAACGCCGCGCGCGGCATAGAGGCGGGCGAGCAACGGGTGCATGCCTTGTTGTTCAAGTTGCCAGACGGTTCGTGGCGGGCTGCTGCGCGTGGTGAGGCGGGTCATTTCGATGGGTTTCCGGCGAGTGCCTGGGCGATGGCTTGAACGGAGCCGCTTTTTTTCCAGAATTTCCAGCGCTCGCTGGCGTTGATTGTGTAGTGCAGTTTGCCATAAACGGTGGGGGCGACCAGGGTGATGCGGTCAACCTGTTTTCCCAGTGCATTTTTTAATGGCAGAAACCAGTTGGCTTCCAGCGCGGCAAAGTCATCGCGCCAGCCTTCGCTATTTTCGTAAAGGATGTCGGACAGTAATTGATCAAAGACGACGAGCGGGGTTTCTCCAGCCTGGCTGAGCAGGGCGGCGAGATTGGCAGGCTTCGCATGCAGCGGAATGCCGGTGGCGCTGGCAATGCCGATGGCGAGCGGGTTGTCGGAAAAGATTGCGGAATGGCCGGCGGCGCATTGCGCCTCGTCCAGCTTGCCGCCACCCCACAGCCACAAGCTGTTGATCACCGGTTTGCCTTCCGACTCGCGTTTTTCATTGACCGGATGGCCGTGCAAGAACATCTGGACTTCATTCAGCCAGCGGGTGAGGGGCAGGGCGCCGCCGCTCAGTTCGCCGTCAACGCGGCGACCGGCGACTGAAGAAATCGGCTCAACCGGGTGGTCGACCGCAACATTTAGCCGCAGATACCAGCGTTTGGCGCTGGCGACGTGGAACTGGCCGATGTCGGCGAATTCCTTGTTCAGGGAAGCGATGAGCGCCTGCGCTTCGGTGTCGTCCAGCTCAAAAGCGCCGGCATCGGCAAGGATGATGCGTTCCTGATGAAAGCGCAGATGCACCGGGTCGGCGCATAGCCAATGGCCTTCGTTGGCCGGCGCATGGCCTTCGCCGAGCAGGCGCAAAGCACCGAAAGGCGCAGCTTCAAGGCCAAATAATTTACCGAGTGAGGTTTCAAACGGCAGGCGCGGCTGGCGGTCGAGTTGGGCGCGGGCGATCAGCCATTCAAAGCCGGGTGCCGCGAGTTTGCCCAAGGTAAATTGGTCGCTGGGCTCCGGCCAGATCAGTTCGGGAACAAGCAGGGTGAGATGCACGGGATGCTGGCGGACACGGCTAGGGAGAGCGCTTGAGTGTACCATAGCGACTTTTGACGAATCCCTCTCTGCATGGCTCTGCCTTACGAACTGCTGATCGGCCTGCGCTACACGCGCGCCAAACGCCGCAATCACTTTATCTCCTTCATTTCATTGATTTCCATGCTCGGCATCGGCCTTGGCGTGGCGGCGCTGATTGTGGTGCTGTCGGTGATGAACGGCTTTCAGAAGGAGTTGCGCACGCGCATTCTTGGCGTCGCTTCGCATATCCAGATTTCCGGCATCAATGGTGAATTGAGCGACTGGTCGTCGATTGCCGCGCAAGCCAAGCAACATCCAGCGGTACGTGAAGCCGCGCCGTATGTGCAATCGCAAGCCATGTTTACGGTGGATGGCGGGGTCAAGGGTTCGCTGGTGCGCGGCATAGAGCCGGAAATGGAAGATCGCGTTGCCGATTTCCGCAAGACGATCAAAAGCGGCAGTCTCGATGATCTGCGGGCTGGTGAATTCGGTGTCGTTTTGGGTGCCGATCTGGCGCGTTCCTTAAGAGTTTTTACCGGCGATAAAGTGACAATGATCGCCCCACAAGGCACCGTCACCCCGGCTGGCGTCCTGCCGCGCCTCAAGTCGTTCAAGGTGGTCGGCAT
>ERZ1034363.889-NODE-889-length-18559-cov-7.344335_pt1 | contig 18559 bp, 17 predicted proteins | sample MGYA00520616_ERZ1034363 | MGnify/ENA primary metagenome ERZ1034363 (study PRJEB33736, sample SAMEA104284506) | Azolla filiculoides | biome: Urban; feature: Water surface; material: Ditch water | place: Netherlands | collected 2015-10-28 | depth 0-0.1 m ...
TCATGAACCAGATCCCGCTGTGCCGCTGCTCCTACGGCCCGTATGCGCGCGCCATGATCCGCGTTTGCAAGGAAGAGTCCTTCCACCAGCGCCAGGGCTACGAGGCCTTGCTGGTGATGATGCAGGGCACCGCTGAACAAAAGGCCATGGTGCAGGACTCGGTGAACCGCTTCTGGTGGAAATGCCTGGCCATGTTCGGGCCGCCGGATGCCAACAGCCCGCACAGCGAGCAGGCGATGCGCTGGGGCATCAAGCGCATCAGCAACGACGACCTGCGCCAGAAGTTCATTGACGCCACCGTGCCGCAGGCCAACGTGTTGGGCGTGACCCTGCCCGACCCGGACCTGAAGTGGAACGAGGAACGCCAGCACTACGACTACGGCCAGATTGACTGGGACGAGTTCTGGAACACCGTCAACGGCAACGGCCCCTGCAACAAGGAGCGCCTGGCGACCCGCGTGCAGGCGCACAACGACGGCCAGTGGGTGCGCGACGCCGCCCTGGCCTACGCCCAAAAACACCAACCCACCGCACACAAGGAAGCAGCATGAGCACCACCGCACTGAAAGACTGGCCCCTCTGGGAAGTATTTGTTCGCAGCAAGCAGGGCCTGGAGCACAAGCACTGCGGCAGCCTGCACGCATCGGATGCGCAGCACGCGCTCCAGATGGCGCGTGATGTGTACACCCGCCGCCAGGAAGGCGTGAGCATCTGGGTGGTGCCGTCCAGGGCCATCACCGCCAGCGCCCCCGAGGACAAGGACGCGATGTTCGATCCGGCCGCCGACAAGATCTACCGCCACCCCACGTTCTACGACATCCCTGAAGAAGTGGGGCACATGTAATGGCCGGCTACCAAGACTACCTGCTGCACCTGGCCGACAACGCGCTCATCCTGGGCCAGCGCAATGCCGAATGGTGCGGCCACGGCCCTGTCATTGAGGAAGACCTGGCGCTGGCCAATAACGCGCTTGACCTGATTGGTCAGGCCCGCTTGCTGTACCAGCACGTGGCCACCGTGCGCAAGGATGGCAAGAGCAGCGAAGACCTGCTGGCCTTCTTCCGCGATGTGCCGGACTTCAAGAACTACACGCTGCTGGAACTGCCGCACAGCACCGCGATCCTGCCAACCGCGCGGGGCGACCGCGACTATGCCGTGACCGTGGCGCGCAACTTCTTGTACAGCGCACTGATGGTGCAGGTGTGGGCTGCACTCACCGCGTCCAACGACGCCCAACTGGCCGCCATTGCCTCCAAGTCGCTGAAAGAGGCGCAATACCACCTGCGCCACGCGCACGACTGGGTACTGCGCCTGGGCGACGGTACCGAAGAATCGCGGCGCCGTATGCAGGCCGCGTTCGACTACCTGATGCCGTTTACGCAGGAATTCTGGACGCCCAGCGCGGCTGAATCCGCCGCCGTCAAGACCGGCGCCGGTGTGGACGTGAACAGGTTCCGCGCGGAGTGGGAAGCCACCGTGGCCGACACGCTGCAGGCCGCGACCTTGAAGCTGCCCAGCAGCAAGGGCTTTGTCACCACCGGCAAGCATGGCGTGCACTCCGAGCACCTGGGCTTTGTGCTGGCTGAAATGCAAAGCCTGGCACGGGCCCACCCCGAAGCCGTCTGGTAAGCACCATGCAGGCTGACGCCCCATCCAACGGCACCGCTTTGCCCGCCGGCATGCCCCGTCTGCCCGACGGGCCGCTGGCGCAAAGCCAGGGTGCCGACGCGCACCACGCCATCTGGGAGTTGCTGGAGTCGGTGACCGACCCCGAAATCCCGGTGGTGAACCTGCGCGAGATGGGCATTTTGCGGGCCGTGCGGCAGGGCCAAAGCGGCCTGGAGGTGGTGATCACCCCGACCTACAGCGGCTGCCCGGCGATGAGCCAGATGGCAGACGATGTAGAGCAGGCGCTGGCCCGTGGCGGTGTGGCGGCCCGCGTCATCACGCAACTGGCCCCCGCCTGGTCCACCGACTGGATGACGCCCGAGGCACGCGACAAGCTGCGCGCCTATGGCATTGCGCCGCCAGCCAAAAGCGCTTGCGCGGCGTCGGCCGGCTCTCAGGTGATTGCTTTTGCTCCGCGCAGGAACGCGGGTGCAGGTGTGGGCGTAAGCCAGGCCGACAGCGTGGCCTGTCCGCAATGCGGCTCCAGCAACACCACCGAAATTTCGCACTTCGGCTCCACCGCGTGCAAGGCCCTGTACCGCTGCCTGGCCTGCATGGAACCGTTTGACTACTTCAAACCCTATTAACCCTTACACCCCGCACCACCATGACCGCATCCTCCCGATTCCATGATTTGCGCATCGCCCGCGTCAGCCCCGAGGCGGCTGGCTCGGTGGCCATCGCCTTTTCGGTGCCCGAAGACCTGGTCGAGCGCTTCGACTTTCAGCCCGGCCAGTACCTGACTTTGCGCAGCAAGATTGACGGGGCCGATGTGCGCCGCAGCTACTCCATTTGCTCCACCCACAGCCACCTGCGCCGCAAGCGCGAACTGGTGGTGGGCATTCGCCCCATGCAAGGCGGGGTGTTCTCCAACTGGGCCGCCAGCAGCCTCAAGGCCGGCGACACCCTGTCGGTGATGCCGCCCGAGGGCCGCTTTGTCTCCAAGCGTCCACGCGCGCTGCACCGCGTGGCCTTTGCGGCGGGCTCGGGCATCACGCCGATTCTGTCCATCATGGCCAGCACGCTGGAAGACCAGCCCGAGTCCAAATTCACGCTGGTGTATGGCAACCGCAGCATGAACTCGGTGATGTTCAACGAGGCGCTACAAGACTTGAAAGACCGCTTTGCCGACCGCCTCACGCTGATCCACATCCTCTCGCGTCAGGCGCAGGAGGTGGACCTGCTGCAAGGCCGCATTGATGCCGACAAGGTGAAGAGCATCATCGACACGCTGTTGCCGGTGGCCAGCATGGACGAGGTGTTTGTCTGCGGCCCCGAGGTGATGATCGAGACCACCCGCAAGGCTTTGCTCGATGCGGGCGTGCCGGAAAAACAGATTCACACCGAGCGCTTTACTTCGCCTTCGCTGGAAACCCTGACCCCCGAGGCGCGCCAGGCAGCGGTAGCCACCAAGGCGAAGGCAGCCAGTGGCAGCACGGTGGCACTGACGCTGGTGCTCGACGGCAAGGAGCATGCTTTGCAGATTGGCCCCGATCAATACATCCTGGATGTGGCGTTGTCGGCGGGCCTGGACTTGCCTTACTCGTGCAAGGGCGGCGTCTGCGCCACCTGCCGCGCCAAGGTCATGCAAGGCGAAGTCACCATGGACAAGAACTTTGGCCTGGAGACCTGGGAGACCGATAAGGGCTTTGTGCTCACCTGCCAGTCCCGCTGCACCAGCGACCGCCTCACCGTCAGCTACGACGAACGCTAGTTTCTTTTACCTGTACTTCACACAATGACCCAAACGATTCAGAGTTACATCGGCGGCCGCTGGCAGGGCGCTGAGGCCGCAGCAGCGCTGCGCAGTGCCGTCAACGGCAAGACTATCGCCCACACCCATGCCGAGTCCCTCGACTTTGCCGAGGCAGTGGAACATGCCCGCCGCAAGGGCCTGCCTGCCCTCATGGCCATGGACTTTCAGGAGCGCGCCCAGCGCCTCAAGGCCCTGGCCAAGTACCTGCTGGAGCACAAGGAACAGCTCTACGCGGTGTCGGCCCATACCGGCGCCACCAAGGTGGATAGCTGGATCGATATTGAAGGCGGCGCAGGCACGCTCTATGCCTATTCCAGCGTCGGCAGCAACGAGTTGCCCTCGGGCAATCTGGTGCACGAAGGCCCGGCTTTTGCCATTGGCAAAAAGGGCGGCTTTTCGGGCACGCACGTGCTCGTTCCCCGCGGCGGTTTGGCGGTGCACATCAACGCTTTTAACTTTCCGGTCTGGGGCTTGCTGGAAAAGTTTGCGCCCAGCTTTCTGGCGGGCATGCCGTGCATCGGCAAACCGGCCAGCGCCACCAGTTACCTGACCGAAGCGGCCATGCGCCTTATCGTGCAATCGGGCATCCTGCCCGAGGGCAGCTTGCAATTGGTGATTGGCGGCACGGGTGATTTGTTGGACCGCCTGAACGGCGCCGATGTGGTTACCTTCACCGGCTCGGCCGACACGGCAGCGCGCCTGCGTGTGCACCCCAACGTGATTGCCAACTCCATCCCCTTTAACGCCGAAGCCGACTCGCTGAATTGCGCCATCCTCGGGCCCGATGTATCGCCCGATGACGAAGAGTTTGGTCTGTTTGTGAAAGAAGTGGTGCGCGAAATGACGGTCAAGGCCGGGCAGAAGTGCACTGCCATTCGACGCGCCATCGTGCCCTCAAAATATCTGGACGCCGTGTGCGAGCAAATCGCCGCGCGCCTGGCCAAGACTACCGTGGGCGACCCGTCAGTAGAAGGCGTGCGCATGGGGCCATTGGCCAGCCACGCACAGCAGGCCGACGTGGCCGAGCGCATTGCCATGCTCCGTAAAGACGCAGAGCTGGTTTTCAGCGGCAAGACTGATTGGGTGGGCGAGGGCACCGCAGAGGGCGCTTTCTGCGCACCCACGCTGCTGGCCTGCCGCAAGCCGATGGATGTGGACGCCGTGCACGATGTGGAAGCCTTCGGTCCCGTCAGCACCGTCATGGGGTATGACGATCTGGACCAGGCATTGACGCTGGCCGCACGCGGCAAGGGTAGCCTGGTCGCCACCCTGGTCACACACGACACCGCCGTCGCTGCCAAAGCCATCCCGGCCATGGCCGCATGGCACGGCCGCCTGCATATTCTGGACCGCGAGTCTGCCGTGGAATCCACCGGCCACGGCTCGCCCCTGCCCACGCTCAAACACGGCGGCCCCGGTCGCGCCGGTGGTGGCGAAGAGTTGGGTGGTCTGCGCGCGGTCAAGCACTACCTGCAACGCGCCGCGGTGCAGGGTTCGCCCACCATGCTGTCGGCCGTTACCGGCGAGCATGTGCGTGGTGCCAAGGTAACTGAGAATGCGGTGCATCCGTTCCGCAGCTACTTTGAAGACCTGCAGATTGGCGATTCGCTATTGACCCACCGCCGCACCGTCGGCGAGGCCGACATCGTGGCCTTTGGCGGGATCTCGGGCGACTACTTCTACATGCACTTTGACGAAGTGGCGGCCAAAGACTCTCCGTTTGGCAAGCGTATTGCGCACGGTTACTTTGTGCTGGCGGCTGCAGCCGGTTTGTTCGTTTCCCCCGCACCCGGACCGGTGCTGGCTAACTACGGTCTGGACACGCTCCGCTTTGTGAAGCCGGTGGGCATTGGCGACACCATCCAGGCTCGCCTGACCGCCAAGCGCAAGATCGATCGCAACAAGAAGGACGCCAATGGCGTGGGACAGGGCGTGGTGGCCTGGGATGTAGAAGTGACCAACCAACTCGGTGAGTTGGTGGCTAGCTATGACATCCTGACTTTGGTAGCCAAACGGTCGTAACGTTTTTGTTAAACAGAGAGCGCTTCTTCGGACGCAGGACGATATAGCGCTCTGCTCCGTGTCCCCCGCCCGCTGCGCGGTCTCCTCCTTTACCTGCGCAGAACGCCATACCGTCCTACGTCCACCAGCGCTGTTGGCACGCCAAGGTGATTCACTAAGGCACGCCAACATTGCTGGTTGCCGAAGGCGGTGGGGTGGGTGTTTACGGTAGGTAAAGGAGGAGCCCACGCAGTGGGCGGGGGACACGGACGTAAACATCTACCCCATCGGCTTCGGCGTACAACAACAGACATCCCCAGGCCTTTACGAAACCAAACAAGAGGAACCAACCATGCCCTGTTACGAGATTGAAGGCGTCATCCCCGTGGTGCATCCGACAGCCTATGTGCACCCCACCGCCGTGCTGATCGGCGATGTGCATATTGGTCCCAATTGCTATGTCGGCCCCAACGCCAGTTTGCGCGGGGACTTTGGTCGCATCGTGCTGCATGCGGGGGCCAATGTGCAGGACAACTGCGTCATGCATGGCTTTCCGCAGCAGGACACCTTGGTCGAGGAAAACGGCCACATTGGCCACGGCGCGGTGCTGCACAGTTGCACCGTGCGCCGCGATGCGCTGGTGGGTATGAACGCGGTGGTGATGGACGAGGCGGAAGTGGGCGAGCGTGCCATCGTGGCGGCGTGCGCTTTTGTGCCGGCGGGCATGAAGGTGGCTGAGCAGACGCTGGTGGCAGGCGTTCCGGCCAAAAAGATTCGCGCCTTAACCGACGACGAAGTGGCCTGGAAGCGCACCGGCACCGCCACCTACCAGGACCTGACCCGGCGCTGCCTGGCGACCCTAAAGGAGGTGCAGCCGCTGCAGCAGATTGAAGAAAACCGGCCTACCGTCAAGGCACCCGAGGTCAAGCCGCTGATTGCCGCCCGGCGCGGTTGAAAGCGGGGTTTTACCGGTTCAGCTAACCTGCGCTCCTTTGTAAGGAAAACCATGAAATTCAGGACGTGGATGGTGACAGGTGCTTTGCTGGTGGGCAGTGCTGGTGTGTGGGCGCAGGGCGGTGTGCCGCTCCAATCGATTGCATCGTTGGACGTGCCGCGTTACCTGGGGCGCTGGTACGAAGTGGCCAAGTTCCCCAACCGGTTTCAAAAGAAATGCCTGTCCGACACTTCGGCCACTTACAGCCTGCTCCCAGGCGGGAGCCTGCGGGTGTTGAACCAGTGTCGCCTGGCCAATGGCGAGATGGATCAGGCCGTGGGTGAGGCGCGTCAAATAGGGGAGGCCACATCGCCCCGTTTGCAGGTGCGCTTTGCTCCGGCGTGGCTATCGGTCTTGCCGTTTGTGTGGGGTGACTACTGGGTGGTCGATCTGGACGAGGTGTATGAGTTGGTTGCGGTCAGCGAAACCAAGCGCGAATACCTGTGGATTCTGTCGCGTACGCCGCAGGTCGATGCCAACCGATATGCCGCCTTGATTGGTCGTTTGGCGGCGATGGGGCTGGATGTGAGCAAGCTCGAAAAGACCGCGCACCAAGCGCCCTAAATGCGTTCAGGCCTCCTGGTGCGCAACGGGCTCAAGGCTTCACTGGGCTGGCTCGGCGGAAATTGAGGACCCGGGTGGCGATCATGGTTTCGGCCAGGAAACACATCAGGGCCAGCAAAAAGCAGCTCACCCCCATCAGAAACAGCACCGCAGCCAGACTAAAGACCTGAATTTCGGTGGTCTCGCCCAGAAACAGGGCCATGATGGTGAGCCCGATCAGAATGCCGCAAAAGGTCAGCAGGGCAATGCAGATGTTGACCATCCGACCCCGCGTACGCAAGTGGCCAAGCTCGGTAAATTCGGCCGCCATGGACTCGGTTTTGTCACTGGCATCGATGCGCATTTCCAGCACCCGGGCCCGGTCAATGATGCGGGCCAACCGCCCGGCCACGCTGCCAATCATGGCGGCCACCGCGGTCAACAAGAAAACCGGCGCCACGGCCAGCCGGATGCCGTTGGTGACGGTTTCCAGATCGGTTGCAAATAACATGGGTACTCCAACGGGTTAGCAGACCCTTGAAGTTTGGCATGAGTCGATGGCTCCGTGGAATCCAGCACCGATAAACTCAAAGGGAAAGGTCTGGTCGTGGCCCCAATGGGTTTCGCATACACATTCAAACAGGCGTACGGTCCGCCTTGAAATGCCGTAGTCACGGGTAAATAGCGCTTAGAAAACTAACAGGAGTAGTCCGGTATGTGCAGAAATATCAAGACGCTTTTCAACTTTGAACCGCCCGCATCGGAAATGGAGATCAGGGATGCATCACTGCAGTTCATCCGCAAGCTCAGTGGGTTCAATGTGCCTTCCAAAGCAAATGAAGCAGCGTTTGATCAGGCGGTCCAAGAAGTGGCGGCAAGCGCACGGGTACTGATGCAGTCTCTGGTCACCAACGCGGCGCCACGCAATCGTGAAATAGAAGCCGCTAAGGCGCGTGCAGCGTCTGCAGCACGATTCGGTGGACAAGACTCCGGTAACTTCAACAATCCAACATGACTGCATTGATAATATGGTCGGCCGACTTTTTTGGTCCGTATCGATCAATACGATGCCCTAAATTTTTCAGCGCCGCCTGTGAGCGTGAGTCGCTTCAGGGCATCATTCCACGCTGGTACTAGATACGCTTGGGGCCAACATCCATCCAGACTTTTGCCAATTGCGAAGGAACAATGGAGGCAATGCCTACCAAGAACGCTGCAGCACACAACAGCGCAGTAGGGGGCCTGAAGGAGAACGCGCTGGAGGCGAACGGCAGGTAAACAATTGCCAATAGGCCTATCGCAGTTGCAAGCAGTATCCAACCCACAATGGGCTTCAAGCCGACGAACATCTGGCGCCATCCAAAATCCGAAGCGCGCAACGGAAAGATCAACGCTGCGTTGGCGACTACCAAAACGATAAAGGCCAGCCCGCGCGATTCGTCAACGTGGATGCCGGTACCCAGTGCCCAGGCATACGTTAGGAGTACCAAGGCCGTAACCATGGACCCCTGAAGCAAGCTGAGCAGCAACTCTCGTGTAGAGATCAGGCGCTCCTTGGCCGAGCGTGGCGCTTGCTCCATCAGTTTGGCACTGCCCGATTCCGCCTCGAAGACAAACGAGCACGCCGGATCAATGACCAGTTCCAAAAAGGCAATATGTATCGGAGCCAAAACCAGAGGCAAGCCAAAGCACAGCGGTAACAGGGACAGTCCAATGATGGGGATATGGACTGCGAGCGTGTAAATCAGGGCCTGGCGCAGATTCGCAAAGATGCGGCGACCCAGGCGAATGGCCGAAACGATGGACGTGAAATCATCGTCCAGCAGAACCAGGGAGGAGGCCTCTCGGGCTACGTCGGTACCACGCTTACCCATTGCGATGCCAATGTGAGCGGCCTTGAGCGCCGGCGCATCATTCACGCCATCCCCTGTCATGGCGACGACTTCTTGGTGCCCTTTTAAGGCCTCTACGATGGCGAGCTTTTGTTGCGGCAATACGCGCGCGAAAACATTCGCTTTGCTCAACTTTTCGCGCAAGGCCTTGGCGTCCAGTTTCTCTAACTCGGACCCCGTAACAACCTCGGCACTGTCTATGCCTGCGGCGGAGGCAATGGCGGCTGCTGTGCGTGGATGGTCCCCGGTAATCATCACTACGCGAATGCCCGCCTTCAAGCACTCCGCAACGGCGCCTGGCACCTCCGCCCGAAGCGGGTCAGCCAAACCTACCAATCCCACCAGCTCAAAGCCAAAGTCATGTTGTTCCTCGGGCCAACGTGTGTGAACACTGTGTTTGGCTTTCCCGACCGCCAAGACGCGCAAGCCCTTGTCGGCCATAGCCAAGGTGTCCTTAGCCAGTCTTCTGCGTTGTTCCTCATCCAGGTGGCAGAGGTCCGCGATCGCCTCGGGAGATCCCTTGCTTGCGACCACATCAAAGTTCAAGGTTTCATGCCGCCACAGATGGGACATGGCAAGCAGTGCAGAGGACAACTCGTATTCGCGCGCCAATGACCAATCCGGGTGCAAATGGTCTGTGTTGGCGAGCCACTTTTGGGCCATGCTATGGAAGGCGACCTCCATTGGGTCGTGCGGGTCAACTTCGCTTGCTAAAACCGCGTACTCCACCAATTCACGAAACGCAGCGGGCATCTCATCTGATGAGTGATCCGCAATATTCAGATTCACCCCCTGTACGCACAACGCTGCCACGGTCATGCGGTTTTCTGTCAGCGTGCCGGTCTTATCGACGCACAGAACAGTGGTTTCACCCAGGGTCTCAATGGCATTGAGGCGACGGGTCAGCACCCGATGTCGAGAAATGCGCCTTGCACCCAATGCCAAGAAAATGATCATGATGACGGGAAACTCTTGCGGCAAGAGACCCATGGCCAGCGTGATGCCTGCAAGCAGCGCGTCAAGCCAGTTGCTGCGCAAACTCCAATAGAGCAAGGCAAAGGCCAAGCTGACAATGACGCCGATCACTGCCAGTCGCCGGGTGAGCAGGCCAATTTCATCGCGCAATGGTGATGACTCTGGCTGTATGTCTTGCAGTGATTTGCCGATGTGGCCCAACTCTGTAGATTGGCCAATGGCGGTGACACGCATCACACCCTGACCACGGACCACCATGGTCCCAGCAAAAACCTTGCTGTCGCCTGCAAACTTCGCAACCGCCTCAGATTCGCCAGTCAGCATGGACTCATCCACGGCCAGTTCGTGCGCCTGCACTAGCAAACCATCGGCGGGGATTCGATCCCCCTCTGACAGTATCAAAATGTCCTCGCGAACCACATCACGCCCGGCTATTCGCACCGGTGCGCCATCCCGAATTGCGAGCGCTCTGGGACTGGACAAATCACGTAGCGCTTCGAGCGCGCTTTCGGTTCGTCGCTCTTGCAGGATCGTGACCACAATGATGACGATGACAAATCCCAGGAGGATGATCGCCTCATGCGGATCGCCCATGGACAGATAGATGAGCCCCGCTCCAATGAGCAGCAAGAACATGGGCTCGCGCATGACTTCAAGCGTGATATCCAGCAGGGTTCTGCTCTGGTTTACTCCCAATTCATTGGGTCCATCCCTCTTGAGGCGATTCAGTGCATCGTTTTGGGATAGACCAACGGGTGATTCGGTAGGCACACAATTCCAATCAAGTAGATCGCATCTTCATCGGTCTTGGCAGACCACACCTTGCCAATTCACGTTTTGCGGTCAATTAAGTGCAATCAGTTGTGACGGATTCAGGTCATGTGCCGATTGGAATCTTGTACGGTCGATGTTGGGTCGCCAGGCATACCACCCAAACTGTACGGAATACTCAAAAAGGCGGTCGCAGCCATTGGAATCAACGCCATCGCTACAACGCGAAGATAGGCCACTACGAAATTGCGGAGATCTGTATTCATTGCATGTTCCTTGGATTGATGGTTAGAAGTAACGCCACATGTTGGCAACGGACTCAGTCAAACAACTCTTGCCAAACCGACTTCTTTCGCGGATTGCCATGGCTGTCGTAGCCGTGTTTGGCATCGTGGCCATGCCTTAGGTAGTAGTAGGGCTGATCAGAATGCGCTGATTGCGCGGATGGCGGGGTACTGGCTGTCACTGGCGCTGCATCGCGTGTGCTGCGCTCAATGATTTTGTCGAGTTCACCTCGGTCTAGCCAAACGCCGCGGCATTGCGGGCAGTAGTCAATTTCGATACCCTGACGCTCTGTCATCAGAAGCTCAGGCGATGTACATACTGGGCATTTCATTGGAATCCTTAAGGCTTGAAAAAGGTGGTGTGCATAGGATGAGTCCCATACCTATTCATTGTGGATAGAGATTGTTAACCTGACCTTATTGCATGACGACAAGCGACTTAATGACTATGGCGATCCCCGCCGTTGTAGCCCTCCTGGGAGGCGTTTTGGCAGCGGTTTGGAAACCCAGCCTTCGGGCACGCAGCCTGATTCAGCACTTTGCGGCTGGTGTGGTGCTAGCAGCGCTTGCCGTGGAATTGCTGCCTGAGATCGAGCGCGAACACGCGCCCACATGGGTCCTGATTGGCAGCTTCGCCCTAGGTAGTTTTTTCATGTATGGCATCAAACTCTGGACCCTGCGGCTGGAGCATGCGGCGTTGAGAAGCGGCGCCACTTCGGGCGCGGGAAGTGGCTTGTTGCTGGCTACCTTCATTGATGTAGCCACCGATGGTTTCATCATTGGTGCGGGTTTTGCTGCGGGCGGCCAGACAGGGACCATTCTTGCACTGGGACTGTCAGTAGAACTGTTGTTTCTGGGCTTGGCGCTGGCGTCCAATGCCACGTCGGGTCGCCGAATCATTGCACTTTCGGGCGCGCTCGGAGTTACCGTGCTTGTCTTTGCGGTGCTAGGCAGCACGCTACTCACAGGCGCTTCGCATGCTGTGCTCGGTGGAACGTTGGCCTTCAGTGCCGCAGCCCTGTTGTACCTTGTAACGGAGGAACTGCTGATTGAGGCGCATGAAGTCGAAGAGGAACCGATATCTACCCTGGTACTGTTTGGTGGATTTTTGGCGTTCTGGAGTATTCAATTGATCGGTCGATGATGTCGTCGCCGGCCACGCATCGTTCTGTCGAGGACTTGCTGGACCGGAAACAACAACTGCTGCCGTGCCATGAAGTGGCAAAGGTGATGGCCTACCCAGGCTTCAAGGCCTGCAACTAAGCAGGCTCAATGTGCAACTGGTGGGTGCGGGCGGCCGCTGTAAGAAAATGGGGGTAGGCCGCAAACCGCGGCCCCTTCAGCATTTTTAGGGGCTTCATGAAAGCAAGAGTTAGCGCACCGGCTATCACGGTCATTCTGCTGATTGGGTTGGCAGTTGCGGCCTACGGCCTCAGCGCTCCGTTGCGAAGCCAAGTGAATGAGGCGGTCGCCATCATGAGGCTGTCCGAACCGCAAGTGGCAATTGCGGCATTCAAGGAATACCTGCTGGGCTTCGGAGCTTGGGCTGCGGTGGTGTCGGCGGCGCTGATGGTTTTTCAGTCGGTAGCCGCGCCTTTGCCGTCGTTTGTGGTGACCTTCGCCAATGGCTTGTTGTTTGGCTGGGCCTGGGGTGCCTTGTTGTCATGGACGAGTGCGATGCTGGGCGCGGTGCTTTGCTACGGGATTGCCCGCTCCCTGGGTCGCCCGGTGGTGGAGAGATTGGTAGGCAGCAGCACGGCACTGGAAACCTGGGACCTGTTTTTTGCACGCTTTGGTGTGCGGGCAATTCTGATTGCGCGGCTGCTGCCCTTCGTCTCGTTCGATGTGATCAGCTACGGTGCCGGCCTGACCCGCATGGGGCTCTGGGATTTCCTTTGGGCAACCGGTCTGGGCCAACTACCGGCCACGCTGCTGTATTCCTACCTGGGTGAAAACTTAACCGGCTCAATCCGCGTTTTGTTCTGGATCTTCTCCATCACGCTTGCCATCTTTGTTATTGGGTCCGCGGTCGGGCCGCGCGTGCTGCGAAACATGCGGGCGTCCAAATTCCGCAAGTCCGAGGAAGAAAGCGATTCGGCAAAGGCCCCTTGACCGACCAACGCGAGCATGTCGTTTGCGCTGGAAACTGCGCAGGCTGATAGGGCAACGGGGCGTTATGCTGCGGGCTGTGTTGATCGCTAGATGGGGCGACGACCAGCCAACACACATAACAGGAGACCAGGGATGGCAACGCGCAAGCAGACCCCCGCGATTGGCAAAGGTGCTAAGGATCCCAGCCAGCCCAAACCCATCAGCCTCGCGCTGCAAGGCGGTGGCTCCCACGGCGCATTTGCCTGGGGCGTGATCGACAAATTGCTGGAGGACGGGCGGCTCGATATTGAGGCGATCTCAGGCACCAGTGCGGGCTCCTTGAACGCGGTGGCGCTGGCCGCCGGTGCGGTTAACGGGCCGGAGGCGGCGCGCCAGAATCTGCATGACCTGTGGAAGGCGGTGTCCGAGTCGGGCGAACGCTTCAACCCATTGGGGCATATCCCATGGGATTCCAACCACCCGTTTGCGGACTGGATGGCCTCGGTTGCCACCATGTGGTTTCGCACGGTCACCCACATGTTCTCGCCTTACCAGTTGATGCCCGAGCAATTCAATCCGCTCAAAGATGTGCTGGTAGATAAGGTCGACTTCGCACGGATGCACGCGGCGTCCAAAGTTAAGTTGTTTCTGGCCGCCACCAATGTGCGCAGCGGCAAGGTGAAGGTGTTTGGCATCAACGAAAAAATCACGCCCGACATGGTCATGGCATCGGCTTGTCTGCCGCAGTTGTTTCGCGCGGTGGAGGTGAATGGTGAACATTACTGGGATGGCGGTTTCATGGGCAACCCGGTGCTGTACCCGCTGTTCTATTACACCGAGACGGCCGACGTGCTGATCGTCCACATCACCCCCATCGAGCGGCCGGGGCCGCCAACATCGGCCGACGACATCTTGAACCGGGTGAATGAAATCACCTTTAACTCCTCGCTGGTCAAGGAGTTGCGAGCGGTGCACTTTGTGCAGAAGATGATGGACGAAGGCTGGATCAAGGAAGAATTCCTGGACCGGCTCAAATATGTGCTGATGCATTCCCTGCGCGCCGATATTGCTTTGGCCGACCTGCCAGTGAACAGCAAGTTCACCAGCGACTGGAGTTTTTTGCAAATGCTGCGCGACCGTGGTCGTGCCAGTGCATCGGACTGGCTGGCGGCCCACTACGATGCGGTGGGGGTGCGCTCGTCGGTTGACTTGGCTGAGGAGTTTTTGTAGCTTTTGCGCGATGTGCAGTTGAAACAAATTTGTGTTTCAGGCGTGGTCGCTCGCAAAGTACATTTTCGAGCACATCATTACCGCTGCCTGACCAGACAACCCGCTGCCATCGACGTGCGATCCAGCGTGGCAAGTAGGGGCATGGAACCGGCACCACGCACCCTGGATTCACCGCCGGTAAACTGCCGCGAACTGCAACACGAGGTGTCCCGATGTCCCTGTATTCACGTTTCATGGCCTTCACCTATTTGGCTGCGTTCGCAGCATTGCTGGCTACGCCCCAAGTGGCATCAGCACAGACCGCAGCCCCGGCCGCATCGGTGTGTCCCGCTATCCTGCAGCACCAATTTCCCCGCTTGCAAGATGACAGTCCGCAGAACCTGTGCCAATACGCCGGCAAGGTGGTTATGGTGGTCAACACGGCCAGCTATTGCGGCTTCACCAGCCAGTACCAGGGGCTGGAATCGCTGTATGCCAATTACCAGGCACGTGGCTTGGTGGTGTTGGGATTCCCGTCGAATGACTTTGGCAAGCAGGAGCCCGGTAATTCCAAGGAAATTGCAGACTTTTGTTTCAACACCTACGGTGTGAAATTTCCCATGTTTTCTAAGGCGGTCGTATCGGGCTCCGGCCGCAATGCCTTGTATGCAGCCTTGGACCGCGCAACGGGTGCCGTACCGCAGTGGAATTTTCACAAGTACCTGATTGACCGCAGCGGTAAGGTGGTGACCAGTTTTCCAAGCAATGTCGATCCACAAAGCCCCAAAGTCATCGCTGCTCTTGAGCGGGCGTTGCAGTAGCACCTGAGCTTGCGCTAACGCATTCACGCGTTTTGCACCGCGCCTTCGGGGCGCGATGCCGCGTATGCAAGGGCGCGGACTAAGCGCGCCACGCGTCGCTACTTTCATCCTGCAGACGGACTGAAACGCTCGTCTCTAACGGATCAAGACTTGATCAGCAGCGTCAGAGTTGCGATCAAACATTTCATCCAGATTTCCTCTATCTGCCTGCCTTCATCATCTTGATGGATGCATAGACCGCGCGCCTGGTCCTAGCCGCAAGGTGACCTTAGTCACATAAGACCGCTCACATTGTCCGACGCTGGACAAATCTGGAGGAGCGGGATTTCTCCTCGCGCAAAAATCCGCTCGCCACATCAGAAACGCCTGTGCTGCAGGACGTAAACGAAGGTGGTGAAGCCCGGTATTGCTGGCAGCAATGACATCCAAACCGGCAAGCGAAGTTCACTGAGCAACACCGCCAAAGCAACTATCCAGGTTTCTGGCGGCGCGCAGATGAAACGCAAAGCGAACAGTTTTTGCAGCAATCAAGTCAATTACAAAAAGGATCAAGCCATGACGACAACGAGCAAGACGGCCTCTGTGCAATCTGGTGATATGCAGTTGGCTGCAGCCACTTACCAGCAGTCGATGCAAGGCCTTACCGCAGTGGTCACTGAAAAGGCTACAGAGAGTGGCGTTGTTGTGTTGAAGCCAGGCGAGCTCAGTGTGGTTCAGGTGCAGGCAGGCAAACAGTACAAATTGCGCAAATCAGGCAACCTGGCTCAAACCCCCGACAACCTCATCGCTGTGCGCCATGCTGATGCTTTGCACGTGCGCTATGCCGACGGCAGTGTGGTTCATTTCGAGGGCTTTTACTCTACCTGTACCTCCGCCAACGTGTGCAGTGTGAGCCTGGCTGGCAACAGTGTTGCAGGTACCACCCTGAGCGGTGACATGGCCAGCGCGGGTGCGGTTGCCGACGATGGCCTGATGGTATATGCCCACGGCGATTCAGAAACTCTGATGTCCATGGCACAAGACCAATCCAGTCTGCTATCGGCACTGCGGAGCGCTGACGTCGGTGGCACGTTGACCTATCTTGCACCCAGTGCATTGCTAGGTGCAGGCTTGTTTGCCTTGGCAGCAGTGGGGGGGGCTGTTGCGGCTGCTGCTACTACTGCGACTGCGTCAGTGCTCCCGGTAGCCGTTACCCTGGAGGAGTCCAACGCCTGGAAGAAGATTGGCGCTGCTGCAGAGGCTAACAATGCTAGCGGCACAGCGAGCCCGGCGGTTGCCGCACTGACCCTGGACGATTACAGCAAAGCAAAGGTCACCGGGGTAAACGCGGGCAACATCTCGGCCATTAACAGTGCCCTCGACTCTGCTGCTATCACTGGTGCCAAAGCCGATTCCAAAGTCGAGATTCAAGCCATCGTCGATGCCTACAAGGCTATCCTGTCCAGTGCCGATGGTGCCCCCGGAAACACCAGCACCTCACTGACCGGTGAGCAGTACGCTGCCGTAGGTATCACCGGCATTGGCAGCGGAGTGCCCACCGATGGCAGTGCCCTCAAACTGCTGGACGAGTTGGTAGACAAGAGCGCTGCCACCGATGTCAACACGGTTGCCAAATTGCAAGCCAAGGTCGATGCAGTCAATCATCTGCTGACTGCTGCGGGCGGTACGGATGCTGACGCAGCCAAGCTCACGCTTGCCGACCTAGTGGCGCTGGGCATTACCAACGTAACGGCAGAGAACATCGATGCGGTGCGTGCCGCCATCAAGAACACCACGCCCGACAGTTCCATTGACCAGTTAAGCGAAGTCAAGTCCATTGTGGACACCGCTGTAGTGGGCGTTGCCACGGAGTTGGCCAAGATCAGCAAAGCAGCGGAAGCCAACAATGCCAGCACCGCCGTGACGGTAGACGATTACACCAAAGCCAGTGTCACCGGAGTGAATGCAGGTAACCTGGCAGCCATCAATAGCGCTCTGGACTCAGCCGCTATTGCTGGTACACAGGCTGACACCAGGATAGAGCTTCAATCCATCGTCGATGCTTATAACGCCATTCTTGCCACGGCAGACGGAACTGCCAACACGGCAACACCGGTTCTGACGGCTGCCCAGTACGCTGCCATTGGCGTAACGGGTCTTGGCGCGCTCACCTCAGCCCCCGCAGCGGAAACGGCCTTGTACCTACTCGATAGCGCAGTCGATAAAGCATCCAAAGCTGCAGCAGCCAGCGAACCCCTAGTACAAGCCATGGCGAACGCCGCACTCCATGTGATGGCCGCAGTCGGTAAGGCTTTGAGCGCCACGGTCACCAAGGCTGATCTTGATGCCTTGGGCATCACAGGCGTAACTGCTGCCAACATCGCAGCGGTGCAGGCGGCCCTCACCACGGCTACCGCAGCCGGAGTCGATACCCTGGCCGAATTGCAATCCCTGGTCACCAATGCCACCACGCCTGCCAATCTGAATTCCGCATTGGCAGCCTTGCAAACGGCCGCCACCAACAATTCGGCCGCTAGTTTGACTGCTCTGGACTACGCCAAGGCAGGGCTTAGCGGCGTAACGTCTGGCAATGTAGATGCCCTCAACAGCACCCTGAATAGCGCAGCAGTAACAGGCACCCAACTCGGAACTACGGCATTGGCCCAAGGCATTGTGGACGCTTACAACGCCATCCTGGCCAGCGCCGACGGTACGGCAGGAAACACGAGCACTGCACTGACCGGAGAACAATACGCTGCCGTAGGCATCACGGGCATTGGCAGCGGAGCGCCTACCGATGGTAGTGCCCTCAAACTATTGGACGAGATAGTGGACAAGAGTGCTGCTGCCGATGTCAACACGGTTGCCAAACTGCAAGCCAAAGCCGATGCCACGAACCATCTGTTGGCTGCTGCGGGCGGAACAGACGCAGACGCAGCCAAGCTCACGCTTGCTGACCTGGCGGCGCTGGGCATTACCAACGTAACGGCAGACTACATCGATGCGGTGCGTGCTGCTATCAAGGCCACAACACCCGACAGCGCCATTGACCAGTTGAATGAAGTGAAGGCGGTAGTGGATGCTGCAATTGTTGGTGTCACTACGGAGTTGGCCAAGATCAGCAAAGCAGCGGAAGCCAACAATGCAAGCGGCACTGCGAGCCCGGCGGTTGCCGCACTGACTCTAGACGACTACAGCAAAGCGGGTGTTACTGGGGTAAACGCGGGCAACATCGCGGCCATTAACAGCGCGCTCGACTCAGTCGCCATTGCTGGTACACAGGCTGACACAAGGGCTGAACTTCAATCCATTGTGGATGCCTACAACGCCATCCTAGCCAGCGCCGACGGTACGACAGGAAACACGAGCACTGCACTGACCGGAGAACAATACGCTGCCGTAGGCATCACCGGCATTGGCAGCGGAGCGCCTACAGACGGAAGTTCCCTCAAACTGTTGGACGAGTTGGTGGACAAGAGCGCTGCCTCCGACGTCAACACGGTTGCCAAATTGCAAGCCAAGGCCGATGCAGTCAACCATCTGTTTGCTGCTGCGGGCGGAACGGACGCTGACGC
>ERZ1034363.891-NODE-891-length-18543-cov-3.014621_pt1 | contig 18543 bp, 14 predicted proteins | sample MGYA00520616_ERZ1034363 | MGnify/ENA primary metagenome ERZ1034363 (study PRJEB33736, sample SAMEA104284506) | Azolla filiculoides | biome: Urban; feature: Water surface; material: Ditch water | place: Netherlands | collected 2015-10-28 | depth 0-0.1 m ...
CTACCACCGGCGGCGGCAAACTGCATCGAAAGAATATTAGGATACGCTCCTTTTTGTCCTTCGATAAACAAAGCACCATCACTATATCCTGCAGCGAATGAATCTCCTAATGCTACATATTTAGCGAAATTTGCCGTACCTGCAGTAAGTGGCGCTTCAACAGCAACATCGTCATCATTATTACAAGCTACAAAGGTCAATGAGACCAATAATAGCCATTTGAAATTTTTTATCATGATTCTATTTTTTTAATTAGTTGTCGATTTACGGATTGATTGTCCAAGAAGCAAAATATTGTTGTCCTATAGATCCTGCTCCTAATACTTGAGTATATTCTTTACCTCCAAGATTTGAAGCTCCTAGTTTTAAGGTTGATTTTAGTTTTGGAATATTATAATTGATTTGAGCATCAACTACTGTAGCCGAATCAATCATACCGTCTACCATTGTAGATTGCCATAAATATTCGCTGTTCCATCTTCCGCTAACATTGAATCCGAAATTTTTAAACAATCTTTCGTTTCCAAATGATGCTTTTACTCTATGTTTAGGTGTATTAAATCCAGCTTCAAAACTTGGATCTTTTGCCTGATCAAACTTAAATTCAGCATAATTATAATTAACACCAACTTCAAAATCTCTGTATACTTTTTTAGAAAGACCAAGACCAAAACCAAGTGATTTGATTTCAACATCTGTATTAGTGTACAATTGATATACTCTATAGTTTCCGTTTTGAATTGCATGTAAAGATTGCGCTCCTGCATCAGTTGGTCCTCCTAGAGGATTAGGTGCATCTTGAGCAGTTCCGTAAAAAGGAGCAATAACATTTAGATTTCCAATAAAGTCATTATAAATATTATAATATCCGTTTACATCAATTGATATATCTTCAATAAAAGAACGGTATCCTAACTCAAATGCTTTTACTTGTTCCGGTTTAACATATTTTACACTTGTTTTTCTTAATAAAGCCGGATTTCCTGTAGCACTAAGCGCTCCTACTGAAGATGCAGTATACGAATTATTGTAAGCGTTCAATCCAGTCATAACAACTGAAGTTCCTCCTGCCAAAGCCTGACCAACTAATGTAGAAACAGCTAATGTTTCACTATATCTTGTCAAGTTATCCGGAGCTGATCCAAGCAATATAGCACTTCCTACATTAAAACCAATGTATTGATCTTGTGTAGATGGATTTCTAAAACCTGTTTGGAAAGAAGTTCTGAAATTATGTTTTTTAGATTCACCCGCAGAATATACTAAAGATACTCTTGGAGAAAAATTACCATCGAAATTTTTTGATTTATCATAACGAACAGATCCTGTAAATTTCAAACGGTCATCTAATAATTTTTTTGTCAATTGTGTATATGCACCGTACTCATTATAATTAATAGGTCCGTTAGCATCAGTATAAATTCTTCCATGAGAATTCAATTCATACAATCTGAAAGATCCACCCACTTGAATTTCAGCAAATTTGATAAGATCTTTAAAATTATAATTAGCATCTGAGTGATAGATTTTAGAATTATCAACCAATTTTGATCCCGAAAGTACACTTGGATCAGCAATTACTTCATTAAACGCTTTTTTAAATCCTGCAGAACCAGGCAATAATCTACCTGTATCAGCAATATTTCTAGCTGTAATATGAGCATTTTCAGGAGTCATTCCCCCTAAAGTTGACTGAATGTAAGCCCCTGCATATTGACCAAACCAAGTTTTATCATCTTTCCATTTTCTGTTTACATTAATACCTGTAAAAAGCATATCGTATGATTCTCCTCCGTCCTCAGTCGTAGTATATCCTCTTACAAAAAAGTTTTTCCCTTTTAATTCTAATTTATGTTGTTGCATAAAAAAGTTGTTCAGGTAATATCTGTTTGCTCCTTGGTAAACTGCGTTTCCAAAACCAAATTTACTTTGCCAAATAATTTCAAAATCATTTGCAAACGGCTTAAAGTGAAGAGAGAAATCTATTTTGGCATTACTCGCTCTGTTATCCGTCAAATCAACCTCATTATAACCCGTTCTGCTCACATTATAATCTGGCAATAAATTTACTGCGCCCGCCGGAATCAAACCTAGAGTTGCTAATGATTGCCCAACACCTTTAATATTTGTTGTAACTTCATCACCATATACATTTATACCGTCATAGTTTACATGACTTCTATCTCTTCCTGCATTTGTTTTGTCATCATAGTTCGTTGCATGCCAATCTGTACCACGCATGTAAGTAAAGTTAGCTTTTGCAGCAAAATATTTATTAAATGCATGTGCAATTCTAATTCCGTAATCAACAAAATCATTTGAACCCGCAGCTTGTTGGCTAGTTTGTCCAAATTTTGCATAAGCAGTAATTCCCTGACTAGTAAATGGGCTCTTGCTATTCATAAACAAAATACCATTAAAAGCATTGGCACCATACAAAGCAGAAGAAGCTCCCGGCAACAACTCAACACTTTGAACATCAATTTCAGAAATACCAATCATATTCCCTAATACAAAATTCAATAACGGAGATGAATTATCCATTCCGTCAACCAATTGCATGAAACGGGTATTTGCCACAGTAGCAAAACCACGAGTGTTTATAGATTTAAAAGACAAACTACTGGTGTTCATTTGAACTTCTTTCAAATTTTCTAAACCATCATAAAAACTTGGAGAGGCTGTCTTTTTTATGTCGGCAATACTCATTCTTTCAATTGTAACCGGAGACTCTAAAACACGTTCAGGCGTTCTTGATGCTGAAACTACAATTTCATTTAATTTTGTTTCTTCATCCTCTAATATTACATTTATCTTTTGAGAATATGATGTTACATTTACCTTTTTTGATCCAAAACCTAAAGCTGAAATTTCGATTACATAAGGTAATTTCTTTGATGGATTTAGAGTAAATTTTCCGTCAATCTCGGTAATTGTACCATAGGCATCACCAATAATTTTGATGTTAGCTCCAGGAATAGGCTGATTGTTTCTGTCTGTAACAGAACCTGAAATTGAATTCTGTGCAAAAGAAATGCTACAAAAGAACAATGACAAAAAAAGTAAATACACTCTCATTGGGGTTAAATTTTGTTGGTTTATGGCGCCAAAGTACAAATATTTTTTTGCTATTAACAAAAAAACAAGTAAAAAATTTCATAATCACCAATCATATTGCAATATTTCTAACTAATCAATATTTTAGTTTTTAAACTTTTGACAATAAATGGATTACAAGCACAGAAAAATACTATGCATACATATGAATTTTCAAAAAAAACTGAATTAATCACAAAAAAATAACATTTAAAAAAACTTTTACGCAATAAAAAAAGCGTCCGCTTTCGCAGACGCTTTTTTTAAAGTATGTCGACGATTATTCTACCGTCACTGATTTTGCTAAATTTCGGGGTTGATCTACATTACAACCTCTCATTACTGCTATGTGATAAGACAAAAGTTGCAAAGGAATTGTAGTAATCAACGGAGACAATGCATCTGATGTTTCCGGAATTTCAATAACATAATCCGCCAGCTCACGAACTTGGGTATCTCCTTTGGTTACAACCGCAATAATTCTTCCGCTTCTGGATTTTATTTCTTGAATGTTGCTTACAATTTTGTCATAATGTCCTTGTTTTGGTGCAATTACCACTACTGGCATATGTTCATCAATCAATGCGATTGGTCCGTGCTTCATTTCGGCAGCAGGATATCCTTCTGCATGAATATAAGAGATTTCTTTTAGCTTTAAAGCACCTTCAAGAGCAACCGGAAAATTATAACCACGACCTAAATACAGGCAATTAGGCGCATCTTTGAAAGTAGCTGCAATTTCTTTTGCCTTATCATTTGTTTCTAATGCTTCCTTAACTTTCTCGGGAATTATCTCTAATTCTTGTAAATATCTATGGAAATCTGAATTAGATAATGTGCCTTTGGCTTTCGCCAAACGCAAAGCAATCATGGTCAAAACTGTAATTTGAGTAGTAAATGCTTTTGTCGAAGCAACACCTATTTCAGGTCCGGCATGAGTATAAGCACCTGCATGAGTTTCTCTTGAAATAGAAGAACCAACTACATTACAAACTCCAAACACAAAAGCACCATTTTCTTTTGCTAATTTTATTGCTGCCATAGTATCGGCAGTTTCACCAGATTGTGATATAGCAATAACAACATCTTTACTATTGATAATCGGATTTCTATATCTGAACTCTGAAGCGTATTATACTACAACAGAAATACGGACAAACTCTTCAAAAATATAATCTGCCACTAAACCTGCATGCCATGACGTTCCGCAGGCAACAATAATGATTCGGTCTGCATTAAGGAATTTCTCCAGATTATCTTCGACACCCGCCATTTGAATCAATCCTTCATTAGCATGAAGCCTTCCTCTATAAGTATCTTTTATAACGTTAGGTTGTTCGTAGATTTCCTTTAACATAAAGTGATCGTAACCTCCTTTTTCAATTTGCTCCAAATTCATTTGAAGTTCCTGAATGTAAGGATCAACCTGAGAATCGTCTTTAATTTTTCTAATTTTCATAGGTTTATGCAACCTAATGTTTGCCATCTCACCATCTTCTAAATAGACCGCATTTGATGTATATTCTATAAATGGAGAAGCGTCAGAAGCAATAAAATATTCTCCTTCACCAACCCCAATAGCCAATGGACTTCCTAAACGGGCTGCAACAATTTCATTTGGAGTCTTCTTGTCAAAAACTGCAATTGCATAAGCACCTACAACTTGATTCAAAGCTACCTGAACTGCTTTTCCTAGTTTTAAATTTTCTTTTTTCTGAACTTCTTCTATAAGATTTACCAAAACCTCAGAATCCGTATCAGAATAAAAAACGTAGCCTCTTTTTATTAATTCTTCTTTTAAAGGAGCGTAATTTTCGATAATTCCATTATGAATGATTGCTAAATCTCCTGAATTAGAAAGATGTGGATGAGAATTTACATCGTTTGGAACACCGTGAGTTGCCCAACGCGTATGTCCTATACCAATGGTTCCATTCATAGTAATTTCTGTAGCCGCTTTTTGTTCCAGATCAGAAACTTTTCCTTTTGTCTTACAAAGTTTCAAATTCTCTCCGTCATATAACATGACACCAGCACTATCATATCCTCTATATTCTAGTCTTTTCAGACCTTTAATAATTATAGGATAAGCTTCTCTATAACCAATGTATCCAACAATTCCACACATAATTTTAGATTAATTAGGTTTTGTATAATAAATTTCAAGTTTCAACCTTTTGTCAGCAGGTACCGATGGATTGCTTCCGTATAATACAGTTCCCAGCGGATTCATAACAGCCGATCTTGGCGTTTGAATATAAAAACTAGGAATTACACTTGTAACATTTATTGGCGTTTTCCATATTTGGCTAACGGTAGTATTTGTAGTGCTTATATCTTCAGTAACCACAAGGCCTAACTTAACATTAGTTGAATCGGCATTTTTGATCAGGTTTCTTATCTGATTGGTGATTCTTATTTTATAGGTAAGACCCCTTCCCGTTCCATCAGTTTTGACTTCTTTATTGATAATTCCATCAAAAACATACTTTGCTTTTTTGGTATCTGAGCTTGTTGTGGCATCATTATAATAATCGACTAATGGGCGATTGTTATTTAAATCATATAAATAAATTCGATTCGGTTCATAACCGGTTGCCATTTTATCGGTATCGATATGAAAAATAAGATTCGCTTCATTTATCAACCAATTATTTTGTCTTATTGTTTCCAATTGTCCAGGTGTACTGAAAAGATCTATTATTGACATCGATCCTTCACCGCCTTTTACATACAAACGCTCGTCACCAAGTGAAGTATCAGGATTTGTGACAGCAGTTGTGTAATCCGTATTGGCATTGCTTTGTTGCAATAAACTTACTGTGTTTCCAGTTAAATTAAGAACGATTGATTGTTCCTCTTTTACCGTTTCAGCATCAGTGGTTATGGCTGTTTTGGCTTTATATTTTATGGTGATTTTACCTAATTTAAAATTCAACATAGCCATACTTCCTGCGCTTCCAGCATCTTCAACTTTAAAATACAATCCTTTGAAATAGTCTTTGAACACATCATTAGTGGCCAATTTACCTGTTGGAGCGTTTATAATTTTATTTGCAAAAAAAGCAGCATTCAATTTTAAGCGCATGGCAGGAACTGATCGTGTAGTTGTAACCTTATTATCCGCATCTTTAGTCGTTTCTACAATTTCCTCAGAATCAAAAAAGAATTGGGTGTTTTGACTTGTATCAGCATTATCATTTAAAAGTGTTTGTTTCAAATTATCAAAATCAGCATTTTGATCTGTAAAATATTTTTGATTTTCTTGAAGTTCTGCAATCGGGTCTAAATCTCCCATGAAATACCCAGATTCATAAACACTCAGTTTTATTTTTGCTTTATCAGCGCCATAAATTGAATCTAATTCATACTCATGACTACCATCAGCATTGGTTGTTTTCAATGTACTAAAATAAGGCACTGTCAAGTAAACACTATCAATAACAGCTTCTTCTCCAATTGTTGGATTAGGTGTTGCTAAAACTATTTGAGTGGCAAAATTTGCAGTTGTTTTTCCAAAAGCACCATCGTTGTAGATTCCCAATGCATTAAGCGGCAAATTATTAGATTGAATCGGCCCTACTTTTTGGTTGTAAGCCACCACATCTGAACTATATTGAAGCAAATCAAAATGATTATCACCTATTAATTCGTCTCCAATTGCATTATATTCTTTATCACAAGAGTATAAAAAAATTAAGCTTGCTGCTACCAGCATTTTCTTGAAAAAAGAAGTATTGTACATGTTTATAATAAAAGTTTAATTTTAAAGAACCTCGTTTTTATAGAAATTCGTATACGCTTCTGCGAACGAATCTTTCGGTGTGAAAGGTAAAAAAGGTTTTCCTGAAGATTCTATAAATTTTGTTAAACTTGGCGAAAGGTTGTCTGAGGCTATAATAACGGCATCCGAATGTTTAACCGAAGCTTTTATAATATTTTCATACGTTGGACTCTCTAAATCGACAATAGCTTCATAAGGAATGTCATCAAATTTTACTTTGTTAATCATTTCAATATCCAAAGTACCTTCAAAAGACTGGCTGTAAACTGAGGTTACAATCTTTGTTTCAGAAAATAAGGCTTCATTTTTATAAAAATGTTTCATGTAAATAGGCAACATTGCTGCCATCCATCCATGAACATGAATAATATCCGGAACCCAATTCAATTTTTTAACGGTTTCTACTACTCCTTTGGCAAAGAAAATGGCACGTTCATCATTATCCGGATACATAACACCTTCCTCATCGGCAAATGTTGCTTTCCTTTTGAAATACTCATCGTTGTCAATAAAATAAACTTGGATTCGCTCTTTGGGAATGGAAGCCACTTTAATAATCAATGGCATATCCAGATCATTCACTACTAAATTCATCCCGGAAAGTCTAATTACTTCATGTAATTGGTGTCTTCTCTCGTTAATATTTCCATATCTGGGCATGAAAATTCTTATCTGTCCTCCTTGATCATTTATCATTTTCGGCACGTCGTAAGACATTAAAGAGACCTCATTTTCAGCGAGATAAGGAACCACTTCAGATGATACATATAATATCCTCTTATCTTTCATAATGTAATTTACTTAATTTATTGGCAATAAAAACCATGCAAAATTACAAAATTTTATGCAGTTATTAACTAAAATAGTAAGTTTGCATTTAATTTTAATAATACCACCATGCACATTTTCTACGGAAAAGCACCTTTGACAGCGTATTTGAAATCTATTAAAACAACAAATTCATCCATAGGATTTGTCCCTACGATGGGTGCATTGCATCAAGGGCATCTTGCCTTAATGCAAAAATCATTGCTAGAAAATGACTTTACCGTTGTTAGTATTTTTGTCAACCCAACCCAATTCAATAACCCCGAAGACCTGGCAAAATACCCGAGGACATTAGACGCCGATGTAGAAAAAATGACTGCTCTAAACCCGGAAATCATATTATATGCTCCAACCGTAGACGATATTTATGAAGGTGAGACTGTTTCAAAATCCTTTGATTTTGACGGATTAGAAAACCAAATGGAAGGCAAATTCAGACCCGGACATTTTAATGGTGTTGGTACGATTGTAAAAAGACTTTTTGAAATTGTAGAACCTACAAACGCTTATTTTGGCGAAAAGGATTTTCAACAATTACAAATTGTAAAAAAAATGGTTTCGAAAACCAACTTGAAAGTAAACGTAATTGGTTGCCCTATTTTTAGAGAAGCAAACAACCTTGCCATGAGCTCCAGAAACGAGCGCTTATCAGCAGAAGAAAGAGAAAAAGCAGCCATAATTTTTCAAACTTTAACTGTTGCCAAAGAAAAATTTAAAACAAAAAGTGCCAAATGGGTCACAGAATGGGTTCAAAAGTCTTTTGAAAACAATCCTTTATTCGATTTAGAATATTTTGTAATTGCCGATGAAGCAACGCTGCTGCCTTGTTCTACAAAAAATAAAAACAAGAAATACCGCGCTTTTATTGCGATTTTTGTCAATAACATTCGTTTGATAGATACCATTTCACTAAATTAATTTACTTTTGTAGCATGCAAATTCAAGTCGTAAAATCAAAAATTCACCGAGTAAAAGTAACCGGAGCCGATCTTAATTACATCGGAAGTATTACTATTGACGAAACATTATTAGATGCGTCAAACATCATTGAAGGCGAAAAAGTATCCATTGTAAACATCAATAACGGAGAACGTTTTGAAACCTATGCCATCAAAGGCGAAAAGGATTCTGGAATCATAACCCTAAATGGTCCGGCAGCCCGAAAAGTGCAAAAAGACGATATCATCATCATTATTTCCTACGCCACTTTAGAATTTGAAGAAGCCAAAACATTCAAACCTTGGATTATATTTCCAAATGAGAACGATAATTCTTTGACTTAATTTTCAAAAATTACTTTTCCAACGGAATTACTGGAATTCTACTTACATCATTTATAATTATCCCTAATTGTTGTCCGGGACAGGAATTGATTTTGCCTTTTTGATTTTTAATAAAAGTAAATAAAGTGTTATCTTGGCTACTTTATTTTAATTTTAATTTCAAAAAAGCCCCAAATCATGAAACAACTTACTTTCCTGTTTTTCCTGCTGAGTAGTACTGTTTTTTCACAAAAAAAAACAGAATCATTTACATCTGTCAAATTGGGAGAAAGCAGAGAAATCACTATTGGTTTGCCGGCCTCCTATGAAAAAAACACAACCAAGAAATACCCAATCCTTATTTTACTCGATGGCGATTACTTATTCGACCCTTTTTATGGAGCTTTGAATTATGGCGGTTATTGGGATGATTTGCCGGAAACAATCATTGTTGGAATCAATCAAAACCAAAATGATGAACGAGCAGACGACTGTTATTTCGACCAAGCTGATGGTTTACCCGCAGAAAAAGGAGCGCGATTTTTCGAATTTATTGGCGGTGAATTACTTCCTTATATAGAAAAAAAATACCGTGCTGCTCCTTTCCGAATGATTGCAGGACACGATACTACAGCTGGGTTTATAAACTTTTTCCTTTATAAAGAATATTCTATTTTTAACGCGTACATCTCTTTAAGTCCGGAATTGGCAACCGATATGGAAACGCGAATTCCAGAAAAATTAACCCAATTAAAACAACCTGTTTTCTATTACCAATCCTCAGCAGATGGTGATGTAAAAAAACTTCGGGAACCGATAGAACAATTAGATGCCAATATAAAACTCGTAACCAACCCTTTATTGAATTACAAATACGATTCCTTCAAAGGAGCTTCTCATTATTCCTTGGTTTTGCATTCAATTCCAAATGCCTTGTATCAAATTTTCGAATCATACAAACCCATTTCTTCCTCTGAATATACTGAAAAAATCGCGGTTCTTCCCTCTGGATATGTGGATTATTTAGTTACTAAATACGATCTTTTATCAAAAAATCTGGGTTTAAAAATCCCCATCCGAATCAATGATTTCAAAGCAATTGAAGCGGCAATTTTAAAAAACAAAGCCTACAACGAATTGGATCAATTGGCTCAGATTGCCAATAAAAACTACCCAAAATCAATGTTAGCCGATTATGAATTGGGTCTAATGTTCGAAAAATTAGGCGATGCCAAAAAAGCAGCAAAAAAATACCAAACCGCCTCACAATTAGAAGAAATTGGCGATTTAACCAAAGATATGATGATGGAAAAATTTGATGATATGCAAAGTTTAATACAAAAAAAATAATGGCAAAAGTGAAGACAACTTTTTTCTGTCAGAATTGTGGCGCACAATATGCCAAATGGCAGGGACAATGCAATTCCTGTAAAGAATGGAATACAATTGCTGAAGAAATTATTCAAAAACAAGAGAAAGTAGCTTGGAAAAGCGAATCCGTTTCGAGTAGCAAAGCACCAAAACCATTACGAATAAACGAAATCGACTCCACTCAGGAAATTCGATTAGACACCACCGATGCCGAATTAAATCGTGTTCTTGGTGGCGGAATTGTTCCTGGTTCTTTAATTCTTTTGGGCGGCGAACCCGGCATCGGAAAAAGTACACTTCTACTCCAAATCTCCTTAAAACTACCTTATAAAACCTTGTATGTTTCTGGCGAAGAAAGTCAGAAACAAATCAAAATGCGAGCCGAAAGAATCACGCCAAACGGAGACAATTGCTACATTTTGACGGAAACTAAAACGCAAAATATTTTCAAACAAATTGAAGCTATCGAACCCGAAATCGTTATTATCGACTCTATTCAAACGCTTCATACGGATTATATTGAATCGACTCCGGGAAGTATTTCACAAATACGGGAAACTACGGCTGAATTGATAAAATTTGCCAAAGAAACCAATATTCCGGTAATCTTGATTGGCCATATCACCAAAGACGGAACCATTGCAGGGCCAAAAATTCTGGAACACATGGTGGATACCGTTTTGCAATTTGAAGGCGACCGAAACCATGTTTATCGTATTTTACGTTCGCTAAAAAACCGTTTTGGCTCTACAGCCGAAATCGGAATTTATGAAATGCTGGGCAATGGTTTGCGCGAAGTCTCAAATCCTTCCGAGATTTTAATTTCACACAAAGACGAGGAATTATCCGGAACCGCAATCGCTTCAACTCTGGAAGGAATGCGTCCTTTAATGCTCGAAATCCAAGCATTAGTCAGCACAGCCGTTTACGGAACGCCACAGCGAAGCACTACAGGGTACAATGCCAAAAGACTGAATATGATTTTGGCCGTTTTAGAAAAAAGAGCTGGTTTCAGGCTTGGCGCCAAGGATGTTTTCCTTAACGTAACCGGAGGAATTTCGGTAGATGATCCGGCAATTGACTTAGCCGTTGTAGCTGCTATTTTATCTTCTAATGAAGACATTCCCGTAAGTAAGGACTTTTGTTTTGCTGGCGAAGTGGGACTTTCTGGCGAAATACGTCCTGTAAATCGGGTGGATCAACGCATTCAAGAAGCAGAAAAATTAGGCTTTTCGACCATTTTTGTATCCAAATACAACAAAATTGCATTGAAAAACACCGGAATTAAAATCAGATTGGTTGCCAAAATTGAAGATGTGGCAAGTGAACTATTTGGATAAATATAGTATCAAAAACAATAAATAAAATAATACACTATGAATCTAAAAACAAACTGTATCGGAATACTGCTGTTGCTCATTCCTTTGTTTTCGGAAGCGCAACAAGCCGAAAATCAAAATGCTTTCCCTGTTCAACTCACTATTGCTAACGGAACTATTGAAGGAGAATTTGACATAAAGACTAACATTCAAAGTTTCAAAGGAATTCCGTTCGCACAACCTCCGGTAGGTGATTTACGATGGAAAGCTCCGCAGCCCGTTACCAATTGGAATGGTGTAAAACAAACCAAAAAATTTGGACCACGAGCCATTCAATCTAATGTTTTTGGCGATATGGGTTTTAGAAGTGATGGCATGAGCGAAGATTGTTTGTACCTGAACGTTTGGTCTCCTGCTAAATCTGCCAATGAAAAATTACCCGTTTTAGTGTATTTTTACGGTGGTGGTTTTGCTGCAGGCGATGGCTCAGAAAGTCGTTATGACGGTGAGAATATGGCAAAAAAAGGAATTGTAACCCTAACCGTAAACTATCGATTGGGAATCTGGGGATTTTTTGCTCATCCGGAATTAACCAAAGAATCACCGAATCATGCGTCAGGAAATTATGGGCTATTAGACCAAAATGCCGCATTAAAATGGGTACAAGCTAATATTTCAAAATTCGGAGGCGACCCAAAACGCGTAACTATTGCAGGAGAATCAGCGGGTTCTATTGCCGTAAGTGCACAAATGGCTTCTCCTTTATCAAAAGGACTTATTGCAGGAGCTATTGGCGAAAGCGGTGGTTCTATATTCCCAACATTAGCACCAGTTCCTTTGGCCGAAGCCGAAAAAACAGGCCTTGAATATGCTCAAAAAATTGGAGCAACTTCCTTAAAAAATCTTCGTGAAATGTCTACTTTAGAACTTTACCAAAAATCATTAGGAAGCAGTTTAGGCGTTTTCAAAACTACCATTGACGGTTATTTTTTAACCAAAACACTACCTGAAACTTTTGAAACCAAACAACAGGCTATGATTCCTTTATTATTAGGATGGAACTCCGAAGAAATGACTTACAGAGCATTGACAGCCGGAAAAGACATCAGTAATGAAACCTATATTCAAAAAGTAAAAGAATTGTATGGCAAAAAAGCCGATGAAGTATTAAAATTATATCCAACAGGAACTCTGGAAGTAACAGAGCAATCTGCCACCGATTTATCGGGTGACCGTTTTATCGCCTACAGCACTTGGAAATGGTTTGATTTGCATCGAAAAAACAGCACACAACCGGTATACCGCTATTATTACACACATCCCAGACCAGAAATGCGAGACAACAGTCTTGAAGCTGGCCTTGCTGGCGGTGTCATCAAAAAGAATTCAAACACTCCAAAAGCACCAATACCAAAAGGAGCGGTTCACTCTGCTGAAATCGAATATGCAATGGGTAATTTAGCCGGAAATAAAGACTATGCCTGGACAGAATCTGATTATGCAGTTTCAGAAACGATGCTGAATTATTTTGCCAATTTTATTAAAACTGGAAATCCAAATGGTGATAAACTTCCGGTTTGGCCAATGGCAAAAAATGAAGAAAAACCCGAAATCATGATTATCGATTTAGCCTCAAAATCAATACGAGCAGAGAACGACGCCCGTTACTTATTTTTAGACAAAGAATACTCTAAAAAATAATTTTTCTGCCGCTGCAAAAAAGAGGAAGTCACTAAAAAGGCTTCCTCTTTTTTTGTTAAAAACTGAAAATCAAATAATTATATTTAAAAAATTTACAGGTGTTAGAAGAAAAAACAAGAAATCAAGAACAAGATTGTTTATTTTGTCGTAAATTTATATGTTGTTTTTTTTCCTCTAAAAGATTAAAAAATGAAACCTTCTCACCAAACAATGACTCGTTTTTACGAGCACCTAGGAAAAGTGTTTTACTGCATTGCGGCCATAGATAAAAATGTTCGTGAAGAAGAAATAATGAAGCTCAAACAAATTGTTAAAAACGAATGGCTTCCGCTGGAAAACACTTTTAATGAATTTGGAGACGATACTGCTTATGAAATCGAAATCGTCTTTGACTGGCTTGCTGCCAATAAATGGGATTTTAAAACAATCATTCCTGATTTTAAAATCTTCAGAAAAGAACACGAAAGGCTGTTTACACCCGAAATAATCGCCTTAATCCTAAAAACAGCAAACGCTATTGCAACTTCCTTTTCAGGAAAAAATAAAACAGAACATATTTTTATAAGTGAACTGAAAAACATACTGCAACAATACCCCTAAATTAAACAATGCCTATTATTCTTTTCTGAAAAAACAGTTGAAAACATTCTACTTAAACATTTAAAAAAAAAGAACATGAAAACACAAACCGGCATTTGGATAGACAGCTCAAAAGCGATAATTGTGACGCTTAACGGTGGCAAAGAAAAAATTACAGAAATAGATTCTGAAATTGAAAACAGTTTATATCACAACAAAGAAGGCAACAAAGGGACGTTCTCAGGAGCGCATCAAAGTGACAGCGAAACAAAGTTTGAAAATCGAAAAAATGAGCAAACAGACTATTTTATAGAAGCTGTTTTATCGAACGTTAAAAAAGCGGATGAACTGTATGTTTTTGGTCCTGCCGGAACAAAAACAAAACTGGAGCAAAAAATTCAGCATCAAAATATAATTAATCCCAACATACTGAAAGCCGTTGAAACTTCGGATAAAATGACTTTAAATGAAATTGTGGCCCAAGTAAAAGATTTTTATAACCCTTAATACAACAGGAAACAGAAATGCTTATTTCGAACAGAAATACAGTACTGACTTAGGTGTTTTTATGAAATGCTTTTTTATTAAAAACAATCAAAATACCTACGCCTGTTGAAATAGCCATGTCCGCTACATTAAAAATAGCGTTAAAAAAAGTAAACTCTCTTCCTCCCCAAATTGGTAACCAAGTGGGTAGATTTCCATGCCAGAAAGGGAAGTAAAATAAATCGACCACTTTACCATGAAACCAGGTTCCATAAGGTGTATCTGTAAATAATGTTGCTAATTGTTGTTGACTGTCATCGAAAATCACTCCGTAAAAAACAGAATCGATTATGTTTCCGAATGCTCCGGCAAGAATCAACGAAATGGCTACTATAAGATAGTTTGTACTGTGTTTTCTTTCAACCGAATCCCACAACCAATAGCCAATTCCACCAACGGCCAGTAAACGGAATACCGTTAGAAACAATTTACCGTAAGCGCCAGGTATTTCGGTTCCCCATGCCATTCCTTCGTTTTCGATAAAAAGAATCTTAAACCATTTGAAAACCTCAACTTCTTCACCCAAAACAAAGTTTGTTTTGATGTATATTTTAGAAAATTGATCGACAACTAATATAATGAAAATAAGGAGATACGCTTTTCGTAATGACATTTTATAAATTTTAATGGCGCAAAAATAACAATTTATTCAAAAAAAACGCTCCCAATGGAGCGTTAATTATTTTGTAACAAGGTGATTATCGTTGTAAGTTCTTCGCTTCGATACTCATAGTTGCATGAGGAACGATTTTCAATCTTTCTTTCCCGATTAATTTACCTGTAACTTTACAAATTCCGTATGTTTTGTTTTCAACACGGAATAGTGCATTTTTCAAATCACGAATGAACTTTTCTTGGCGAATTGCCAATTGTGAGTTGGCTTCTTTAGACATTGTTTCGCTACCTTCTTCGAAAGCTTTGAATGTTGGCGAAGTATCATCTGTACCGTTATTCAAGTCGTTCATATAGGCACTTTTTATCAAATCTAAATCAGCTTGTGCTTTTTGTATTTTTTTTTGGATTATCTCTTTAAACTCGGCTAAATCACCATCTGAGTATCGTGTCATTTCATCTATCATAACTAATTTATTTAGTGATTGTTATTTTTGTTTTTATTTCGTCAAATTCTATTTCTGTTCCATTTGCTATATTTTCTTCAAAAACTAAACACTCTGTAAGCGTTTCGGATTTAATATAAGCTTCATTTGCTTTTACAGCTTCTTGTAATGTATCATTATTTTGCAAGTATACTTTAATTTTATCAGTAACTTCAAATCCTGAATCTTTACGGATATTCTGAATTCTGTTTACCAATTCTCTTGCAATTCCTTCTTGTTTCAATTCCGGACTTATTGTAATATCTAATGCAACTGTAATCCCATTTGAATTAGCAACCAACCAACCTTCGATATCTTGTGATGTTATTTCTACATCTTCTAATGATAAAATTACGTTATTTCCTGCAATAACAATCGAAAGGCTTCCGTCTCGTTCCAATTGATTAATCTGCTCCGAAGATAAAACCTGTATCTCTTTAGAAATCAAACCCATATCTTTTCCAAAACGGGGTCCAAGTGCTTTAAAATTAGGCTTTATTTGTTTCACCAAAATACCCGAAGCATCATCTAAAAGCACAATTTCCTTCACGTTTACCTCTGCTTTTATCAGGTCGGAAACAGCCTCGATTTCGGCTCTTTGATTAGCGTCAAGTACTGGAATCATTACCTTTTGCAAAGGTTGACGCACTTTAATCATTTCCTTCTTTCGGAGTGATAAAACCAGTGATGAAATGGTCTGCGCTTTCTGCATTTTACTCTCTAACGATTTATCAACATAGTTTTCAACCAAAACCGGAAACGTCGCCAAATGTACCGACTCAAATTCTTCCGATTGTGTAGCCTGCGTTAAATCTCTGTAAAGTTTATCCATAAAAAACGGAGCAATTGGCGCACCTAGTTTACTTATAGTCAACAAACACGTATATAAGGTTTGATAAGCCGCAATTTTATCCTGTGCATATTCTCCTTTCCAGAAACGTCTTCTGCACAAACGAACGTACCAATTGCTTAAATTTTCCTGTACAAAATCTGAAATCGCACGAGCGGCTTTTGTTGGTTCGTAATCGGCATAAAAACCATCCACTTCTTTTATCAAGGTATTCAATTCCGAGATAATCCATTGGTCAATTTCTGGTCTTTCGTTTAATGGAATCTCCGCTTCGGCATATTTGAAACCATCAATATTAGCGTATAAACTAAAAAACGAATACGTATTGTATAACGTTCCAAAGAATTTACGACGCACCTCAGCGATTCCTTCCAAATCAAATTTCAAGTTATCCCAAGGATTCGCATTCGAAATCATGTACCAACGTGTGGCATCAGGACCATATTCTGCTAAAGTTTCAAAAGGATCTGCGGCGTTACCCAAACGTTTGGACATTTTTTGTCCGTTTTTGTCTAAAACCAATCCGTTTGAAACTACATTTTTATAGGCTACTTTATCAAAAACTAATGTTCCAATGGCGTGTAACGTATAAAACCAACCACGGGTTTGATCTACTCCTTCGGCAATAAAATCCGCTGGAAAATCTTTGTTTTCATCAATTTTATCTTTGTTTTCAAAAGGATAATGCCATTGTGCATAAGGCATAGAACCTGAATCGAACCAAACGTCAATCAAGTCTGCCTCACGCTTCATTGGTTTTCCGGAAGCAGAAACTAATGTAATTTCATCGACTACATTTTTATGCAAATCAATTAAATCATAGTTACTTTCGTCCATATTTCCTACTTCAAAACCTGCAAAAGGATTTGTAGTTTGAAAACCTGCCGCAATAGACTTTTCGATTTCGTTGTATAATTCTTCAACAGAACCTACTAAAATTTCTTCTTGTTTGTCTTCGGTTCTCCAAATTGGCAATGGAATTCCCCAATATCTGGAACGCGATAAATTCCAGTCGTTGGCATTTTTCAACCAATTCCCAAAACGGCCTTCACCAGTTGCTTTTGGCTTCCAGTTGATGGTTTCGTTCAAGTCAAACATTCTATCTCTAACTTCCGTGATTTTGATAAACCAAGAATCTAACGGATAATATAAAATAGGCTTATCGGTTCTCCAACAATGCGGATAACTGTGCACGTATTTCTCTACTTTGAATGCTTTATTTTCTTCTTTTAATCGAATGGCAATTTCAACATCTATAGAACGTTCTGGCGCTTCGCCTTCGTTGTAATATTCATTTTTGACATATTTACCGGCATATTCACCCATATGTGACGTGAATTTTCCCTGCAAATCTACCAAAGGAACCGGAGTTCCATTTTCGTCAAGAACTAACATTGGCGGAACTTCTGGCGTAGCTTCTTTAGCCACTTTTGCATCATCTGCTCCAAAAGTTGGTGCTGTATGAACAATTCCTGTTCCATCTTCGGTGGTCACAAAATCCCCAGAAATCACTCGGAAAGCATTTTCCGGATTTTGATATGGCAAAGCAAACGGCAATAATTGTTCGTAACGAATGCCAACTAAATCAGCTCCTTTGCATTCTGCCAAGATTTGATATGGTATTTTCTTATCGCCTGATTTGAAATTTTCAAAATCAGCAGTTTCTGTACTTGGGAAAAATCCTTTTCCAAATTGTTTTCCAACTAAATTTTTAGCCAAAATCACATTCGAAGATTGAAACGTATATTGATTAAATGTTTTAACTAAAACATAATCGATTTTTGGACCAACAGTCAACGCAGTGTTTGAAGGTAAAGTCCAAGGTGTTGTCGTCCAAGCTAAAATTTGGATGTCTCCAAAACCTTGTAAAAAGTTAGGAAGCGTTTCATTTAAAGCTGAAAACTGCGCCACAACCGTCGTGTCTGTAACATCTCTGTAACTTCCCGGTTGATTCACTTCATGAGAAGATAATCCTGTTCCTGCTTTTGGAGAATACGGCTGAATCGTGTAACCTTTGTACATCAAATCCTTGTTGTAGATTTGTTTCAAAATCCACCAAACGGTTTCCATATATTTGGGTTTATACGTCACATACGGATCTTCCATATCT
>ERZ1034363.892-NODE-892-length-18475-cov-3.973802_pt1 | contig 18475 bp, 24 predicted proteins | sample MGYA00520616_ERZ1034363 | MGnify/ENA primary metagenome ERZ1034363 (study PRJEB33736, sample SAMEA104284506) | Azolla filiculoides | biome: Urban; feature: Water surface; material: Ditch water | place: Netherlands | collected 2015-10-28 | depth 0-0.1 m ...
CAAGCCCGACGCCCGCTGGGGCGAGACCCCCTGCGCTTTCGTTGAACTGAAAGCCGGCGCCACCACCACGCCCGAAGACATCGTCGCCCACTGCAAGAAACACCTCGCCGGCTTCAAGGTGCCACGCGCCGTGGTATTCGGCGAATTGCCCAAGACCAGCACGGGCAAGATCCAGAAATTCGCGCTGCGCCAGCAGGCGGGATCGGCTTCCGCGATTGATGTGTGAGCTTCTGCGCAAAGACGCTGCCCTGCGCGTGCGATCCGGCGAAGGTCGCGGGTCGCGGGCGATCCCTGCAGCGGGGTGCCTGGCACGTTGCTGCAGGCAACCACCTGCCGCAAGCGCATGCATCTTGCGATGCAATGGATTGATTTAATTGATAGCAAATAATCACCTTCCCATGCTGGGGCGAAGCTATTTTTAGTAAATAAATTAGGTGGTTGTGGCCGGCGCGCGGTCACCCTGCCTTGTGCCGCTGGCCAAGGGATGCCCCGCAGCAGCCCGCCAGTCACTTTCGCAGCAGCCCGGCGCGGTTGGCTGCGCCACAATCCCGTGCAACCTCAACGACACCCGCATTCACGGAGAACTCAGCATGGCAATCGAATTCAAGGGCCGCGTGGCCATCGTCACCGGCGCAGGTGGTGGCCTGGGCCGCCAGCACGCGCTGGCGCTGGCCGCACGTGGCGCCAAAGTGGTGGTCAACGACCTGGGCGGGGCGGTGGACGGCTCCGGCGGCTCGGTGTCGGCCGCGCAGGCGGTGGTGGACGAGATCCGCGCTGCCGGGGGTGAGGCCATCGCCAATGGCGCCTCCGTCACCGACTTCGCCGCCGTGCAGGCCATGGTGCAGCAGGCGGTGGACACCTGGGGCCGGGTGGACATTCTGGTCAACAACGCCGGCATCCTGCGCGACAAGTCCTTCGCCAAGATGGACGTGGCCGACTTCCGGCTGGTGCTGGACGTGCACCTGATGGGCGCGGTGCACTGCTGCAAGGCCGTGTGGCCGCACATGATCGCGCAGCAGTACGGGCGCATTGTGATGACCACCTCGTCCAGCGGGCTGTATGGCAACTTCGGCCAGACCAACTACGGCGCGGCCAAGCTGGCGCTGGTGGGGCTGATGCAGACGCTGTCGATCGAGGGCGAGCGCCACGGCATCCGCGTCAACAGCCTGGCACCCACGGCGGCCACGCGCATGACCGAAGACCTGTTCCCTGCTGACATGCTGCCGGCGTTTGGCCCGGCCAACGTAGTGCCCGCCATGCTGGTGCTGGCCAGCGACGGGGCGCCCAACCGCACCACGCTGTGCGCCGGCGCAGGCGGGTTCGAGGCTGCGCACATCACGCTCACCCAGGGCGTCTTCATCGGCAGCGGCCCCGACGCCCCCGAGCAGCTGGCTGCCCGCCTGGCCGAGGTGACTGAGCGCGCAGGCGAAGTCGTGCCCGGCAGCGGCGCGGTGCAGGGCGGCAACGAGCTGCGGCTGGCGCGCAGCGCGGGCTGAGCCAGGGTGTTGCTGGCTGAGTCTTATCCAATTCAGGTTTGATCCTGAACGGTGGATAGAGGAGCTGTTTTCAAGCTGGCCGAAGTGTTGAGGGATTGGCAGTGTATTCGGGGTGCTGGTTTCTTTGTGTTTTTCAATCGGCTGTCCGCGGTGCTTGCGCCGCCCCGTCCCTTGTTTGCAAGTGGCGCCGATCTGATTCAGGCCCGCTTGCGGTACAGCTTGGGGGCCAGTTCTTCCCATGCCGCGTTGCGCGCCTGCGCAGCCTGCAGGTCGCTTTGCTGGTGAGCCTGGGCCTGCAGGGACTTGAGCGTGATGCCCGGCTTGAGATTGCGCAGGGCTTTGGGCAGCGAGGCCAGCTTCTCCAGCGGCGTTTGCGCATCCCGTGCGTCGTAGCGCTTGCGGGTGCGACCAGGCTTGCAGGGATCATCCTCAAGGTGTGCAAAAAGGCAGGGTCGGTGCAGGTTGTTCAGCGGATTGAAGTGTTCGTGGTTGAACTCGTTGAGCAGGCCCGCACGGCTGCGCGCGATGTGGGCAAAGCCAAACATCTTGCGCACCACAGCCCCGTTCTTGCCCTCAACCAGCGCGTTGTCGGTGCTGCGCCTGGGGCGTGACTTGGTCAGATGGATGCGTGCGTCCTCCATCAACTCCAGCATGCGCCAGTTGATGTACTCCACCCCGTTGTCCGCATGGATGCCCTTGAGCGTGAAGGGAAACTGCTCGATCAGCAGGGCCACGGCATGACCCATGAAACTGTGGCTGATGTGCTCCACGCACACCACCACCTGCCACTGGGTGACGATATCGACGGCGTTGATGTGGTAGACCCCCTTGATGCCGTCATGGTCTCCCTGGTGCACGCTGTCGATGCGGATGAAGCCCGCCTGGCCCTGGGGCTCAGGGGGCCTGCGTTGACCAATCTGGCTGCCCCGGGGCGATGAGGTGGTCTTGTTGCGCTGCACCCGCTCGCCCTCGTAGCGCGCGCTCTTGCGCAGGTTGTACAGGTGCGACACGCTCAGGGTGCTCAGCCGCTCGAATCGCGCGTCGCCGTATTCATGCCACTGGCGCCACAGCACATGGGTGGTGGCCGCACCCGAGAGGGTGTCAAAGGCACGGTCCACCTGCGCCAGGGCAACGATGTCCTCGTCCGTGAAGCGTTGCGCATAGGCCTGCGCGGGCCTGACGTAGCGTTGACGCAAGACTTCCCCGCCCAGCGCTCGCGCAACCAGGCGCTTGAGCTGGGCGCTGGAGTAGCCGCTGGTGCGTTCGAGGTATCTGAGCACCACAGAGCGATCCACGCGTCCGAGTTGTGCGTAGTCAAAGTGGGCAATGACCCGAGCAATATGCCCGTAGCGCGTGCAAGCGTCAGCAAGCGGCGCGAACTGCACGGCCTGCGTGCCTTGCACAAACTGGCGCAATTGCGCCATGGTGCGCAGCTTCAAAAAATTCATGTCGATCACCATCCAAAGATGATCGACCAGCCTTGCATCAAGCCCCGAATATCCTCAATTCCAGACGCTGTTCAGGATCAAACCTCGTTGGAATCAAAAATTCGGTTCAGGATCAAACTTCATTGGATAAGACTGGCTGTCTGGGGCTCAAATAGGCCACTTCCCAGCGTCGAATGGCGCTAGTTTGCTATTGAAAAAAGAGTTTCAGGGCAGGAAGCGCTGTTCGCGCAGCCAGTCCGCCAGTGCGGCGGCAAACTGCCGGTAGCCCTCGGCGTTGGCATGGATTGGGTCCGAGCGCAAGGCCGGGCGCGACAGCACCGCCGACCAGCCCTTGGCGTACAGCGCGGTGCCAGTCTCTGTCGCGACGTCGGCGTACACCGGGTGGTCATTGAGCGAGCCCACCGCAGCGGCGAGAAAGGCAGGCTGGGGCTGGGCGATCAGCACCACCTGCGCGCTGGCGGCAGCGGCCTGCACGATCTGGCGCAGCGCCGCACGGGTGCCCTCCAGCGGCCGCTTGCGCAGGAAGTCATTGCCCCCGATCGACACCAGCACCAGACCCGGCGTATGCGCCTCCAGCAGCGCCGGTAGGCGGGCCAGCGCGCCCTCGGCCGTGTCGCCATTGACGCCCGCGTTGTGGGCGGTGTGCCCGGTCAGCGCCGCAAGCTGGCTGGGGTAGCTGGCCTCGGGCGCGGCACCCATGCCAAAGGTCAGTGAATCGCCCAGGCACAGCAGTGTGGCCTGCGGCGAAAGGGGCGTGCCCTTGGGCGGGCTGCGGCGCGAGCAGCCGGCGGCCAGCAGCAGAGCGCCCGCTGCGCCGCCCAGCAGCAGGGCGCGGCGAGCCGGGTCAGACGGGTGTGGCATGAGGTTGCATCGCAACAGGTTCAGTCAAAGCGCACGCGCAGGTCGGACAGCGGCGTGCTGAAGGCGGCCGTCCACTGTTCGCCGGGCGCGACCGGCCAGGCGTCGGTCCAGGTGCCGGTGGTGATCACGTCGCCCGGCAGCAGGTCTGGTGCGCCGGGGCACTGGCGCAGTTCGCACAGGAAGTGGTGCAGGGCGCGCAGCGGGCTGTCCAGCACATTCGCGCCGCAGCCGCTTTCAACCACCGCAGCATCTTTCTGCAAAGCCACCCGGGCGCCTGCCAGCAGCGCGTCAAGTTCGCGGGCGTTGGTTGCGATCTCGCGCACCGGCCGGCGGCGGCCGACCAGCAGGCGCGCGTGCAGGCTGCCGTCGGCCACGGTGTCGGGCGCGGTGAACTTCCAGCCCGGCAGATGCGACTGCACCACCTCGAAGCCCGGCGCCACCCAGTCGAGCGCTTCAAACAGATCGTCCAGCGAGGCCTCGGGGGCCGGCGTGGCCTGCATGCCAAACACGGCCTCGGGTTCCAGCCGCGGCTGGCAGGTGGCGTCCAGCGACAGGCTGCCCTCGCCCTCGCAGAACGTCAGGGTCGTGTGCCACACCGTCCCCCAGATGGGCGCGAACACGTTGTAGCGCGGCCAGATCTGGCGGTTGGTGAAGCCGATCTTGTAGCCGCGCGGCCGCTCGCCACGCGCGATGCGCAGCGCACGCACCTGCAGCGCCTGCTGGTAGGCGGCGGGCACGTCAAAGCCGGGGGTGGCGCCCGGCGCCTCGGGCCAGGGCTGGCCGCTGTCGGCGTGGGCAAGCAGGATCTGCGGGGTCATGGGGTTACTCCTGTGGGCTGTCTGGCGGCGGGGCAGGGTGCCCCGGCATTGATCCAAGTCTACCGGCCTGCCGGCGCGGTGCGGACCGTGGCGGCCCTGTACGATGCCGGCCACTGAACAGGGGGATTTCATGGCAATGCAGGACAACGACAAGCTGGCGGTGCTGATTGACGCGGACAACGCGCAGGCCGCCGTGATCCAGGAACTGCTGGCCGAGGTGTCGCGCTATGGCACGGCCACCATCAAGCGCGCCTATGGCGACTGGACCACGCCCAACCTGCGCGGCTGGAAAGACGTGCTGCACCAGGCGGCGATCCAGCCGATCCAGCAGTTTCGCTACACCACGGGCAAGAACGCCACCGACGCGGCGCTGATCATCGACGCCATGGACGTACTGCACGCGGGCCGGGTGGATGGCTTTTGCCTGGTGTCGTCCGACAGTGACTTCACCCGGCTGGCCACGCGCATCCGCGAGGCCGGTCTGGTCGTCTATGGTTTTGGCGAGCGCAAGACGCCCGCGCCGTTTGTGGCGGCCTGCGACAAGTTCATCTACACGGAAATCCTGCGCACCGAAGAAGTCCCGCCGGCGGCCCCCGAAGGCGAATTTCCGGCCCTGGAGCCGCTGCTGACCGCCGCCGTGGAAGCCACCATGCGCGATGACGGCTGGGCGGCGCTGGCCAGCGTAGGCAGCCAGATCGGCAAGACGCATCCGGCCTTTGACGCCCGAAACTACGGCTTTGCCAAGCTGGGCGAGCTGGCGCGCAGCCAGCCGTATCTCGAAATCAAGGAAGTGCCCAGCACCCGCACGGACGGCGTGACCCTGATCCACCTGCAGGTGCGGCTGAAGGCGCACGTGGCGCGGCACGCCTGACGGCCCTCAGGGCGCGATCTTCACGTCTTTCCAGAAGGCCACGCGCCCGCGCACCAGCTCGGCTTCCGGCTTGGGGTCGGCGTAAAACCAGGCAGCATCGGGGAGGAGTTCGCCGTTGACCAGCAATGAGTAATAGCTGGCCTGGCCTTTCCAGGGGCAGCTGGTCTTGTGGTTGCTGAAGGTGACGAACGCGCGGTTCAGCGCGCTTTCGGGGAAGTAGTGATTGCCTTCCACCAGCACCGTGTCATCGCTTTCGGCGATCACGGTGTTGTTCCAGATGGCCTTCACTTGTTTTTGAGCTTGCCGCGCGGCATCACGGCGGTCATGGGGGGCGTCGGCCGGTCCGAGGTGGAAGGCGGCTTGGGGGGCGAAGTGTCCTTCTTGGGCTTCTTCGTCATCTTTTCGTTGCGTTGGTCACCTTTGGCCATAAAGCCTCCGTATTCGGCCCCGAAGCAGGGCTGTGGACCACATGTTAAGGCAGAACAACGGGGCGAATACCACCCCGGCGCTCAGCCCGGCTGCACCTGCGGTTGCAGTTGGCGCTGGTCGCGCAGATGGGCGGCGATCAGCCACACCGTGGGCACGATCACCAGGGCCAGCGACACCGCCTGCGCGATCCAGCCTTCGGCCAGGTCTTCGGTGGCCAGGTGCCACCAGGCGTTGTCAATGCCCGGCACTACGCCGGCTTCGGTGAACTCGTGCAGCGCATAAATCACCAACTGGATGGAAAACAGCAGCATGAACCACGCGGTGACCTTGAAAAACCGGCCCAACTGCACCTTGTGCCCGAAGCGCACCCACAGCCAGCCCACGCCGGCCGCAAGGGCCAGGCCCAGCACGCCGCCCAGGGCCATGGGCCGCGCCTCGGTGTTCCCGGCCAGCGATGCAATCATGGTGGCCGTCTCCACGCCCTCGCGCCCGACCATGAACACCGTGAAGCCAAACACGCCCCACCAGGCGCGCCCCCCGTTGCGGGCGGCGACAGCCTCCAGCCGGCGGGCGATTTCCTGGCCCATGCCCTTGCCGGCGTTCATCATGTGCGCGACGCACCAGATGACGGCCACCGCCGCCAGCAGTGCCAGCGTGCCCTCATAGGCGGGTGACAGCGCGCCGATCCGCGAGAGCACCAGCCCGAGCACCGCCGACCCGGCTACGGCCGTCGCCAGGCCCCAGCGTACGGCGCCCACCAACGTCACCAGATGCAGCCGGCGCAAGTACAGCGTGGCAATCGCCACGACCAGAAAGCCTTCCAGGCCTTCGCGAAAACAGATCAGCAGGGCTTGAAACATGGGAACTCCCAAGATGGTTTGATGCAAATGATAACGACTTGCATTCGTATTTGCAATGGAATCCGATCCCGGGATGGGGACTGTGCACCGGGCGGTACAGTGCGGGGATGCCCAAGGAGCCTTTCCCATGAATTTTTCTGAGGTCGTCAAGACCCTCAACCAGGCGTCGGCCTTTGACCTGTACCGCATGCGCGCCGCCATCGACCGGGTGCTGGACGAGCCACGCTGGACGCAGGCCATCCAGCGCCGCCTGCAGGTGGGGCAGGAGGTGCAGTATTTCAGCGTGCAGGTCAACGGCCTCAGGCGGGCCACAGTGCTGGAACTGCGCCGCAAGCAGGTCGTGGTCCGGGAGGTTGAGACCGGCGCCGAGTGGCTGCTGCCCTACGCCTGCATCAACCTCGACGGTGCCGATGTGCAGATCCGCGAGAACAAGCCCCAGGGCCTGGGCCGCAATGAAATCGCCGTCGGCGAGGTGGTCGGCTTCCTGGACCGCGACCAGCAGCAGCGCACGGGCCGCGTCCTGCGTTTGAACGAAAAGACGGTGACGCTGCAATGTGACCAAGTCCAGTGGCGCGTGGGCTACAGCTTTCTGCACCGGGTGGTGGATGCCGAGGGCCGGATGCAGGGCGTGATCGACGTCGGCGGCACGGTGCTACCCGCGCTGGGGGCCTGCCGGGGGCGCCGCCCCCCGGGCGCTTATTTCGCGCGCAGGCCCTGCGCCAGCGCGCCCAGTGCAATGCCGCCCAGCGCCCACAGCAGGTCCCAGTTGCCGGTGCCCAGGCCGGCGATGGCCGGGCCCGGACACACGCCGCACAGTCCCCAGCCCACGCCGAACAAGGCGGCGCCCACGGCGGTGTCGCGGTTCCAGACACTCGGGTGTTGGTGGAAGACGTCGCCCAGCACGGGGCGGGCCAAGAGGCGCGGCGCCAGCTGGTAGACCAGCATCACCACCGACATCGCCCCGCCCATCACCAGCATCAGGCCCCAGTCCTGAAAACGCAGAAAGCTCAGCACCACCTCGGGCCGGATCATGGTGGCGTACGAGAGGCCGAAGCCAAACAGCGCGCCCGAGGCCAGGGTGGCCAGCGCGCGTGACAGGTTCACGGCGCTCATGCCAGCCACCTAGTCGCCAGGTTGGCTGTCAGAAAGGCCGTGGCCATGAAGGTCAGCACCGCCATCAGCGAGGGCCGCTGCAGCGAGCCCATGCCGCAGATGCCATGCCCCGAGGTGCAGCCGTTGCCCAGCCGCGCGCCATAGCCCACCAAAAAACCGCCGACCACCAGCTGCCACACCGGCACCGCCGTGGCCTGGGGCTGGCCGCCGGCCAGGCCCAGCCACCACACCAGCGCGCCCAGGACCAGCCCGGCCGCGTACACCAGCCGCCAGCCGCGCGAATCGACAAAACGTGCCTGCTGGAAAAACGGCCGCTGCACTACGAACGACCAGATGCTGGAAAACACGGTGCTCATGCCGCCGATGCGCCCGGTCATGACAAACAGCAGCGCCGTGCCTGCGCCAATCAGCAGGCCGCCCAGCAGGTAGTGCTGCCAGCCCAGGGGGAAGAGGGAAAGTGAGAGGTTCATGGGGAAATTATGGGTTCAGCGGGATGTTTTTGCAGTGCAGGACCATCTGGTCAGCCGGCGTGGGTGCCCGGCGCCAGGCCGTCCAGTGTGTACGGGCCGATGGCCGCACGGATCAGGCGCAGCGTGGGGTAACCCACCGCTGCCGTCATGCGCCGCACCTGGCGGTTGCGGCCCTCCTTGATGGCCAGCTCGATCCAGGACGTGGGAATGGCCTGGCGAAAGCGCACGGGCGGGTCGCGCTCCCACAGGCCGGGCGGCGGGTCCATCAGCCGGGCGCGGGCGGGCCGGGTGGGGCCGTCGTTGAGCTGCACGCCGCGGCGCAGGGCGTCGAGCGCGGCCTCGTCAGGGACGCCTTCGACCTGCACCCAGTAGATTTTTTCCATCTTGAAGCGCGGATCGGCAATGCGCGCCTGCAGCTTTCCGTCGTTGGTCAGCAACAGCAGGCCCTCGCTGTCGGCGTCCAGCCGGCCGGCGACGTACACGCCGGGGATGTCGATGAACTCCTTGAGTCCGCGCCACCGCCCCTCGGGTGTGAACTGGCTTAGCACGCCGTAGGGCTTGTTGAATCGAATGATTTGAGGAATATTTGCCTCATCCCATTGTGGAATGGTCATTGTCTGCTATGAAAATTGAATGATCTCCGGGTGGCTGCAGGCGCTTTCAGGCGCCCACAAACAGCGCCGGGTCCACCATGGTGCGGTTCAGCATCACGCCCCAGTGCAGGTGCTGGCCGGTCACACGGCCGGTGGCACCCACGGCGCCCAGCCGGTCACCGGTTTTGAGCATGTCGCCCGGTTGCACCTCGATGGCGCTCAGGTGGCAGGCCATGCTTAGCAGCCCGCCGCCGTGGTCCAGCCAGACGGTGTTGCCGTTGAAGAAATAGTCGCCGGTGTCGATCACCCGCCCCGGCAAGGGGGCAGTCACTGGCGTGCCCGTCGGCGCGGCGATGTCCATGCCGCTGTGCGGGTTGCGCGCCTGCCCGTTGAACACACGGCGCAGTCCGAAGGAGCTGGAGCGCCGTCCCGGCACCGGCACGCGCATGCCCAGTGTGGCCGGCGGCGGCTCGGTAAAGGTGGCCATCACCGTGGCCAGGTGGGCGCGTTCGCGCTCGAAGCGCGCTGCGTCTTCCGGCGACAGATCGACGGTTCTGGGCGACACCTTCAGGCGCTGCTCCACATAGCGTTTTGGGGTGATGGTGTAGGTGAATTCACGCGGGCCGGCGTCGGTCTGCACGGCAATGCGCGCCTCGCCTGGCGGGGCGGACAGTGCGATGCCGACCAGTGCCGTCCAGCCGCTGGCATCGCCCAGCACCAGCAGCGGCACCTCGTCGGAGCCGCTGCGCACATGGGCCACAGGCCGCACGGGCCCCGGCCCCAGCGCCAGCCGTGCGATGCCGCCGGGCACCTGCGCGGCCTGCGGCCAGGTGGTGGTGCTCCGCGCTGGAGCGGCCTGGGCCCACAGGGACGAGGGCAGCGCCAGCAGCCCGGCGGTGCCCAGCAGGGCGGCGCGGCGGTTCAGCGGCGGGCGGGGGGAGAAAAATTTAGATGCGTGCATGGAAGGGCGTGATTGTGCGGCCTGCTGGAAGAAAGGGCCGCCCGTGCCATGTCCGGTGTCGCCCATGGCCTGACGCTGGCCGGTCTGGACGCGATAGCCCGAACCTTCTTCAGGCGGCTGAGGCTGCTAGCATCGCCGCATGAGTTCCCACTACGAGAGCATCCAGCTCGCCGCCCTGTACCCCGACGCCTTCAAGGTGGCGGCTCCCGATGTCCCCGTGGGCCGCCATGTGACGCCGCGCAAACCGGGGGTGTTCATCCGCAAGGGGCCCGCTGTCGAGCTTGCAGCGCCGGACGCGGGCCATTCCGAGACGGCCGCAAGCGCTGAAGTTCCCGCAGGCAGCGCGCGTGAACTTGTCACCGGCCAGTTCGGCCTGGTGCCGCCCTGGGTCAAGTCCGCATCGGACGCCAAGCTGCGCTCGACCAAGCTGGTCAACGCCCGCGCGGAGACCGTCACCACCTCCAACAACTTCCGCGAAGCCTGGCTGGGCGCGCGGCGCTGCATCGTGCCGGCGATGGCGTTTTTTGAAGACGATTTCCGCAGCGGAAAGGCCGTGCCCACGCGCATCGCCCGCGTGGACGGCAAGCCCTTGGGCCTGGCCGGCCTGTGGGAAAGCTGGACCGGTGCCGAGGGCGACACCCTCATCAGCTTCACCCTGCTGACCGTGAACGCCAACAGCCACGCCCTGATGAGCCGCTACCAGCAGCCTGGCAACGAAAAGCGCATGCCGGTGATCCTGAACGAAGGCGCCCAGGACGCCTGGCTCAACGCCCACCCCGAGAAGGCCCGCGAGTTCCTGCGCGCCTACCCGGCCAACTGGCTGCTGGCCAATCCAGTGGAGAAGTAGGCGGCCGTTGCCTGCTGCCGGCCCGCCAGTGAGCTACAAATCCGCCGCGTAGCGCGCCAGCATCTGCGCCTGCGATTCGACTTCCATCTCGCCGCCGATCTGGTCCCTGAGCATCTGGCCCATTGAGGGCATGACGGCGCGCTCCACATGGCGGGCCGGGTCCCACAGGGCCGAGCGCATCAGGGCTTTGGCGCAGTGGAGGTAGGCGGCCTGCACCGTCACGCGGATCACCAGTGGGGGGACGCGCCGGGCGTCGGTGCAGGCAGCCCGGTCAGCGTCATCGGTGGAGAGCGTCGCGGTGCCGTTGACGCGCAGGGTTTCGTCCACGCCGGGCACCAGAAACAGCAGGCCCACCTGGCCGGTCTGGACGATGTTTTCCAGCGTGTCCAGTCGGTTGTTGCCGGGCGCATCGGGGATCAGCAGCGTGTGTGCGTCCAGCGCCTTGACGAAGCCGGGCGCGCCACCGCGCGGCGAGGCGTCCAGCGCCCCCGTCGCGCCTGCGCTGGACACCACGACCAGCGGCGACAGGCCGATGAAGCGCGTGGCGTGGCCGTCCAGCCGGGGCAGCTCCTTCCTGACAGAGCGTTCACGCGCCGGGCCGTAGAGGGCGCGCAGGGCGTCAAAGGTCGTGATGCGGGTCAAGGCGGGGCTCCTGAAGTCATGGCCGACATTGTGCGGCCTTGCGCTGCGGCGCCGGGCTCGGCCGCGCAGGCCCTGTGCTAGAGTGAATTTCAACCACCCAGGAGACTCCATGACCCTCATGTCCGCCCGCACCGGGCTGCAATTGCGCTCGCTCATCAAGCCCAATGGCGAACTGGAACTTTCGCTGCACAGCGTGGAGATCCCCGAGCCGGCCGCTGACGAAGTGGTCGTTCGCATCGAGGCCACGCCCATCAATCCGTCGGACATCGGCCTGCTGTTCGGCGCGGCCGACATCAGTACGGCCCGCGCCGTGGGCACAGCGGAGCACCCGGTCGTCACGGCGCAGGTGCCCGAGCGGGCCATGAAAAGCATGGCCGGGCGGGTGGGGCAGTCGCTGCCCGTGGGCAACGAGGGCGCGGGCACGGTGGTCGCGGCGGGCGCATCGCCCGCTGCGCAGGCGCTGCTGGGCAAGACGGTGGCGGTGCTGGGTGGCGCCATGTACGCGCAGTACCGCTGCATCAGCGCCGACCAGTGCCTGGTGCTGCCCGAGGGCGCCACGGCGGCCGACGGCGCCTCCTGCTTCGTCAATCCGCTGACCGCGCTGGGCATGGTCGAGACGATGCGACGCGAAGGCCACACCGCCCTGGTGCACACGGCCGCCGCCTCCAACCTGGGCCAGATGCTGAACCGCATCTGCCTGAAAGATGGCATTGGCCTGGTCTGCATTGTGCGCAAGCCGGCGCAGGCAGCGCTGCTGAAGGCGCAGGGCGCGCACCATGTATGCTATGCGTCCGCGCCCACTTTCCTTGCGGACCTGACTGAAGCTCTGGCGCAGACCGGCGCCACCATCGCCTTTGATGCCACCGGGGGCGGCCTGCTGGCCGGGCAGATCCTGGGCTGCATGGAGGCCGCCCTCAGCCGCAGGGCCACCGAATACAGCCGCTACGGCAGCACCACCCACAAGCAGGTCTACATCTACGGCGGGCTCGACACCGGCCCCACCGAGTTCACCCGCAACTTCGGCTTTGCCTGGGGTATGGGCGGCTGGCTGCTGTTCCCGTTCCTGCAGAAGATCGGCGCCGATGCGGCGCAGGCGCTGAAGGCGCGTGTGGCCGCCGAGCTGAAGACGACGTTTGCCAGCCACTACGCGAAGGCAATCTCGCTGGCTGAAGCCCTGCAGCCCGAGGTCATCGCCGTGTACGGCCAGCGGGCCACCGGCACCAAGGTCCTGATCAACCCGAACCAGGGGCTGTGACGCCCATGCTGGGTGCGCCGTTCCTGGACGTGTCGCCCGAGGTCCGTGACGCGCTGGCCGCCGGCCAGCCGGTGGTGGCGCTGGAGTCGACCATCATTTCGCACGGCATGCCCTACCCGCAGAACGTGGCCACGGCGCTGCGGGTGGAGGCCGAGGTGCGCGCGTCGGGGGCGGTGCCGGCGACGGTCGCCATCGTGCAGGGGCGGCTCAAGGCCGGCTTGAGCGCCGACGAGATTGAGGCCCTGGGCCGTGCCGGCCCGCAGGTGGCCAAGGTGAGCCGGCGCGACATGCCTTTTGTCGTGGCGGCGGGGCAGACCGGGGCGACCACCGTGGCGGCCACGATGCTCATCGCGGCGCTGGCGGGCATCCGGGTGTTTGCCACGGGCGGCATCGGCGGCGTGCACCGTGGCGCGGCCGAGAGCTTCGACATTTCCGCCGACCTGCAGGAGCTGGCGCGCACCGACGTGGCCGTGGTGTGCGCAGGTGTCAAGTCCATCCTGGACATCCGCCTGACGCTGGAATACCTGGAGACCCAGGGTGTGCCCGTGGTCGGCTACCAGACCGACCGTTTGCCCGCATTTTTTGCGCGCGACAGCGGCTTCCCCGTGGACTGCCGGCTCGACGACGCCGGCCAGATCGCCCGCGCGCTGCAGGCCAAGTGGGGCATGGGCCTGCGCGGCGGCATGGTGATTGCGAATCCGATCCCCGAGGCTCACGCGCTGCCGTCCGACGTGATGGACGCGGCCATCGACCGCGCCCTGCAGGAGGCCGAAGCCTGCGGCATCAACGGCAAAGCCATCACGCCGTTTTTGCTGGCGCGCGTGAACGAACTCACCGGCGGCGACAGCCTGGCCGCGAACATCGAACTGGTGCTGAACAACGCCCGGCTGGCCGCCGCCATTGCGGTCGCGCTGGCGGCATTGGCAGGCTGATACGAGCTGCCCGCCCGCGTGAAAGGGGCGCGCCTTTGGGGGTGACCGGCCGTTACAGGCCGCGCGCCCAGGCCGGGCGCAGCGGGGCGGCCTGCGGCTGGGCGGCCTGCGGCTGGGCAATGGCGCGGCGCACCTGCGCCAGCAGTCGCTCTTTTTCAGCGCCCAACACGCCTTTGAGCACCAGCCAGTTCGAGGCGTGGTCGCTGCGGAAGACGGTGCGTTTCAGGTCGAGCGCCTGCAGGAAGTGTTCCATTTCGACAAACAGGCCGTGCAGGTCCAGCGGCTCCCACTGCGGGAAACCCTGGCGGAAGCGCTCTTCGCCCTGCGGAAAACTCACCACCAGCGTCGCCAGAAACTCGGGCTGCGTCGCGTTGGCCAGCCGGGCCGAATGCTCCGCATGCTGGCGCGACAGCCCCTGCCCGCCCAGCCCGTTGAGCAGTATCACCGAGCGCGTGATGCCGGCGGCACCCAGCTTGTCCAGCGCGTCGCGGGTGCTCTCGAAGGTTTCACCCTTGTTCACGCAGCGCAGCACCTCGTCGTCGCCGGACTCCGCGCCCACATAGGCCAGCGACAGGCCGGCTTCGCGCAACGCCGTCAGCTCGGCCACCGATTTGTTGCGCACGTTGCGCGGCAGGCAGTAGGTGGAGATACGCCGCCCCCCCGGCAGGTGGGTGCGGATGGCTTCCAGTGGACAGCACCAGGGCATCGCCATCGCCCAGAAACACCCGCTGCAGCCGGCTGCCATACAACGTGCCGCAGCGCTGGATGGCCGCCAGCGTTTCATCTTCGTCGCGCAGGGCAAACTTCTTTTGCGGCGCGGTGTACATCTCGCAGTAACTGCACTTGTTCCACGAGCAGCCGTTGGTGACCGGCAGGATCAGCGACTGCGCCTCGCTCGGCGGGCGGAACACGGGCGCGATGTAGCGGATGGGGAAATCTTGTTTCACGTCAGGCAATCTTCCAGGGGGCACGATGGCGACCACAAGGCCTGCCGCGAAGGGCATTGTGCCCGGGCGGCGCTGCCGGATTTTGGGCAGGTTCGTATCATCCAGCGTCTCCTTCAAACTGCGCCGAAAGGAAAATCACCATGCCCACAGGTACCGTGCGACTCCATCGTGTGTTTCGCGCCACGCCGGAGCGCGTCTACCGGGCGTTTCTGGACGCCGACGCCATGGCCAAGTGGCTGCCGCCCTATGGTTTTACCTGCAAAGTACACCACCTGGACGCCAGCGTCGGGGGCACTTTCAGGATGTCATTCACCAACTTCGGTACCGGAAGCGGTCACTCTTTTGGCGGCGAGTATCTCGAACTGGTCCCCAACGCGCGCATTTGCTACACGAATCGATTCGACGACCCGAACTTGCCCGGGGAACTGCGGGTGACCGTGGCTTTGACGCCAGTGCTGTGCGGCACCGAGATCCATATCGTGCAGGAAGGCGTGCCTGAAGTGATTCCCGTCGAGATGTGCTACCTGGGCTGGCAGGAGTCACTGGCGCAACTTGCCACACTGGTGGAGCCCGTGATTCCGGGTTAGCAAGAGGCCGCTGCTGGTGCGCCTGTGATGGATCAATGGGTGACGAACGCGTAAGTCACTTCTTCGCTTTCGACCATGTCCAGAAAGTCGTTCAGCACTTCGGGGTCTTCCGTGCTGCTCCAGGTTTCCTCGGGGTCGGTGGCAAATAAGGGCTCGATCGCCAGGTCCAGAAACTGGTTGTCAGGCAGCTTGAGTACCGGCGTGCCTTCCGAGGTTTGGGCCAGCTCCCAGTCATCGGGAACGGACATTTCGAGCTGGATCGTGACGAGAAGTTTTTTCATGGTGAGTTCCTTGCTGTTGAGGCCGGGAGATTAACCGACGCGCGTGACGGCCAGCGCCGCACTGACCTCGGCGGCATCCGGGGCGGCAAACGCGGTGTTGTGCCGGTCGGTCAACGGACCACCACCGGGAATCACCTGGCCCGCCGCGTCATAACCAATCGCCTTGAACTTCCAGACCGCGCCAATGCGCTTGAGGTTGCCGACGTGCGAGCCGTCAGACAGGTGGACGCTGTGCACATCGGCGTTGACCGGGGTGAGCGTGAGTGTGGGGGGGGAGTTGGGGTGAAGGCATGGGTGTTTTTTCCATCGAATGGGGCTGGCGCGCAAGACACCGTGGGTCCACTCAGAACGACGACCCCGGCTCCGCCAGAAACGCCAACTCTTCGGCGCTGGAGTTGCGGCCCAGGATGGCGTTGCGGTGGGGGTAGCGGCCAAAGCGGTCGATGATGGCCTGGTGGCGCAGCGCAAAGTGCAGGTTGTGTTCCAGCCCCGGCTGGGCAAACAGCGCCACCGCCTGCGCCTGCACCAGGGCTGACTCGCTGTGCATGTAGGGCATGTAGGCAAACGCGCGCTGGGCCACGGGCAGGCTGCGGTCCTGGCCGCTGGCGACCAGCTCTTGCGCCAGCACCAGCGCCAGCGCGTCCTGGGCAAAGGAGCGCGGCGTTTCGCGAAAGATGTTGCGCGAAAACTGGTCCAGCACCACGATCTCGGCCAGCCGCCCCGACGCCGAGGCGCGCCAGGCCCACAGCTCGCAGCGCGCGGCAGCCTCCAGCGTGGCACTGAAGCGCGCGCGCACGGACGCATCCAGCGCCGCGTCCTTGGCGAAGTGCTGTTGCGGCGTCAGCGCGTCGAACCAGAAGTCGAGAATGTCTTGGGCTTGCATGGGGAAAAGGATAGTTCATGAAGGGGCGACGGTGAGGGCTCCGGGTCCACGCCATGCCCCCCGCAGCACCTCGCGCGCCGCCGGGCCCTCAGGTCTGCAACTTGCGGCCGAGCTGGCGTTCCACAGCATCAACCTTGCTTTGCAGGCGCGATGTGGTGCCGGCGCGGTAGTCCATCTTCAGGTTCATGCCGATGCGCGGGCAGTCGGGCTCCAGCGCGCGGAAGCAGTCGCCCACCACCTGCATCACCTCGTCGAAGCTGCCTTCCAGGATGGTGCCCATGGGCGTGAGGCGGTACGTCACGCCGCTGCGGTCGATGACGTCCAGGACGCGGGCCACGTAGGCACTGAGGCCGTCGCCGTGGTCGGGCGGGTTCATGGCGAATTCGAGCAGGACCAAGGCGAATCTCCTTTTGATGATGGCGAGCGAGTATGCCTGTCGGTGCGCGCCAAGGGCTGGCGAGGCAGGCATGGGCTGCTGTCGGATGAATTTCAAGGATAAATGACCACTTCCCATCGTGAGAAGGTCATTGTTTGCTATGAATTAAGGACTATAAGAGTCACCTGTTCCGGTACGGCTGCTGGCTCGCTGCACTGCTGCGCCTTCGCCACGATCCGGCTCACGCGGGACACGGACAGGCCCAGCGCCTGGGCGATGCGCGTCATGCTCCAGTGCGACTGGCGGTGGGTGGCCAGGATGGCGGCGTCGCGGTCGGGCAGCTCGGCCTGCCAGTCCTCCAGCGTCTTGGGGTGGGCGCGCTGGGTGCGGGGGATGGCCTTGTCGCTCACCACGCGGTCTGTGGCCAGCGCCTGCATGCGCAGCACAAAGGCCTCGTCGCCCAGGAACATCTGCTGGCGCAGGTGCGCGGGCCACAGCGCGACATCCTTGCCCGCGGCCACCAGCTCGGCATAGGCGCGGCCCGCCTGCGCGGCCAGTGCGGGCGTGTTGGCATCGCGCCCCAGCAGGGTGCCCCACACCGCCTGCGCATCCAGCCAGGGCGGGCGCGGCGCCTGCCCGGTCAGGGCGGCATGGCTGCTCCAGGGCCAGTCCTGCGGGGCGGCGACCAGGCCCGCGCGCACCGGGTTCAGCTCAACGTAGCGGCAGACCTCCAGCAGGTAGCTGTCGCTGTCCACCAGCACCGCCTTGAAGCGCCCCTGAAACAGATGCCCCACCTTGCCGTGGCGCTGGTTGAAGCGCTGCGTGAACACCCCGTTGACCTGCCGCATCAGCTGCGACAGATTGGGCTGCCGCGTCTGTAGCACGAAGTGGTAATGGTTGCCCATCAGGCACCAGGCCAGCGCACAGGCATCAAACCGCGTCAGCGCTGTGCCCAGCACCTCCAGCAAGGCCTGCCGGTCGTCGTCGTCCACGAAGATGGGCTCGCGCCGATCCCCCCGGCTGGTGACGTGATAGACGGCGCCGGGGAATTCGATGCGAAGAGGTCTTGCCATGCGGTGGAGGTTACGGGGTAATCAGGCAAGAGACAAGACCTGACCCTATTGTCTCGGTGGTTGATACGCTGGAGCAGGCCGTGCAACTGGTGGATTGGTACCGCGCGCGCTGGGAGATCGAGTTGTTCTTCCTGATCCTGAAGGAGGGCTGCCGCATCGAAGCACTGCAGTTGGGTGAGGTGGCGCGCATCGAGACGGCGCTGGCGCTGTACATGGTCGTGGCCTGGAGGATCACCCGGCTGATGCGGCTGGGGCGCAGCGTGCCGCAGCTGCCGGCCGACTTGCTGTTTGATGTCGACGAATGGCAGGCGGCTTACGTGCTGAACAAGAAGAAGCCGCCCAAAGTGACACCACCGCTGAACACCGTGGTGCGCCTGATCGCACAGCTCGGCGGTTTCCTCGCTCGCAAAGGCGATGGTGAGCCCGGGGCCAAGACGCTGTGGCTCGGCCTGCGCGACATCGCCGTGTTCGTCCAGGGTCTGCGCTTCGCTCGGCAGGCGTTATGAGATGTGTGTAATGGGATGGGTATGACTTGGTCGAAATTGTCGTGGCTGCGTACTTGACTCGGGTAATAGGCCCGGTTCCTTTTGCTGCCACATATTAATCGGAGATCACATGACGCGGGCAAAGGAAAAGGCTGCTAGTGCGACAGATACGCCTGAAGACGTTCTGCGGAAACTGGCTAGTTGTCGCATCCCGGACGATCATAGGGTCGCTTGTGAAACAGATGAG
>ERZ1034363.893-NODE-893-length-18451-cov-2.503429_pt1 | contig 18451 bp, 17 predicted proteins | sample MGYA00520616_ERZ1034363 | MGnify/ENA primary metagenome ERZ1034363 (study PRJEB33736, sample SAMEA104284506) | Azolla filiculoides | biome: Urban; feature: Water surface; material: Ditch water | place: Netherlands | collected 2015-10-28 | depth 0-0.1 m ...
GCAAGTAGCGCAACTTTGATTTGCAGGTTAAGTGGCCCTAGAACACCGTTGATGTAGAGCGAACCGCAACTATCAGCACCTTCCGCCTGTGCCTTCTTAAGATCGCAGACCGGTTCGGCCAGCTTTGTAATAATTTGATTATAGAAAGTCCAGCCCACGCCAAAGCCCACCATCACTGCGATGGATGATTTGACTACTCGTCGGCGCAGCTCGCGTAAGTGTTCGATAAGCGGCATGCGACCGCCATTGGGGGTCGCCATGTGAGATTACTTCTCTGAAGAGTCTTCGTTCTTGCCCTTTGTATCAGGCTCATCGCTCTTCATCTCTTTCATCTCTGACTTGAAGATACGCATAGAACGTCCCAATGAGCGTGCTGAATCAGGAAGACGCTTGGCACCAAAGAGAACGGTAACGACGATGAGAAGCAAGAGAATATGGCTTGGCTCGCGTAGAAACATTCTTCAAACTCCCTGCAGGTTGGTGGGTCTAATGCGCTTAGGCTACCCCAGCGGTTCAGTAAATGGGTAGGTGGATTCAGAGCGCTTTGTAACGATCCAGTATCAGTTGAGCCTTAGAAGCGAGCTCTGAACGGATATTCAAAGGTTTTGTTAGCTCTACCCCGCCACCAGAGGCCATTACAGATCTCTCTACCCATTGCCGTGAGTATGAGGTCAACTGCAGCGATTTTGCAACATTCGCATAATCGATACCGAATCTTTCGATGACATCTCGCGAAGGTGCTTTAAAGGAGATTGTGAATTCAATGGGTGCGGAGTTGGTTGAGCTGTTCTTTGTTTCGGGACGGTCAATTACTTTTTCTGCCTGAATAATTCGATCAACTCTAAAATCTCGCATAGCTCCTGCTGTAAAACAAAAAGCCCGCAGGTACTGATCTTCCTGGTTTTCGACCAATTCAATCGGCTGAATAGTCCGAGTTGTGATCTCATCCCGATACAAGGCGTGATATTTGATGTGAAGATAAATATTTTTAGAGAGTGCTTCGCTAATTACTGAAGAAATAGCAGGAGAAGATTTCGGCTGTGCCTTTAGAGAAATCGGCAAACCAATCTTTTCTGACAGTTTGGCCTTAAGTCGATCTATCGAAGCAATCAAATCTTGGCGATCATCAGATATGGAACTTGAGAGCAGATCCAAACCTAAAATTAGTGCCACACCCTCATCAAAAGAAATGCTGCGAGGTTTGGCCAAAGTGGGAGCATTTCGAATGGTGACAAAGCCAGACTCGAACTCCAGATCCATTAACTCCAGTGGTGTGTAACCAGGTAAACCGCACATCCATAGCGTGGTCAGATCTGAGCTCATTTGAGCGGTTGAAACATCAAACTGCTGCGCTAGATCCTTCAGCGCTATTCCCTGATGAGTATTGAGAAAAGGAACCAGATCTAAGAGACGAGCTGTCCGCGCCAATGGTGCAGAGATATTTTTAACCATGTGTCTTCACCAACATTTCTAGTTGATGGATGATTAACCCTCGAAGCTGTTCTGGTGCTTGAACGAAGGCATCATCTCCGTGCCACAACACTTGAGATGCCAACGCCTCTAATCCAAAGATCGGAACTTTTACTTGATCCCACTCCCCCAAATCCTCAACGCTAATTGCGTTCAAGCGGAGCGAATGACCTTTGCCCTTACGGATGTCAATAGTGGCATAACCTTCAGGTGCTTCATTTTCGATGACACTCTTTAATTGCTCAACTGGGAGTTCGAAAGCCTCTTTGTTTTCCTTAACTTCGATCTTTCCATGGATGCGATCAACTCTAAAAGTTCTAATCTCCTGTACATCTTGATCCACTGCACCTATGTACCAAAAGCCAGATTTTGTTGATAAAGAAAAGGGAATTACGTTTCTTGGCTGCACTTCTAAATCCGCGCTTAAGTAAGAAAAGTGTAAGTAATCCGACTCTGCGATTGCCGCTGTAACTATCTTTAGCTCCTCTGAACTATTGGATAGTTTTGGAGAAATTGCAGGTAGGTCGAAGGAATCTGCCGGAATTCCAATCGAATTTAATTTCAGGATCGCGCTCTGTGCTACATCAGCTAACGCGGCACCTTCCCACGCTTGTGCGGCCAGTGACAGTAAGGATATTTCTGTCGAAGAGATATCGCCCAAATTAAGTTGGTAAGCATCTGAATGAATTCGATAACCAGCTTCATCTGCGAAAAGCGGATCAAAGCTACCTACTTCAATCTTTATGCCCAGTGTGCGTAGATCATCTTTATCGCGTTCAAACATGCGTTCTTTAGTTTCGGCAGAACCTTCATAACCTTCAACAGTTCTGAAGATTTCTGACTTAGTTAAGTATCGTTTGGTAGCTAGTAAGGCGATTGTTAGATTTATTAATCTCTCAATCTTCCGAGACACCGTAGGCACCTTTCGCAGGGCGGCGACGACGTGCAAGCACTTCAACTCCAGGTGCCATGCGACGGCTTTGAATGAGAAAGCCCGTGTGTCCAATCATTCGCTGCTGTGGTCGTACAGCTAAACCTTCATGGTGCCAACCGCGAACCATGGTTTCTGAACTTTCAGGTTCAGTGAAGCGGCCATCCTCTTTCAAGGCTTCGGCTGTGGCGGAAAGTTGAGTTGTTGTTGCAACGTAAGCGAGGAATACGCCACCTGGTCGTAATGATCGAGCTGCGATGTCTACGCATTCCCAAGGGGCAAGCATGTCGAGTACGACTCGATCATATTCCGAATCAAAATCTTGATCTTGAAGATCTCCAACAACGAGACTCCAGTTAGCAGGAGCTCCCTCAAAGTATGCATCTACATTGGAACGTGCATTGTCTGCAAAATCTGCTCGACGTTCGACAGAGTGCACTTTGCCCGTTGGTCCGACAGCGCGTAAAAGCGACATTGTTAAAGCGCCACTTCCTACACCTGCTTCTAGAACTCGTGCACCTGGATAAATGTCGGCAACGCCAATGATCATCGCAGCATCTTTTGGATACACGATTGTGGCACCGCGTGGCATTGTTAAAACGTAATCTGCTAAGAGTGGTTTAAAGGCCGTGAATTTCAATCCAGCGGTTGTGCTTACCACCGATCCTTCTGGCATCCCGATGAGATCATCATGGGTAATCCACCCTTTATGAGTGTGCCATTCCTTTCCGGGAGTAATGGTGAAGCTATACAACTTTCCCTTTGGATCGGTTAATTGAATTCGATCGCCGGCTCCGAAATACCCAAGATTAGACACGGGAGCATCTTAGGCGAATTTATCCAAGCAAGTGCGAGTATCTTCAGCCAGGTGAGTAACTCTGAAAATCTGCGGCTTTCGCCTAGCGCTGTCAGCGAATATGAAAACTGTCCTCAGTTGTACAAGTACCGCAAGATTGAAAAGTTGCCAGAGCCGCCTTCACTTGACGCCGAGCGCGGCACATTGGTTCATACGATTCTTCAAGACCTTTTCGAAATTCCGGCTAGTGATCGAACCCCCAAGGCGGCTATTGAACTCTTGCCTTCACGGTGGGCTGCCCAGCTAGCCGATAAGCCAGCGTTACTCGAGATGGTTACCAATGAAAAGGAATGGCTGGATCGAGCATCAGCCCTCCTGTCAACATATTTCACTTTGGAAGACCCAACCGCATTTGAAGCGACGCATCGCGAGATGCATCTTGAAAATGATTTCGATTCAAATATCTATTTGCATGGCTATGTGGACAGACTGGATGTTGCTCCAACTGGTGAGGTACGAATCGTTGATTACAAAACGGGTAAAGCTCCAAAGCCTGGTTGGGAAGAGAAAGCGCTCTTTCAGTTACGCGTTTATGCACTGCTATATTGGAAGAACACCGGCGTACTCCCCCGTTTACTGCAACTGATCTACCTAGGCGATGGAAAAGTCATAAAGAGCAATCCGACAATGACAGAAATCGAAAGTGCCGAGAAAGTCTTACGTAGAGTTGCGAAAGATATTTTTATTTCGATTGAAAAAGAGTATTGGCCACCAAAGCCCTCAAGGTTGTGTGATTGGTGTTATTTCAAGAGTATTTGCCCTGCGCACAATAGATAGATGTGTGTAGAAAAGTCCTGATGAAGTTCGGCTATTTTTGCATAACTGAGCTGCGCTAAAGATTTAATAACACGTACGCGGGCCGACTCTTCAATGGTTACTAGGTGTGGAACCGCAATTAAGAAAGCTCCACTAGAAGTTGCTGCCTTCATTCCTGTTAATGAATCCTCAAAAATCAAACAATTATTAATTTCAGATTGACTGATGGCCGCCGCTTTAAGGTAGCCATCGGGATGTGGTTTGGTATTTACGACATCATCAGAACTTATTGAAAAGGGAAATAGATCATGTCCCAAGTTGTCCAACACCGCATCGACAATATTTCGGGGGCTCGCAGATACTAGAGCGGTTTTTACGCCATGCGATTGAAGTTCTCGGACTAGTTCAACCGCGCCAGGCATTGTTGGTGTGTTCCCACGCATTTTGGCGGCTTGAGTATCAATCAGTGATTGAGTGAAGAACTCTGGTGAGTTTTGTTGTCCGCATTTGTCGAACATGTACTGCCCAACTCGGGACAACGGTCCACCAAGACAAGCTATTTGATCCTCTTCTAACCAGGTGTAGCCATATGGAGCGGTGACATCGATTTCAGATTGCAACCATTCAGGTTCGGAATCAACCATCAAACCATCCATGTCGAAAAAGACTGCATCAAAAAATGTTTTCACTGCGATCCTTAATTTGCGTTGAAGTACTTGGCTTCAGGGTGATGAACGATAATTGCAGATGTTGATTGTTCAGGATGCAACTGAAACTCCTCTGATAATTCAACACCAATGCGAGAAGGATCGAGCAGTTCGCATAGCTGAACCTGTTGCTCAAGATCTGGACAAGCCGGATAGCCAAATGAGTAGCGAGAACCTCGATAACCCTGATCCAGAATTCCTTCAAGATCTGCAGAATCCTCATTTTTCACCTGTAGCTCTTCGCGCATGCGCGCGTGCCAATGCTCAGCAAGAGCTTCTGTAAGTTGTACCGATAAACCATGTAGCTCTAAATACTCGCGATAGTTATTGTCAGCGAATAATTTCGCCGCTGCTTCGCTAACAGTCGAACCCATGGTCACGACATGAAAAGCAACAACATCTGTTTTCCCTGAATCCTTCGCTGCAAAGAAATCGCTAATGCAGAGTCTGCGGTCGCGTGTTTGACGTGGAAAGGTGAAGCGAATTCTTTCTTGGCCTTTGAGTTCGCCTTCATGATGCAGAATGACCAGATCGTTTCCTTCGCTGTAACAAGGGAAATATCCATAAACAACTGCAGCGTGTAGCCAACCCTTTGCTTGTACTTCGTTTAGCAATGCGCGTAAACGTGGTCGACCTTCACCTTCAACCATATTTTCATACTCGCCTCGGTTGCCTTTTAATCCCCACTGGCCCACGAACAAGGCTCGTTCATCCAGCATGCCTGCGTAATCTGAGAGTTGAATTCCTTTAACTACACGAGATCCAAAGAATGGTGGTGTGGGAATCGAGTTATCTGAAGCAACATCACTTCTTCGTGTATCGATCGGTAGGTCTTCGCTCTTGATTCGGGTGTTTGCGACTCGTCGCTCGCGTAGAGCCGGTAGCGCAGCTCCTTCATCTCCGCGTTTTACCGCCATGATCGAATCCATCAGGCGCAAGCCCTCGAATGCATCTCGTGCATATCGAACTTCACCTGGGAATATCGCCGCTAGATCCTGCTCAACATAGGCTCGTGTTAGCGCTGCCCCGCCCAACACAATCGGCCACTTTTGATCTAAGCCTCTAGCGGTGATTTCTTCTAGGTTTTCTTTCATGATCACAGTTGATTTAACCAAAAGGCCACTCATGCCGATTGCATCAGCATTGCTTTCAAGTGCGCCATCAATTATTTGGTTGATGCTCTGTTTGATTCCAATATTCACAACTCGATACCCATTGTTGGTCAAAATGATGTCGACGAGATTTTTGCCAATATCGTGAACATCGCCCTTTACAGTTGCCAGCAACATTGTGCCGCGACCTTCGTCTCCTGTTTTTTCCATGAATGGTTCTAGCATCGCAACTGCAGTTTTCATGACTTCAGCCGATTGAAGAACGAAAGGCAACTGCATTTCACCCTTGCCAAATAGCTCGCCAACAATTTTCATGCCTTCTAGTAAATGCGAGTTAATGATTTCTAGCGGAGGGGTCCCCTGAGCCATCGCTTCCTTGAGGTCATCTTCGAGGCCAACCTTCTCGCCGTCGATGATTCGACGTTGCAGCCGCTCGAATAGTGGCAATGCAGCTAAAGCCTCAGCGCGTGCATTCTTACTAGTGGCTAACTCGACTCCGTCAAAAAGTTGGAGGAATTCCTGTAAAGGATCGTAAGTGCACTCATCCCCTGCGAAGGTTCTACGATCGTAGATTAGATCGAGCGCGACCTGTTTTTGTCGTTCATCGATACGGACCATTGGAGTGATCTTGGATGGATGGACGATTGCAGAATCTAAACCTGCCTGAACGCATTCATGCAGAAAAACGGAGTTAAGAACAACTCGTGCTGCTGGGTTTAGACCGAATGAAACATTGCTTACACCCAAAGTGGTCTGCACATCAGGAAATTCAGATTTCAATTGACGAATTGCATTGATGGTTTCAATTCCATCTTTGCGTGTTTCCTCTTGTCCAGTTGCGATTGGGAAGGTTAGACAGTCAATTAATATGTCCCCAACATTCATTCCCCAGTTATCTCGCAAATCATTGATCAATCGACGCGCTACGCGAAGTTTCCATTCAGAATCTCGTGCTTGTCCCTCTTCATCAATAGTTAGCGCAACTACGCTCGCTCCGTGTTCTTTCACTAATGGCATGATCTTTGCAAAGCGAGATGTTGGTCCATCTCCATCTTCGTAATTGACCGAATTGATTACGCAACGTCCACCCAGATGTTCCAAACCCGCCTTAAGGACAGCTGGTTCTGTTGAATCTAAAACGATAGGCAGAGTACTTGAAGTTGCAAAACGTGAAGCGAGTTCGCTCATATCTTTTGCGCCATCGCGTCCGACGTAATCGACGGAAAGATCCAACATATGGGCTCCATCGCGAATCTGATCTCGCGCGATCTCTACACATTTTTCCCAATCTTCAGCAAGAAGTGCATCTCGAAATGCGCGTGATCCATTTGCATTAGTACGTTCACCAATTGCTAAATAGGTTTTATCTTGCCTAAAGGGAACATATTGATACAAGGAAGATGCGCCAGGATCCAAAGTTGGAAGGCGTTTTGGAATTGATTTGTTGCTTACCTTTGCAACAACGGCGGCTAGGTGAGCTGGGGTTGTTCCGCAGCAACCTCCGATTAAAGAGATTCCATAATCATCGACAAATCCGTCTAGTGCGATTGCAAGATCTTCAGGGTTCAATGGATATGTTGCTCCATTTGGACCCAGTTGAGGAAGACCCGCATTTGGCATGACCGAAATTGAAATCTTTGCGTTCTTGCTCAGGTAACGGAGATGTTCAGACATCTCGGCAGGACCTGTGGCGCAGTTCAAACCAATCAGATCAATTCCCATTGGCTCTAATGCATTTAACGCTGCACCAATTTCTGAACCCAACAACATTGTTCCGGTAGTTTCGACCGTTACTTGTGCGATCAAAACGATGTCACGACCAGATTCCTTTATGGCATCTCTACAGCCATTCACCGCAGCTTTTACTTGAAGCAGATCTTGTGATGTTTCAACTAAAAGTGCATCGCTTCCCGAATCCGCTAGACCCTTTGCAGCGGTGTAGTAAGCATCTTTCAATTTTTCATACGTGGTGTGTCCCAAACTTGGTAGCTTGGTTCCGGGTCCGAGTGAACCCAACACAAAACGTGGCTTATCAACTGTCGAAAATGCATCCGCGGCTTCACGTGCAATCTTTCCGCCGGCATACGCAAGTTCATAGATGCGATCCTCAATGCCGTATTCAGCCAAGTTCGCCCAGTTAGCTCCAAAGGTATTGGTCTCAATCGCATCAACACCTGCGTTGAGATACTCATCGTGAACTGAACGGACAATGTCGGCTCGACTCACATTGAGAATCTCGTTGCAACCTTCGTGTCCTTCAAAATCCTCAAGAGACGGGTTGGCCGCTTGCAACATTGTGCCCATGGCACCATCGGCGATTACGACTCGCTGTGCGAGGGTGCGACGAAGTAGGCCAGGTTCAAAGGGGCTTTTCGGCGTACTCATTTGGTGAAGGTTACCTTAAGGTTGGATTCATGGAGATTCATCAGATTCCGTTGCTTCGAAACCCAGTGATGATTGTGGCATTTTCTGGATGGAATGATGCTGCCGAAGGTGCATCAGGGGCTATTGAACATCTGCTTTCCATATGGCGAGACAAAGATGATTCCGTTGTCCCTCAGCTCATCGCCGATGTTGAGTCAGAAGATTTCTATGACTACCAAGTCAATCGACCTCAAGTTTCTATTGATGATTCATCCATTAGAAGCATTACATGGCCAACAACGCAGATTTATGGTTTAGAGATTCCTGCGATGGAACGCGATCTGGTTATTGTGACTGGTGTTGAACCTTCCATGCGATGGAAAGCATTTGTCACTGATCTGCTAGATATTGCCGATGACCTCGAAGTGTCCCTTGTTATCACACTAGGTTCATTGCTGGCAGACACACCACATTCTCGTCCAATTACTGTAACGGGTACTGGCGCACATCCAAATATTGCAGAACGCCTAGGTGTAGCGGTTTCAAAGTATGAAGGTCCAACAGGAATTCTTGGAATTATTCAAGATGGCTGCATGCGAAGAGGAATCGATGCAATTTCATTATGGGCGGCGGTGCCTCACTATGCCTCTAATTCTCCTTCTCCAAAAGCATCACTGGCGCTAATAAATGCATTAGAGGATTTCTTGGATGTGTCTATTCCGTTAGGAACATTGCAAGAGGATGCAGATGAATGGGAAAAGTCGGTTGACGAACTAGCAGCCGAGGATTCGGATGTAGCAGATTATGTAAAGGCACTCGAAGAGAGTAAGGATGCAGCGGAGTTGCCTGATGTGTCAGGAGATTCAATCGCTAAGGAATTCGAGCGCTATCTAAGGCGCCGTAACAACGATTAGAGCTTGAGGCCGAGTAAACAATCAAGTGCGATAGCGAGATTATTCGTATCCACCATGTTGACTGTTGTTTTAGATTCAATTACCCATGTGTTGATGGCATCTAGTGCCTTTGGAGTATTCAAATCATCGGACAATGAATCGATAATTGCTTGAATTAATGTATCCGACTCTGCGCCTAGCCCTGTGGCTAGAACTTCCTTGAGTTTGGCCAGATCATTCTCTGCGTCGACTAGAAGTTGCTCACTCCACATACGGTCGGATCGGTAATGCGATTTCATAAGTGCCCAGCGAATAGCCATAGGGCTTCTTCCTGCAGCAACCAACTTGGAAACAAAAACTAAATTTCCCTTGCTCTTGCTCATTTTCTCGCCATCAAGGCCAATCATTCCTGCATGAACATAATGTGAGGCGAGCTCTTTACCTGACATAACCATCGCTTGAGCCGCGCACATTTCATGATGAGGGAAAGTTAGGTCACTTCCACCGCCTTGAATGTCTATAAGAGTCGATTCGAAATCTGAGGGTTGTAGATATTCAATCGCAATGGCCGTGCATTCAATATGCCATCCTGGGCGACCGACAGTAAATGGAGAATCCCATCCTGGTTCATTAGGTCGTTGAGACATCCACACTAGGCAATCCAATGGATCGGTTTTACCGATTCGTTGAGGGTCACCCCCACGCTCAGAAAAAATCTTTAGCATCTCAGCTTCGTTTAGATGTGAACGCTCTCCGAATTGTTTGTCCTTATGGACTTCGAAGTAAAGATCCGTATCGACTTTGTAAATGCTGCCTTGATGCTGCAACTTGGTAATCGCTTGCGTAACCAAAGGAATTGCATCAACAGCACCGATGTAGTGAGCTGGCGGAATAACGCGCAAGTTCGTCATATCTCCACGAAAGAGGTCGATTTGTTGATGCGCTAGATCCTTCCAATCGACTCCATCACGGATGGCACGTTCAAGAAGAGGATCATCAATATCAGTAATATTTTGAACATATCGAACCTCAGAGCCAAGCATTCTTAAATAACGATTTATTAAATCAAAGGTTAGGTATGTTGCGGCGTGGCCGAGATGTGTTGCATCGTAAGGCGTTATCCCACAAACGTACATTCGATACAACGCTTTGAATTCAACGGTTAATTTCTCTTGGGCAGCAGAATCCATAAGCCGTAGTGCCGGTTTTTGAAGCGATGAAGAGATCTGTGGGATTTCAACCTCTGGCCAAGAATTCATGTGAGTATCGTATTAGGTATTTAGAACGCTGGCCAAGGAACTGCTGGCCAGTTTGGATTTGGTAACGGAAAGCGCCCAGCTTTTAGCAATCTAGAAACTCTTGTTATTGTCATCTCAATCTCCAGCTGAGTTAAGAATGGTTCTAACTCCTTACCTAATTCACCCTTCAAAAGCTCTTGAGCCTTCGCAAGTAACTCAATTTCGGTGTCGTAGAAGGATTCATCAGCCCATTGCCATAAAACGGTTCGAAGTTTATCTTCGGGATGAAAAGTGACTCCATGATCGCAACCAAAGACTGTGTGTTTATTTATGGGAAGTAAGTGTCCGATCTTTCGGTCTGTATTGTTGATGATGGAATCAAAGAGCGCCATTGATCGCAATTGTGGATGATCGGTTGAGAAGAACTCCCCCAAGTTAATTGACTCATCTATTTCTATCCATTGTTGAACCATGCCAAAACCATATGGTCCATCTCGCAGAATCGTCAGCGGGACAAGGTTGAATCCCAAGGCTTCGCTTACTAAATAAGCGGCGAATTCGCGGTGGGCAAGAGATACATCTGCGAAATCCCATAATGGTCGCTCACCCGCGATCGGCTTGTAGATACAAACAATTTCTGTTTCGTTATGAGTTGCGGTTGCATACAACGTTGCATTTGAAGCATCAACTAAACGACCGGTGACCTTTAAATCACCTTGCGAAAGTATTAACCGATTAACGTCGGTAACCATTTGCCCTCGGACATAAATGCCCACGTGGATCAATCGGTATTGCACAGAACGGACACGGAACTCTTCCAGCGCTAACGACAGCTTTTGAGCGCGCAGCAAATGCCATCGCAGTTCCAAGGGTTATGTTTACCTCTAGAACTTCTCCATCTAATTCTTCCTCATCCTCTTCCAATTCGTATAGTTCGAGGCAAATTCGTTGTGCTTCTTCATCCCATGCCAAAGAAATGGCGCCAACCTGAAACTCCGAATCAATTGGTGAAGTAAGTGGTAGATCATCCTGAGGTTATTTAAGAATGGACACAAGTTGATCTGATTTTTTAACCTCTGAAACCATTATTTCTAAGCGAGCAGATATCGCTTGAACTTGCGCTTTTTCTAAAGCTACGGAAATAGTTCGATTTCCGGAAGTTGCTTGAATAAAAAAAGCTCTTTCGCCAGGCTCCCCCACAGTACCTGCAACAAAACGATCAGGATCGTTGAAAGTATGTCTCATCGACCCGATCCTCCACCTAAGAGGTTTTTGGATCTTGGCGGAAGTTGCAGGAGTTCGGTAACAACAGCGCGAGAATCATTGAGAAGAATGATCCGTGGTTTTATTCCTGAAAACTCGATGATCGATACCGATGCTGGATCAATAATGATCCGTTGAAACTCATCTAGATGCATTCCTAAAGCAGATGCCACAATAGATTTAATGACATCTCCATGGCTTACGACAACAGCGGTTCCCTTTTTCTTGAGTGAAACTACTTCATGTACCGATGTCATGGCACGAGCTTGCATCTGCGCAATACCTTCACCGGAAGGAAAGTACATACGGCTAGGAGATTCCTGAACCGTTTTCCATAATTTGTTCTTACTCAATGCGGACAATTTGCGACCGCTCCATTTGCCATAGTCAACTTCTGTTAAATCGGGATCAATCACAGGCTTGAAAGTCGGAAATTGTGGAACGATAAATTCATTAATCCAAGGCTGAACTGTTTCGAAGCAACGCTCCATTGGACTAACGCGCATTTGTGAAATAGGAAAACTACCAAGTCGCTTAGCCAAGTCATTTGCTTGCTGTACGCCTTTATCGGACAGATGCACATTTGGTAGACGTCCCGATAAAACTCCGGCAGCGTTGGCCTCAGAATGTGCATGTCGAATCAAAACCAATCGCATAAATGAAAGGCTATCGCAGCTTTTGATGCTTCGCCTTGCTAGGGTCACCTCATGGAAATGCGAAGAGCGGGAGTCAGTGGGCTATCTCTGTCGCGCCTAGGACTTGGCACCATGACATGGGGCCGGGATACGGATGAAATTGAAGCTGCCGACCAGTGCCGTGCATTTTTAGATGCAGGTGGAAACTTCATTGATACAGCTGCAACATATGGTGATGGCGACAGCGAACGGGTAATAGGCGGTCTGATCGGAACGTTGTTCAATCGAGATGATGTCGTAATTGCAACAAAGGCTGGAATTAGCTTTTCAAACGGTGTTCGTAACGTTGATGCTTCTCGTCATGCTTTGATCTCAGAACTAGATAAATCTTTAACGCGACTTGGAACCGACTTCGTAGATGTGTGGCAGGTTCACGCCTGGGATGAATCAACTCCCCTAGATGACACCCTGTCTGCATTGGATTATGCATATACAACAGGTCGTGCACGTTACGTTGGAGTGAGCAATTATTCTGGCTGGCAAATAGCACGTGCTGCAACTAAGCAACAATCTAATTCTATGAAAGCACCACTTACAACAACTCAGAATGAGTACTCACTTCTCAACCGCGAAGTTGAAGTCGAGATTTTAGATTCTGCTCAAGAGTGTGGATTGGGTTTTCTAGCTTGGGCGCCGCTAGCGCGAGGTGTATTAACTGGTAAATACCGCAAAGGTGTTCCTAGTGATTCACGAGGCGCTGCACCTCACTTTGCAAAGCACATCGAACCCTATTTGGATTCTCGCTCATCACGGATTGTCGAAGCGGTTGCTGTTGCGGCAGAAGGTCTTGGCTATTCACCGTTGGAAGTTGCTCTTGCCTGGGTACGTGATGCACCAGGAGTAACAACATCGCTCATCGGTGCACGTACTGGTGCGCAACTCCGTGGTGTGCTTAAAAGCGAAGAGATTTCACTTCCTGAAATCGTACGTAACGCTTTAAATGATGTGAGTGCTTAAGCGTTTTCTAGGAAGTCTTTTAGGACTCGAGCGCCAAACACTAAGCCTTCAACGGGAACTCGCTCATCGACTCCATGGAACATCGCCATGAAATCAAAGTCGGCATCTAATTTAAGTGGTGAAAATCCGTAACCAATAATTCCCAAATCAGCTAGCGCCTTATTGTCTGTTCCACCGCTCATAACGTATGGAACAGGGATGGCGACAGAGTCTTCCTTAAATAAGGCATTGCACATCGCTTCTACGAGATCTCCCTCAAAAGGTACCTCTAGTGCTTTATCGCGAGTAATAGTTTCAACAGTTATGTGTTCGCCGATCAAAGATTTGATCGTGCTGTTGAGCTCATCTTCGAAACCTGGAATGAAACGACCATCGATTACTGCACTTGCTGAACCAGGAATAACGTTGGCTTTATATCCCGCCTCCAGCATTGTTGGGTTTGCAGTGTTCTGAAGTGTTGCGCCGATCATTCGGGCTGCAAATCCAACCTCTTCCAAAAGTGGTTGAAGATCAGCCTCGTTGTATGGCTTTCCAGTTTCATCTGCAACGCGCTTGAAAAAGGCTTTAACAGTTTTGCTGTAACGCTGTGGCCAGGTGTAGTTACCAATCTTTGCTACAGCTTCTGTGAGTCGAGTGAGCGCATTCTCATCATTCATTACGGAACCATGTCCCGCTCTTCCATGAGCAGTGAGCTTCATCCAGTGAATACCCTTTTCAGCTGTTTCAATTAAATACAGACGCTTTCCACCAGCAACAGTTACTGAGAATCCACCAACTTCGGATACCGCTTCAGTGCACCCTGCAAATACTTCTGGATGGTTTTTAACCATGTAGTGAGATCCATAAATACTTCCAGCCTCTTCATCCGCAAAGAAAGCTAAAACAATATCTCGTTCAGGTGTGTAACCAGATCGCGCCCAACTGCGAACAGTGGCCAGAATCATGGCATCCATATTTTTCATATCTACTGCGCCGCGTCCCCAGATGTAACCATCTTTTAATTCAGCAGAGAAAGGATCGACAGACCAATCAGCAGCGTTCGCTGGTACAACATCTAGGTGTCCGTGAACTACTAAGCCCGGACGATTTGGGTTAGAACCCTTAATGCGAGCAACAACATTGCATCGACCAGGAGCGGATTCATAAATCTTTGATTCAATTCCAACTTCGGCAAGTTGCTTCACAACATAGTCAGCTACATCTTTCTCGTCGCCCTTTCCATCACCAAAGTTCACGCTAGGAATTCTGATTAGTTCTTGGCAGATGCGGATGGCGTCTAGTTCTAACTCTGAGTGTGTAGATGTAGTCATTTCGCTATTCTGTCACCAGATTGCTAGACTTTTCCAACACTTAGTCCGGGTGGCGGAATTGGCAGACGCGCTAGCTTGAGGTGTTAGTTCCCGCAAGGGATTAGGGGTTCAAGTCCCCTCTCGGACACATGAAGATTGATGATGCTCTATCGCTCATCCGCGAAATTCCTGATTATCCAAAACCAGGGATTCGTTTCCAGGACATCACCCCATTATTGGCCCACGGTGAGGCGTTCATCGCAATAACTGAAAAGTTCGCTTCTTTTGCTGACTCCACAACCCTTGTTGCGGGAATCGAAGCCCGAGGTTTTATCTTCGCATCAGCGGTCGCTAATCAACTTCACAGTGGCTTCGTTCCTATTCGCAAGGCGGGAAAACTTCCCCACATCACAATCTCTGAAAGTTATGGGCTTGAATACGGAACCGACACCCTTGAAATGCATCTAGATGCGATTCCGAAGGGCTCCAAAGTCCTGCTGATTGATGATGTGCTTGCTACGGGTGGAACAATCGGTGCTGCCATTGAACTCATTCATCGTGTTGGCGGCGAAGTTGCCCATGTCTTAGCTTTGCTAGAAATTGAAGGATTACCTGGACGTGCAACTCTCCAGAGTAAATATCCAAATATCCCGATCACTTCGCTGGTAGTTTCCTAAGCGTGCGCATCCTTCAGATTCAAGGGTTACGAGCTCTAGCCGCTCTCCTTGTAACGATATTTCACGCTCGAATGGTTCCGGGCGGATTCATCGGCGTTGATATCTTCTACGTAATATCCGGATACTTAATCACTGGTTTGATTCTGCGTGAAATAGAAAACACCGGCTCATTAGATTTGCATGCTTTTTACCAGCGTCGAATCAAAAGATTATTGCCAACTTCTGTCTTTGTCTTATTTTCCACTGCGATTGTTGGCATCTTTGTTCTCCCAGCAATTACCAGAGATGCCCTGGGACGAGATCTCTTTGCCGCCGCTGCCTATATTTCAAATTACTTATTTGCCTGGTGGCAAAATGATTATCAGAATTTAAATGCAACTCCCTCGCCCTTCATTCATTACTGGTCCTTGGCCGTTGAAGAGCAGTTCTATGTGGTGTGGCCAATCTTCCTGCTGTTGTTATCACGATATGGAAAGCGTGCCATCTTCTGGGGTATATCAATCACAACAGCAGCATCACTTTTATTATCTGTTTATCAAACACAAACATCTCCAATCTGGGCTTTTTATTCATTGCCCACACGCGCTTGGGAGCTAGGTGTTGGAGCTCTATTGCTCTTTGTTCCAGACACTATTTGGCGAAATCGTTTCATTCCTTGGATAGGTGCACTCGGTATTGGCATCGCCACCTTCAACTTCGATGAGAACACCGCCTTCCCAGGAATAAACGCGGTTCTGCCTGTTATTTCAACAGCGTTATTGATTGGATCAATATCGATCTGGCCACGTTTCTTTAATGATCTGAGCAATAACCGCTTGGCACAGTGGCTTGGCGCTATTTCCTATCCTTTGTATTTATGGCATTGGCCCGCACTAGTTCTTCCAAGCAGCGCATTAGGACGACCCCTACGTATTAGAGAAAGAGTTTTTTGCATTCTCTTAACAGTTCTATTGGCTCACCTGACTAGTAAATTTATCGAAGAACCAATTCGACATAGAAAAATTGCCGGTAAGAAAGTTTATTTATTTTTCGTCGCAACAACATTAGCCTCCTTAGTAGCTGGTCTGATCATCACCTCTACCGCATCATCGATGATCTCGGTTAAGGGAACCAGTTATAAGTTTGACCTTACTGAAGTAATGGAAAAACCAGCCGTATATGGCGACGGCTGTCACGTTAATTACGGAGAAACGAAATCTGGTGATTGCACATATGGCGTTGTCGACTCAAACAAAACTCTAGTCCTGTATGGCGATTCGCACGCCGCTCAATGGTTTCCAGCTTTAGAAAAGATCGCACTAGAACGCGGATACAAGTTGGTTTCCTTAACGAAGTCAGCATGCGCATCGGTCGATATTCCACGTGAAGATCAAGGCGCATTTAAAGATGTTCATTGCCAAAAGTGGCGAGAAAATTCGATAGCACGTATTAAGCAAATCAAACCGGTCGCCGTCATCATGAGTAGTTTCCAATACTTCACTCCCCCAAGCGGATATCCAAGTCGATCAGAGTGGTGGGATGATGGTCAGCGTCGCTTGTTAAAGGATCTGCAGGGATCTTCTGCACGTTTGATTTACATTAGCGATACGCCTCGTCCATTACGAGATATTCCAAACTGTCTTGCCTCAAGAGATTCACAATCATGTGATTCTTCAGAGAAAACTCCCGTTGAAATCATCAACGGCTTCCAAAAGATTGATCCGACTCCTTGGCTTTGCTCTACTTACTGTCCAGCAATTCAAGATGGTTATGTCGTTTATCGTGATGCATCACATATATCTGTTGCCGCTGCGCTGGCTCTAAAGCCGCAACTTGAGCAGGCGTTAAGGAATAAAGGGCTATTTTCTTAAGGCTATGGCAGGATGCGTGCCATGGCTGAGTTGATCTATTACTGCGGAACGATGGACAGTGGTAAATCCACGCTTGCACTACAAACCGCGCATAATCACCAGAGTCGCGGCCGAACAGGGTTGATCTTCACCAACAATGATCGTGCAGGTAGTGGGGTTATCTCTTCTCGGTTAGGACTTTCCAGTCCAGCTATTGAAGTGATTCCTGCAATGGATATTCATAAGCTGGTTGTTGATCGCCTTTCGATGGGTGAACGAATCGATTACATCATCTGCGACGAGGCTCAATTTTATGAAAGCGAACAAATTGAACAACTAGCTCGTGTAGTAGATGGCCTTGGAATAGATGTATATGCCTTTGGAATTCTTGCCGATTTTCGAACCAAACTCTTTCCAGGCTCTGCTCGTTTAGTTGAATTAGCAGACCGAGTTAATACCCTTCAGGTAGAGGCGCTTTGCTGGTGTGGTGCACGTGCAACGCACAACGCTCGTACCGTCGGTGGCGTAATGGTTGTTGAGGGTGAACAAGTTGTAGTGGGCGATGTTTCGCCGGGCGCAGAAGTAGCCTATGAAGTACTGTGCCGTAGACACCATATGCGACAAGTTACTGCCCGTGCTTCGCGCGCGGCTCATACTTCATCGCTTCCATTACCCTTCAAGGAGTAACAATGAAATCACGTGGTTATGCAGCAAAAGCAGCTAAGAGTCCACTTGAATCCTTTGAGTTTGATCGTCGAGATCTAGGCGACCACGATGTTGCTTTAGATATTGCATATTCAGGAATATGCCACAGCGATATTCATCAAGTCGCTGAAGAGTGGGGTCCAGCCATTTTTCCGATGGTTCCAGGTCATGAAATCGCAGGCGTAGTTACAGCTATTGGCACATCGGTCAGTAAATTCGCAGTTGGAGACAAAATCGGTGTTGGTGTTTTCGTTGATTCTTGTCGCACTTGTTCTAGCTGTGTTCAAGGATTGCAGCAGTACTGTGTAGAGGGAATGACTGGCACCTACAACGGATTAGAACGCGATGGAAAAACAGTTGCGATGGGTGGGTACGCAAACAACTTCGTTATTAATGAGGATTACGCGGTGAAGATCCCAGACAATCTATCGATGGAGGGTGTTGCCCCATTGTTGTGCGCTGGCATTACCTTGTACTCCCCCATTAAGCATTGGAATGTTGGACCTGGCATGAAGGTTGCGGTGATGGGTCTTGGTGGACTTGGACATATGGGAGTTAAGTTCGCTGTTGCGATGGGTGCAGAGGTAACTGTTTTGTCCCACTCACCTTCTAAAGAAGCTGATGCCTTGGCTATGGGAGCCCATCACTTTGTATCGACTAAAGATGCCGAGAATTTAAAACCACTCGCGAAGAAGTTTGATTTGATATT
>ERZ1034363.895-NODE-895-length-18407-cov-3.537425_pt1 | contig 18407 bp, 19 predicted proteins | sample MGYA00520616_ERZ1034363 | MGnify/ENA primary metagenome ERZ1034363 (study PRJEB33736, sample SAMEA104284506) | Azolla filiculoides | biome: Urban; feature: Water surface; material: Ditch water | place: Netherlands | collected 2015-10-28 | depth 0-0.1 m ...
GACGGAACTGTTTTCCACCGCGTCATCAGCGGCTTCATGATTCAGGGCGGCGACCCACTTGGTCAGGGCTTTGGTGGTCCAGGTTATAAGTTCGACGACGAGTACCATGGTGAACTTCAATTCGATCGCCCATACATCCTTGCAATGGCTAACTCAGGACCAGGAACAAATGGTTCACAGTTCTTTATTACCGTTGCACCAACAACATGGTTAAACCGCAAGCACAGCATCTTTGGTGAGGTTAAGGATTCTGCTAGCCAGGCTGTAGTTGACGCTATTGCAACTGCAAAGACTGGTGCACAGGACAAGCCATCAACTGACATCACTATCAACAGCGTTACAGTTGCTTAAGCGTTCTGCCACTTACTCTTTAATCGCAGTAATCTGCGCGGCTTACCTTGTTCAAATGCTTGTTCCATCTTTAGAACAACATTTAGTGCTGCCAAATTTTGAATACTTAAAAGCAACAAACGAGTGGTACCGATTATTTACAGTTGCACTAACTCATGCAGGTTTACTGCATCTGGGTTTCAACATGTACTCGTTGATGGTTTTAGGAAATCCACTTGAAGCAGCTTTTGGAAAAAACAAACTCTTTATTGTTTTCTTTGCTTCACTCTTTACTGGTTCACTTGCATCTTCATACTTCGCATCGATCTACAGCTACTCAGTTGGTGCATCGGGTGCGATCTTTGGATTATTTGGCGCGCTTGCAATTGTGGGAAAGCGGATCGGCGCAGATATTCGTTCCATCATTGTGATTATTGGAATTAACTTTTTCATCGGCTTTGCGATGGGTGGAGTTGATTGGCGTGCACACCTTGGCGGATTAATCGGTGGGGTAGTTGCAGCTCAATTAGTTATGCAGCGTCGATAAGTTATCCACAGGGTTTACCCACAGTGTGGATCGAATTACAAAGGTGTAATTAGAAGGTGTTAAAAAGGCTTAACGCCAGCGGGTGGCGAGTGAAAAACCAACGCCGATAAAGCTAAAGCCGATAATCATGTTCCATGCGCCGATTCCTGGCACTGGATACGCGGTCTGAGTGACGTAGAAGGCCACGATCCAGAACAAGCCGATTAAGAAGGCTGCGACCATTGTTGGAGCAAGCCACTTTGGGCTCTCCAATGGTGCGTGAGGAGTCTCAACGACAACCTCTTGATTGTGAGCGCGCTGCTCAGCGACCTTCTTACGTAGCTTTGATTTAGGCATACGCGAAAGATACACCATGAGACAGAATGCTCCTATGGCCGCCAAGATCCTCGTCGTCGATAACTACGACTCCTTTGTCTTTAACTTGGTGCAGTACCTGCAGCAGTTAGGCGCCGAATGCACCGTTGTTCGCAACGATGCTGTTGAAGCAAGTGAAGCGGGCAAGTACGACGGAGTCCTTATCTCTCCAGGACCTGGAACCCCTGAAAAGGCTGGCGTATCGGTCGAGATGATTAAGTACTGCGCCGAACATTCAATTCCATTGTTTGGTGTGTGTTTGGGGCATCAAGCGATCGGTGTTGCATTTGGTGCAACTGTTTCTCGCGCACCTGAATTACTTCACGGAAAAACATCACTTGTGTATCACAAGCAAGAAGGTGTGTTGTCAGATCTGCCTTCACCATTTACCGCAACTCGTTACCACTCATTGTGTGTAGAAAAAGATTCTGTTCCAGCCAGCTTACAAATAACAGGATCAACTGATTCAGGATTAGTAATGTCGATGCAACATGCAACACTTCCAATTCAAGGTGTGCAGTTCCATCCCGAATCTGTTTTAACAGAGCACGGACATCAGATGCTTGCCAACTGGTTGGTGATGTGTGGAGATAAAGGCGCTCGCGAACGCGCAGTTGGATTATCTCCAGTGGTAGGCAGCGCTAAGTAATTACGGCGCTTTATTAATTGTAATTGTTACTGATTTACCAATTGTTTGTGTAGTTCCAGCATCAGGTGCTTGACGAAGTACAACACCAATAGGTTGATTTGCATCGTAACCTTCAACCTCTTTAACAAAGAAGCCGGCCTGTACCAATATTGTTTTTGCTTGCAGCGCTTCAGTTCCAATTAATGAAGGAACTGTAATTTCACCACTTGCAATTTGTAATACAACACCAGCACCCGCGGTAATTGTTGAACCAGGTTCTGGAGTTACCTTTAAAACAGTTCCTTGCGCTGCATCCGATGGAACCGCCTCAGTTGCAGTCACCAATAAACCAACGGCAGCAAGTGCGGTACGTGCATCAATCAATGACATACCGATTAAATCTGCCGGAACAACTGAATCACCTGGACCATCAGAGATAGTTAAAACAACACCAGAACCCTTTTGCACACGAACTGTTGCTAAAGGAATTTGTGAAGCAACGCGATCCTTCGGAATTCGACCATCATGTGCACGAGTAATTGTGACCACATAATCACTCAGCAAAGCCTCTGCATCAGCTTGAGTTAGACCAACAACATTTGGAAGTTGAGGCAATGAATCCCCAGTCGGCCCTGAATTAGTAAGGAATAAGCCACCTGCAAGCAGGCCTATCGCTGCGAGGCTTCCAATTGCGCCAACCAAAACCTTACGGCGAGAGATTGGTGCTTTGGCAATCTTGGTAGTTACAACCTCACCATTTTCAATTTTGTACAGATCATCCAGCATTAATCCTGCGGATTGATAACGATCATCCGGGTTCTTCGCTAATGCAACGGTTAATAAGGTATCGATACCTTCGGGAAGTTCGGTAACGATAGAACTTGGTGCAACCAAGACACCTGAAACATGTTGGTATGCGATTGATACAGGAGTTTCACCAGTAAATGGAGGTTTACCGGTTAGAACTTCATACAACAAACATCCCGTTGAATAAATATCACTACGAAGATCTGCAACTTCACCTAGTGCTTGTTCAGGTGAAAGGTATTGTGCTGTTCCAACTACATTCCAAGTACTAGTTAATGTTGCACCTAAATCTGCAAGTGCGCGGGCAATTCCAAAATCCATCACCTTTACATCGCCATGATCTGTAATCATGATGTTTGCAGGTTTGATATCACGGTGAACAATTCCAGCTTGATGTGAGTACTCAAGTGCGGCCAAAATTCCTTCGCCGATTTCAAGAGCACGCTTTAATGGAACACGTTCTCCTTTATGAATTAATTCGCGAAGAGTGTGACCGGAGATTAACTCCATAACAATGTATGGCGCTGGTTCTTCACCGCTGTCATACACAGCAACAATTCCGGGATGATTCAGCGCAGCAGCAGCCAACGCCTCTTTTCTAAAACGTGCAACGAAGGATGGATCGCGCGCTAAATCACTGCGCAAGACTTTCACGGCAACCTGACGTGCAAGACGTGTGTCTTCAGCTACATAGACATCGGCCATGCCGCCGGTACCGATCATCTCACCAAGCTTGTAACGACCACCGAGCAACTGATTAATCATGAGCTGCTCCTAACAGTTGGTTCGTTGAAATTTGCGCGGTTGAAATATCTGCAATAAGTACTGTGACGTTATCAGGTGCACCATTTACATATGTCGCATCAACTAAGAACTTAACAGCCTCATCCTTATTGGATTTCTTCAACCCCATCTTGATCTCTTTTTCTGTTAAAACACCCGATAAACCATCGGAACAGAGTAAGAATCGATCACCTTTTTTAACCTCGTACACCTGTAGGACAGGCGTGACATCTCCATCTCCACGCAACGCCTGGGTCAACATTGAACGTTGTGGATGCTCAGCAGCCTCTGCCTCGGAGATCGCACCTTGATCAAGTAGCTCTTGAATCACTGTGTGATCATTGCTGAGTTGTTCTAAGGAACTTCCTCGCAAGCGATAGCAACGTGAATCTCCAACATGTAGCAATGCAATTTGATTGTCTCGGATCAATAAAGCGGTAAGGGTTGTTCCCATTCCACGCTTTTCAATCTCTTCTTCAGTAACCGCTGCAATATCTGTATCAATACTGTGCAGCGAATGCATCAATAAATCAGAAACTGAATCTTCATCAATATCGGATGTTGTAAGTGTTGGGGCAAGGCGTTGTAAAACCTGAACAGCTATTCGGGATGCAACCTCACCTGCAGCATGTCCACCCATTCCATCTGCGACCGCGATGAGCTGAGGAGAAATAAAAGCGGAGTCCTCATTACCTTGGCGGACTAAGCCAATGGCAGAGCGCGCAGAGGTTTCAAAGAAGTTTGCGCTCATGTTGTAAGCCTAACGGTGTAACCTTCAAAGATGAAGATCTACGCGCACCGCGGATCCTCTATCGAGCATCCCGAATTAACAATGGCGGCCTACAAGGCTGCAATTGAAGATGGCGCCGATGGTTTTGAATGTGATGTCCGCTTAACTAAGGACAATCAATTGGTTTTATGGCATGACGCCGACATGAAAAGAGTTGCAGGCAATGATGCTCGCATCGCAGATTCAACATTTAAAGAAATTAAGTCCCACTACCCGCAGGCAATTTCCTTGGAAGAGCTTCTAGTTTTAGCTCGCGATAACAAAAAAGAGTTAGCGATTGAAACTAAGCATCCAGTACCAACTGGAAGTGCGGTGGAAAAGAAGGTGATGCAACTACTTTCACAAGAGAAAAGAGTTGCAGATATTCACATCATGTCTTTTTCCTGGCTTGCATTAGAGAATGTTCGAAAGATTGATCCAACGCAAAGCACAGTTGCATTACTTGAAGATCGATTTAATGGATTAATGCGCAGATTCACATCCGCAAAGACAATCGCACCCAGCATTCATAATTTGCGCGAAAACCCAGAATTAGGACGCGATAAGCGCAATTTGTTTGTGTGGACCGTTGATGACGCCGACGATATGCGCTTTTGCGCGGGTAATGGTGTGGATGTGCTGATAACAAATACCCCGTCATATGCAAGGACTGTGCTCGGGTATCATTAGCAAGTGAGTACATACGCCTATCTCGGTCCCAAGGGAACATTTACAGAGGCGGCTCTTAAAAAGATCACTTCTTCAAATGATCGCCTTATGCCTTATGCCAACGTAACTGCAGCGTTAGATGCTGTCCGTTTAGGTAAAGCGCACTTTGCACTGGTTCCAATTGAAAACTCTATTGAAGGTGTTGTTGCTCGCACACTTGATGAGCTTGCAACCGGCGAACCTCTGGCAATCGTTGGCGAAGTTACTTTGCCCGTGTCTTTTGCATTAATGATTAAAGGTGATGAAAAAGAGATTTTGCGTATCGCAACTCATCCTCATGCAGAAGCACAATGCCGCAACTATGTTGCCGCTAACTATCCTGATGCTGAACTAATTGCTACAGCATCAACAGCTGCAGCAGCAGAAGCAATTTCACGTGGTGAGTTTGATGCAGCGATTGCAGCACCAGTTGCAGCAGCGCACTACGGACTTCGCGTGATTGCAGACAACATCGGCGACAACGTTGGTGCAGTTACTCGCTTTATTTTGGTATCAAAGCCAGGTTCAATTCCAAAGAACACTGGCTGGGATCGCACATCTCTTGCTGTGTTTATCGGTATCGATCACGCGGGAGCATTGCTAGATATCCTCACTGAGTTCGCTAAGCGCGATGTAAACCTAACTTTTATCCAGTCACGTCCAACTGGTTTAGAGCTTGGCCATTACCATTTCATTATTGACGCTGAGGGTCACATTGCAGATGCACCTGTGAAGGAGGCAGTAGAAAGCCTTCGAGCAATCTGCGAAGACATCCGATTCCTTGGCTCATACCCACGAGAAAAGGCAAGCAAATGATCGACATCAAGTACCTACGCGAAAACCCTGATGCAGTTCGTGCATCTCAGACTGGCCGCGGAGAAGATGCATCGATCGTGGACAAAGTTTTAGCAATTGATGAAGTTCGTCGTGCAGCGCTAGAAAAATTTGAAACTCTACGTGCAGAACAAAATGTTTTATCTAAATCTGTAGGTGCAGCAAAAGGTGATGAAAAGACCGCATTGCTTGAGAATGCAAAAGAGCTTGCAACAAAGGTAAAAGAGGCTGATTCAAAGCGCGCTGAAGTAGAAGAAGAAGCAAAGCAATTAATCATGCAGCTTTCAAATGTTTTAGATCCAGATGCACCACTTGGCGGAGAAGCAGATTTTGTAATTATCGAACACGTGGGAACACCACGCACCTTTGATTTTGAACCAAAGGATCACGTCGAATTAGGTAAGTTGCTTGGTGCGATTGATACCGAACGTGGTGCAAAGGTTGCAGGTTCACGTTCTTATTACTTAACTGGTGTTGGAGCGATGCTTGAGTTCGCACTTGTTAACTACGCGATTTCATCTGCAAATAAAGCAGGCTTTACTCCTGTAATTCCACCAGTGCTTGTAAATCCTGCAGCAATGGAAGGCACGGGCTTCTTGGGCCAAGCTGCGGAGAATGTTTATCATCTTGAAAAGGATGATGTGTATTTAGTTGGAACATCAGAGGTTCCACTAGCTGCGATGCATATGGATGAGGTTTTATCTGCCGACAAACTTCCTATGCGCTACGCCGGTTACTCATCATGTTTCCGCCGCGAAGCAGGAACATATGGCAAGGACACCCGCGGAATTATTCGTGTGCACCAGTTCGACAAGGTTGAGATGTTCTCTTTCTGCCATCCAGATCAGGCAAAGGAAGAGCACAAGCGTTTATTGCAATGGGAAAAGGATTTCCTTAATGCAATGGAGATTCCTTACCGCGTCATCGATGTTGCATCCGGTGATCTTGGATCAAGCGCAAACCGTAAGTTTGATATTGAAGCGTGGATTCCTACACAAAACGCTTATCGCGAGGTTACAAGTACCTCTAACTGCACTGAATTCCAGGCACGCCGTTTAAATATTCGCTTTAAGGATGCAGATGGCACAAAGGCTGTTGCAACACTTAACGGCACATTAGTAGCTATTCCGCGCATGATTGTTGCGATTCTTGAGAACCACCAAAATGCAGATGGAACAATTAATGTTCCTGCAGCGTTGCAACCTTTCTTGGGTATGACACGATTTGAGTTGGTGTGAGTAAGCGCCCAAAGTTAATTGCAACAGATCTAGATGGCACGATCGTTTCGCATGAAGGTGTAATTACACAACGAACAATCGATGCATTTACAAAAGCAAAAGATTTAGGTGTTCATGTTTTCTTTGTAACTGGTCGCCCACCACGTTGGATGGGTGAAATCCGCGATGCATTTGGTTTCGGTGCCGCAATTTGTTGTAACGGTGCAATGTTGTATGACTTAATGAATGATGCGGTTTTAGAAGAGTGGATGATTTCAATTGATGATCAGCATGAAATTGTTCGTCGCATGCGCATTGCAATGCCTGAGATGTCATTTGCAGTTGAATCAAATGATCACTACCACCGCGAAATCGCATACATTCCAAAATGGGATGTTGGTTTAGATAACGTTGGTGTTGAAAAGATTGAAGATGCAATCTCTCGTCCGGCATTAAAAGTTTTGGGACGTTGTAGCAATCTCGAATTTACATCTGATGAAATGGTCGAAGTCGCACGCCGCGAGTTACAAGATTTAGTAACAGTCACACATTCGGCAGCAAATGATTCATTGATTGAAATTTCAGCGCTTAATATTTCAAAGGGCACAGCACTTGCAATGATGGCGGGCCGTTTGGGATTAACTGCAGATGATGTAGTTACCTTTGGCGATAACCCCAATGATTTTTCAATGCTCGAATGGGCATCACGTTCATTTGCAATGACTGGTGGACACCCTGAAGCTCCATCCTTTGCTAAATCGGTGGCTGAACCATGTGAAGCCGATGGCGTCGCAAAGATCATCGAACAACTATTGGAACTTCCCGCTTAATTCCTGCTCGATTTTTCGCTAGAGCCAAATTCGGGTAATCTCTCCCACGGAGGGCTCGCATAGCGGCCGAGTGCACCGGTCTTGAAAACCGGCAAACGAAAGTTTCGTGGGTTCAAATCCCACGCCCTCCGCCAGTTTTGTGAAGTTGTGGCTGAGTTCATACCGCGTAAGCGCGGCTTGATCTAGCCACTTTTTCATGTCCGGAGGACACTTACCCCTAGTTATTTAAAACCTAGGGGAGTTGTCAATGTCAGGTGTTTTTTCACCAACGCGCGCCAAGATCAAAGAGCGCACACTTCGAACAGATAAGTGGTGGTTGCAACCACTAATGACATTTGGAGTTTTATTCTCCTTTGTTATTTATGCAACCTTCCGCGCATTTGAAGGCGCGAATTACTACAAGGATCACTTGATCTCACCTTTCTATTCACCATGTTTATCTGAAGCATGTGTGCCTGAAGCGACCATCGGTGGATTCACGCCGGTAAGTGCAGAGATCTTTAACTTTGCATTGTCACCAGCTCTAATTATTTTGATCTTCCCACTTGGTTTCCGAATGACCTGTTACTACTACCGCAAGGCGTACTACCGCTCATTCTGGTTCTCACCACCAGCATGTGGTGTTGCAGAGCCACACGAGAAGTACACAGGTGAAACTCGTCTTCCATTAATCGGACAGAACATCCACCGCTACTTCTTCTACGCAGGTTTAGTGTTCAACGTATTCCTTACTTATGACGCAATTCTTTCTTTGAAGAATGTTGAAGGACAATGGGGCCACTTCAGTGTTGGTTCACTAGTTCTATTCGCAAGCTCTGGCTTGTTGTGGTTCTACTCATTGTCATGTCACACATGCCGTCACACAGTTGGTGGACGTTTGAAGCATTTCTCAAAGCACCCAGTTCGTTACAAGTTATGGACAACAGTTTCTGTTCTTAATACAAAGCATCAGCAATTTGCTTGGTTCTCACTTGCAGCTGTTGCATTCGCCGATATCTATGTTCGCCAAGTTGCAACTGGCGCATGGACTAACTTCTACTTCTTCTAAAAGGAAAATCGACTATGACTCTAGAACGCCATAAATACGATGTCCTGGTAATTGGTGCCGGTGGCGCTGGATTACGTGCAGCTGTAGAAGCACGCGAATCAGGATTACGTGTAGCAATCATTTGTAAGTCCCTATTTGGTAAGGCCCACACTGTTATGGCAGAAGGTGGCGCTGCAGCATCAATGGGAAACGTCAATGACAATGACAACTGGATGGTTCACTTCCGCGACACTATGCGCGGCGGAAAGTTCCTTAACCACTTCCGCATGGCAGAGCTACACGCCAAGGAAGCACCAGATCGCATCTGGGAGCTAGAAGTATGGGGCGCTCTCTTTGATCGCACTAAAGAAGGAAAGATTTCACAACGTAACTTCGGTGGACACGAGTATCCACGTCTTGCACACGTTGGTGACCGCACAGGTCTAGAACTCATCCGCACAATGCAACAGAAGATTGTTCAGTTGCAACAGAAGGATGGTCGCGAAACCGGCGACATGGAAAGTGGAATCAAGGTTTTTGCAGAGCTAACTATCACCGACATTCTGAAAGAGAATGGAAAGATTTCTGGTGCATATGGTTACTGGCGCGAAAGCGGCGAGGAAGTTTTGTTTGAAGCACCTGCAGTTGTAATTGCAACTGGTGGAGTTGGAAAAACTTTCAAGATTACTTCTAACTCATGGGAAGGTACTGGCGACGGACATGCACTTGCATTGAAGGCTGGCGCAAACCTTGTGGACATGGAGTTCTTGCAGTTCCACCCAACAGGAATGGTGTGGCCACCATCTGTTCGTGGAATTTTGGTAACTGAATCTGTTCGCGGCGAAGGTGGAGTTCTAACAAACACCAACGGCGAGCGTTTCATGTTCAAGTACATTCCAGATGTATTTAAAGATAAGTACGCAGACAATGAAGCAGAAGCTGATCGTTGGTATGAAGATCAGGACAACAACCGTCGTCCGCCAGAGCTACTTCCACGCGATGAGGTTGCACGCGCAATCAACAGCGAGGTTAAAGCAGGTCGCGGAACTGAACACGGCGGAGTTTTCTTGGATGTTTCAAAGCGTCTATCTGCAGAAATCATTAAGAAGCGTCTTCCATCTATGTGGCACCAGTTCTACGAACTAGCTGGCGTAGATATCACCAAGGAGCCAATGGAGGTTGGCCCAACATGTCACTACGTAATGGGTGGCGTGGAGGTAGAGCCAGATACTGCAGCTGCAATCGGCGTTCCAGGCTTATTTGCCGCCGGTGAAGTAGCAGGTGGAATGCATGGTTCAAACCGTCTTGGCGGAAACTCTCTGACAGATCTTTTGGTATTTGGCCGTCGCGCAGGAATGGGCGCAGTTGAGTATGTAAAGAACAATGGAGCAAATCCTGTAAGTGAAGCAGCGATTACTGCAGCAGCTCACAAGATTGAAGCACCATTTACACGCGAAGGTGGAGAGAACTCATACTCACTTCACGCAGAGCTTCAGGAGATTACACACAACCTTGTTGGAATTATCCGCACAGGTAGCGAGCTAAAGGATGCGATCGACAAGATTGCAGATGTTAGAAAGCGCAGCGCTAATGTTTCTGTAAGTGGTGGTCGTAAGTTCAACCCAGGGTTCCACTTAGCATTCGATTTGGACAACATGTTGTTAGTTGCTGAATCAACTGCGAAATCTGCGATTGCTCGTGAAGAATCTCGCGGTGGTCACACACGCGATGACTTCCCAGGCATGAGCAACAAGTGGCGTCAGGTCAACCACATCTCATCATTTGATGGCAACCAAGTAACTGTTCGCGAACAAGTACTGCCATCACTACCGAAGGAACTCTTCGACCTCTTTGATGTACACGAGTTGGAGAAATACATGACACCGGAAGAAATTGCGAAAGGCGGTTCAAACTAATGACACGCAAACTCAATCTTCGTATCTGGCGTGGTGATTCAACTGACGGCGGACTTAAGGATGTCGTTGTTGATGTGAACGAGGGCGAAGTTGTCCTCGATGTAATCCACCGTGTGCAAGCAACACAGATGGGCGACTTGGCAGTTCGTTGGAACTGTAAGGCTGGTAAGTGTGGATCTTGTTCTATGGAGATCAACGGTAAGCCACGTCTTGCATGTATGACACAGGTTGCTTCATTTGATGAAGAGGAAACAATCACAGTGACACCACTGCGTGCATTCCCAATCATCAAAGACCTTGTTACAGATGTTTCTTTTAACTACAAAAAAGCAATGGAAATCCCTGCTTATGAGCCACCTGCAGAGCTTGCTCCAGGTGAGGCTCGCATGGAGCAGATCGATGTGGAGCGCTCACAAGAGTTCCGTAAGTGCATCGAATGTTTCCTTTGCCAAGATGTTTGCCACGTTGTTCGCGATCACGAAGAGAACAAGAAGTCATTTGCCGGCCCACGTTTCTTGATGCGTATGGCTGAACTAGATTTCCACCCTCTTGATCAGCGCAAAACTCGTAAGCAAGAAGCACAAGAACAACACGGTCTTGGTTTCTGTAACATCACAAAGTGCTGTACTGAAGTGTGCCCAGAGCACATCAAAATTACAGATAACGCTCTAATTCCTATGAAGGAGCGCGTTGCGGATGTTAAGTACGATCCAGTTCGTTGGTTAGGTTCAAAGATTCGTAAGCGCGAGGGCCTATAATTTCTTTATGAAATTATTAGTTCGTTGGGGTGCTTTAGCGCTCTCTTTCTGGGTTGCAACTGCATTAATTCCAGGAATTGATGTGCTCGGTGGTTTTACAACCTACCTATGGGTTGCATTGTTATTTGGTTTACTCAATGCAACTTTAGGAAGTTTGTTAAAACTTCTAACACTCCCAGCAGTGATTCTTACCCTTGGTTTATTCCTAGTGGTCGTCAACGCTTCGATACTGATGTTGGTATCTCGCTGGAGCGACAAGTTAGAGGTTAATAACTTCTGGTCAGCGATCTTTGCTGCGGTGATTATTTCGCTTGTAACTCGCGTTGTTTCAAATGTAGGCAAGAAAGCACTTCCGCTCTGAAGTCGCTGCTTTTAGTTTCAGTTGGCGGTATCGCTGGAACTTTGTCACGTTTTGGAATCGGTGAGATCTTTCCCAATGATCGCCAAGGAACTTTGGCAGCAAATATTGTTGGTGTGGCTCTTGCTTCCGCGCTTCTTGTTCTGATGGAACGCCGTGGAGTCACTGAATTACGCCTACTTTTGCTACCTGGGTTTTGTGCGGGTTTAACTACCTTTTCAGCGGTAACAGCAGAATCCCTCGAACCTCACGAAGGCGGAATGAGCTTTCTGCTGCAAAATGTGGTCTTTTCATTACTTGCGGTTATTGTGATTTTGCCGCTTGCTAGAAAAGTTATTCCGGTGCGCTCATGAATGTACTTCTTGTAATTCTTGGTGCAGCTGTAGGTGCACCACTTCGTTTTGCGGTTGATCAATACATCCGTAAGTACACAGCAAAACCATACGGAATCTTTACCGTAAATATCCTCGGATCATTCTTTTTAGGATTAACTTTCGGAAAGTCCGAACATGTTCATGATCTATTCGCGATCGGGTTCGCAGGTGCATTTACTACCTGGTCAACCTTTATGTTAGATATCTACCTAGCTTTTGAGTTAAAACGCTACAAGGAAGCAGCGATCAACCTAGTGATGTCACTAGGTATTGGATTACTTGCTGCTTGGTGCGGAATTCAACTAGCGCAGTGAAGCCATCCAGGCTTCGATCTCATCTGGGTGATGAGGAATATGTTCGCTAAGGTTTAAGCAACCGGTTTCAGTGACAACAACATCATCTTCAATGCGGATACCAATTCCACGGTATTCAGCTGGGAACAATTCATCATCAGGTTGAATGTACAGACCAGGTTCAACCGTTAAACACATTCCAACTTCAAGAACTCCGTCACGGTACTGCTCTGCACGGGCATGCGCGCAATCATGCACATCCATACCTAACATGTGGCTGACTCCATGCAATGTCCAACGCTTATGTAAGCCAAGTGCTGGATCCATAACCTCTTCTAATGACATCTTTAAAATTCCCATATCAATGAGACCTTGAGCCAAAACTGTGTGGCTGGCTTTGTTAATTGCTAAGAACTTTTCGCCAGGTTTAATTGCAGCGATACCTGCCTTTTGTGCTTCGTAAACAAGCATGTACAAAGCACGTTGCGCAGGTGTGAACTTTCCATTGATTGGCAATGTTCTGGTGATATCTGCTGTGTAGTACGAATCAACCTCTACACCTGCATCAAGAAGCAGTAGATCTCCACTTCGAACCGCACCATCATTGCGATTCCAGTGCAGCACGCATGCGTGTGAGCCTGAGGCTGCGATTGTGTTGTACCCAAGGTCATTTCCTTCAATTCGGGCGCGACCAAAGAATGCCGCTTCAACAACTCTTTCTCCACGCTCAGTAATTACCGCAGCTGGTAGCGCCTGAATAACATCGTTGAATCCGCGATGTGTTGCATCAACAGCCTTTTGCATCTCGGCAATTTCATAATCATCTTTAATTAAACGAGCAACAGAAACAAATTCAACTAGTTCGGCATCACGTGCGTGGTCCTTAACAACCGAATCAACAACTTCATCGTAACCGTGTAGTGCTGCAGCAGCAGTTCCCTTCAGGAAGCTTTCTAATTCTTCAATCTTTCGAACTTCAATACCGTAACGCTCAGATGCTTCTTCAGTTGTGAAGCGGCGACCAACCCACAATTCGCCATTCTTTGCATCTGTGTAGAAAGCTGATGTGTCGCGAGTTGATCGTGGATTAATAAACAAAATCGGTGCATGGCCTGAACCGCTTGGTTCCATAACCAAAACTGAATCCGGGTTAGCTTCTACACCTTGGACGCCTGTGTAATAAGCGAAAGCTGTGTGAGGGCGGTACAAATAATCTGTGTCATTGCTGCGTTGCTTTGCAGCACCACTTGGTAGTACTAAACGTAAACCGGTAAATGCAGCAGATAGTTTTTCGCGACGTCCGATGCAATGTGCGATTACCTCATCTTGATGAATTCCAGTTAAAGGTGTTGGCGCCCAGCCTGTTGACATGAACTCTGCAAACGCTTCCGATGGTGCAACATCGTAAACACGCTTTGCGCCTCTATCTAACGCCTTATCTGAATTTTCCATATAAGTAGCCTACAAGAATTGGTATTGGCAGTACACCTATTACCGAGTAACTTTCATTCATGAAGAAGTTTTTTATTGTTGAACTAACCATTAAACAGGGTGAGCGCGCGAACCTACTTAATTATTTGAACAGTTACGCGGTTGAGGTTCGCAAAGAAGATGGATGCGAATGCCTAGACATCTTGGTTGATCCACAATCGAATAACAGTGTGGTCCTGTATGAAATATGGCGGGATCTTGCTTCTCAATTAGCCCACCTTGAAACCAAAGGATTTGCTGAATGGAAGGCTTTTTCAGACCCGCTCATCGAGGGCTTTGCTGTGAAAAGCCTCGAATCAGGCGAGTAGAGCCCGAGCTAACAAGCCTGTAAACTACCGCTGTACAAGGAGACGTCGCATAGCCCGGTCGAGTGCGCCTCACTGCTAACGAGGTAAGGTGTTAAAGCCTTCAGGAGTTCAAATCTCCTCGTCTCCGCAGAGATGTAGGTAATGTGCAATTGTTGTGGAAAGATAAAACAATGGCTGCAGCAACCAAGAAGCACAAATATGTAGTGCTTCAGGAAAAACTTCAGAGTAAGTTTTTGAAACTCAAGCCACATTCTCAAATTCCATCTGTACGACAACTTGCAACTCAATACGATGTATCGAGCATGACAGTTCGACAAGCACTTTCAGAGTTACAAAATGCGGGATTGATTTATACCGTCCCTGGATCTGGAACATATGTTGCCGGCGAAAAACTCTCTAAGAAATTAGTATTTATTTCCTTTACGGAAGAAATTAAACAAAAAGGAATGAAGCCGTCGTCAATTATTTTGAAGGCGGAGAAAACCAAAATCGCCAACAAAAAACTTGCCGAAACCTTACAAATTGCGGTTGGAGATTTTGCCTACAGAATCAAGAGAGTTCGGCTAGCTGATGGTGTCGCCCTTTCAATCGAAGACTCATATATTCCCTGCGAGAATGCCCCGGGATTACTAGATCAAGATCTCAAAGCTTCTCTGTATGAAATATTTGCCGAAGTGTACGAACACGCAGTTATTAAAGCTGAATCAACTGTTTCACCAATTTTGTTAGACAAAGAACAAGCGGAAATTTTGAACGCACCGGTTAAAACACCATCATTAATGTTTAATTTGACTGGCTTTGATGCGCGCGGAAAGACTATGGAGCACTGTGTTTCAGTCAAGCGTGGAGATCTATACGACTTTAAATTTAGTATTGAAGCTTAATTAATCGCGCTGATAAATTGTTTTGTTAGCAAGTATGGATTTGTAATTGCAGTACCAATACACACCGATAAAGCGCCAGCGGTAAATGCTTCTGCAACAGAAATTGGTTGACTAAATCCGCCCTCTGCAATTACAGGGACGCTTACTCTTTTGGAGATTTCAGCAATCAAATCAATATTTGGTAAGCCTGCGACAGGTACATCGGTGTAACCAGAAAGTGTTGTTGCCACTGCGTCACAACCAAGCTCTTCAGCTTCAAGTGCAGACTCGACTGAGTCCACATCGGCTAAAAGTAGAACATTGCTCTCAAGTCGAACCTGAGTAATAAACTCTTGAAGTGTTTGCCCACCAGGGCGCAATCGGCCCGTTGCATCAATTGCAACAATAGTTGCCCCTGCTTTCTCCAGTTCGATTACATCACTTACAGAAGGAGTGATGTAAACAGGTGAAGTATCGTCATACCTTTTAACCAATCCAATGATCGGTACCTGGGTAATTGCAGAGATCGCTTTAACATTACTAATTCCTTGCGCACGAATTCCTGCGGCGCCAGCCTGCAAAACAGTCAGCGCTTGGGCTGCAATAAATTCTGGGGTATTGATTGCGGTGTCATCAGGTACCTGACAAGAGACTATGAGTCCATTTTTTACAGGCAAAAGTCGCGGATCTAGCTTTGCGCTCTCCACCGAACTGTTACTCAAAAGAAACCTCGTAATCCTTGACTTATCCGAACCATACTATAGTTTTACCCTACTGGTCTAGCACAGTTTCCCACCGTGTTAGATCACAGATTCACTTACCCTCGATAGGAGAAATGCAGTGAAAAAGTTTTCAAAATCTCTTGGCGCGGTAATTCTGGGAGCTACCCTCGTAGCAGCCAGCTTTACAACACCATCTAATGCAGCATCAAACTCAATTACCGTTGCTGAAGTAACAGCAGGTGGTGGTGGAGTTCAAACTATTCAGACACCTTGGATCAACTCAGGGTCAATCTCGCACCACGCAATGTTCCGTGCTCTATTCAAGGCAAACGCTGATCTTCAATCAGTAAAGCCAGATTTAGCTTCAGGATATAAGTTCAGCAAGGATGGTAAGACACTTACTATCACTTTGAAGTCAGGCATCAAGTGGTCTGACGGCAAAGATGTAACAGCCGACGATGTTGTATGGTCAATCAACTCATTGCTACGCGTTGCAAAATCAAATGCGATCTATGTGAACGCATTCAAGCAAATTGTTGGAAGCGAAGCGGTTAGCGGCACAAACACAACTAACATGAGCGGTATTACTACCAAGGGCAACGTAATTACTATTGCTCTAAAGTCACCAATCAACACAATGATTCCTGTGCTTGCACAGTTCATGATCATGCCGAAGCATTCATTGGCAGATCAGGACATTTTGAAGTTAGACACAAATAATTTCTGGAAGAACCCAGTTGTTTCAGGTCCTTACAAGGTTGGAACATTTAGCCAAGGAAACTTCATCACACTTGTACCAAACGACAAGTACGAAGGTGACAAGCCTAAGATTTCAGAAATCAACATCATTGTTTCTTCTAACCTTGTTGCTGATGCGAAGTCAGGCAAGTTGGATTACTTCACAACAAATGATCCAGACACAATTCGCGCGATGAACTCTGTTAGCACTTTCAAGGCAGCACCTCTTCAGGTTCTGTTCTACCGTTACTTTGTAATCAACCCAAATACTCAATTCAGCAGCGTAAAAGCTCGCGAAGCGTTGAAGTATGGCGTTGACTGGAACCGCTTGGTACCAGCTGTTTATCCAAAGCTGGGCAAGGTAATTAACAGTGGTGTTGCTTCAGGTATGCCACACCACGATGCATCAATTCCAAACTACAAGTTTGATAAGGCAAAGGCGATCGCACTGTTGAAGGAAGCAAAGTTTGACTTCTCTAAGACAGTTCGCCTACGTACTTACAATCAGACACAGCCTGCTGTGATGATTCTTCTAACAGCTGTTGCACAACAGTTGACTGATCTTGGAATGAAGGTTGAATTCCTTCCATTCCAAGGAGATGCAACTACAGAACTTTGGACAAATAAGAACTACGAAATTGCTCTAAAGGGTCTTAGTGCGTTCAATGTTGGTGAGTGGTACGGCGAGTACAGCAACCCAGCAACATTTGAAAAGTTGTTAGGTGCGCAGCCTGCATATGCAGCGTTGAACTCACAACTTCTTCAGGCAACAACTCTTCGCACAACCGGAAAGGTTCTTGGAGAGTTGCAGAAGCTTGAGCAGTCAAATATGTACAAGCTGCCAATTCACTTGTTGCAGCAGACTGTTTATGTTTCAAAGAGAATCAGCGGCACACCTGCTAAGTGGGGTAATCCGTTGTACGTTTATCAAAACAACATAGCTAGCTGGTCAGTTAACTAACTAGTTACATGCGGTACTGACCGAAGTGCGAGGGTATCTTCGGTCAGTACCGCCACTTATTTTTAAGGATGGTAGTTTCTTGGTTTCATTTCTAGTTCGGCGAATAGCGATCTTGGTGCCAATGGCATTCACGATTAGCGCGTTGATTTTTTTCGCATCGAGACTTTCACCGATCGATCCGATTAATGCAATGGTTCCGCCAGATATGGCCGCGGACTCTGCCAACCTTGTTCAACTTCGCGAAGAGCTTGGCTTGAATGATCACATCATCCTGCAGTACTTCCATTGGTTGAAAGACATAATGACCGGCGAATTCGGTTACAGTCTTCAAAGCGGCCAAAAAATCTCTGAAATTCTGGCCTTGCGCATGCCAGCAACCCTCGAATTAGTCCTTTCTGCGCTTATTTTGTCGACCATCTTGGCCCTAACTTTGGGCTTATTTGCCGGCGCAAAACGAGGCGGCATCGCAGATAAGTTGTCACGTGTGTTTGCCGTTATTGGCATCGCAGTACCTGATTTCTTTATCGGTTTAGCGCTGCTGAATGTTTTTGCTTACCGCGTGGAGTGGCTTCCAACTGGAAACAGAATCGCACCGGGTCAGGTCACCTTTTGGGATCGATTCCCACATTTAATTTTGCCGGTCGCAACCTTAACAATTGCCATGCTCGCTGTGCTTATTCGATATACGCGAAACTCAGTTCTTGATACTTTGAACAGAGATTTTGTGAAGACAGCTCGAAGCAAGGGTGTTCCCGAATGGCGCGTTCTTTACAGCCATGTGTTTAGAAACT
>ERZ1034363.896-NODE-896-length-18406-cov-4.827214_pt1 | contig 18406 bp, 17 predicted proteins | sample MGYA00520616_ERZ1034363 | MGnify/ENA primary metagenome ERZ1034363 (study PRJEB33736, sample SAMEA104284506) | Azolla filiculoides | biome: Urban; feature: Water surface; material: Ditch water | place: Netherlands | collected 2015-10-28 | depth 0-0.1 m ...
GGCAGTAGCTCAGTTGGTAGAGCGATACCTTGCCAAGGTATAGGTCGAGAGTTCGAGACTCTTCTGCCGCTCCAAATTGAAAAAGGGAAAGCGCTGGTCGCTTTCCCTTTTTTCATATCGGGCGCCGATATAATGAATGCCCCCAGCCTGGGTGGTGAAATTGGTAGACACAAGAGACTTAAAATCTCTCGCTCATTGAGTGTACGGGTTCGATTCCCGTCCCAGGCACCACGACTGCACACATGATCATTTACGACCTCAATTGCGAAAATAACCACCGGTTTGAAGGCTGGTTCCAGAATGCCGATGCCTTTGAAACCCAGCTTGAGGGCAGGCTAGTCTGTTGTCCGCAATGCGATAGCCACAATGTGCGGCGCGTACCGTCGGCCGTGGCGATAGCCGGTCATCACCCGGAGCAGGTCAGCGCGACTTCCGCCGTTGCGGCGACGATGCCGACGAGCACGGCACTAATGCCGGTTGGCGCTCAGGCGATGGCCCTTTATCGTCAGCTTGTCCAGACTTTGGTCACGCACAGCGAGGACGTCGGTCCGTCATTTGCCGATGAAGCGCGCAAAATTCACTACAACGAAGCCCCGCAGCGCCCGATCCGCGGCCAAGCCAGCGAAGACGAGTGCGATGCCTTGCGCGATGAGGGCATCCAGATTTTGAACCTGCCGGTGCCGAAGGAGGAGGATCTTAACTGATCCCCTGGCAAGCTGATTATCTTTCAGTCAGCTTGAGCAGGATGTCGGCATACCAGGCGCCGTTCAGTCCCAGGGCCTCGTCCTCCTTGAGGTCGCGATCACCGACATCGAAGCGGGCCGAATGGACGCCGAGCAACATCCAGGGCAGATCGCCGTGGCCCGGAAGCTTCTCGGCAATACGCATGACCACTGGCGCGCCGCTACTGCCGCGATGGGTGCGGGCATCGGTCAGAAAGAAACCTTCCCCCTGAAAACGCAGGCCGAACGACGAGGCGATGATGGCGTGGCGGACGACCGGTGTGTGATGCAGCGCATCATGAAAACCGAGCGGAAAGCCGACGATAAGCAATGACGAGCCGACCTCAACCTGATCAAGACTGCTCAGCAGGTGCTGAGGGCTGAAAGCCCGATAGACGGCCGTCTTGGGCAGGGCCTTGCGGTTGATCTCGATGACGGCGACGTCGATGTCGCCGGCTGCATCAAGCCCGTGGCGCCAGAGACTCTTGCCATCGCGGTAGAGCGGAATAGAAAACCCCGTGGATTCGGCGATGTTTGCAACATTGGTGTGCAACTCGATCTCGATCCGGGTCGGATAGTGCTTGATCGACTTGCTGAACAGCACATGGCGACTGGTCACCAGAAACAGCCGTTCGCCACGCTCGAAGAAAAAGCCGCTGGCGTTGGTCAGCAGAATCTTCTCGTTGAAGGTCGAGATGCGGGCAGCGGTAAGAAGGAGGGGTTCGATCATGGGGGGCGCCAATTGGAGATTCAACATATTGCCACTATCTTTGGCGACATTTCACCACATGATGAGTTTTATTATTTTACATAATACAAATTATGCGCGATTTAAAAGTAGTTAACTTCGTCTTTCCGTGGAATAATTTACCTATTCCCCTCGTTAACCTCGACATCGTTGATCATCATCCTGATGAGTCACGTCACGTTTAACAGCGAAAGGCAACATGATGAAGGTCATCGGTCTGGAAGGCGCACTGCTCGATTTCTGGGTCGCCAAATCGGAAAATCTCAAGCGCTTGCCGGATGCACCCATTGGGGGACAAGCTGAGGTCATTAGCGGTTACTGGCACCCGGATATTTATCACCCTTCCAGCAACTGGTCTCAGGGCGGCATGATCATCGCCAAGGACTGGCATGGCATTGAGGATGGCTTGATCGAATGGTTCGGACCGCACTGGGCGTTTATCAAGCGCATATCGGATGCGCCGCTACCCTGGCTGATGCGGGCCTACGTAAAAATTCATTTTGGTGATGAAGTGGAAGATTGCGATCAGTGAAAATCCCGGCTCGCGGTTTCGAGCCGACCCAGCCAGCTCGAAAGATCGACCAGTCGCTTGGCAACCAGGTGGATGACTTCGCCTTCGACCTGCAATTGCCCATAGACACCAAGCAGTGAGGCGCCGAGCAGCTCGCGACGTTGTCGCTCGACGAGTTGCGGATGAACAACGATATTGGCCAGCCCGCTCTCATCCTCCAGCGTGACGAAAACAATGCCGGTTGCCGTTCCCGGCCGCTGTCGGCCAACAACGATGCCCGCCATGCGGATCAGCGCCCGATGTGCTGCGGTTTTCAGGTCGGAGGCGCGGACAAAGCGGCGGTCGGACAAGGGCTGACGGAGCAGCGCCAGCGGATGGCGGCGCAAGCTCAGGCCGAGGCTTTGATAATCGGCGACCAGGTTTTCGGCCTCGCTCGGCCCTGGCAGTTCAATGTCCGGCTCGTCTATGGTCAAGCCGTCGAACAGATCGCCCTGTGCCACCGCGCCAGTTGCCGCCCAGGCGGCCTGCCGGCGGTGGCCGGACAGGCTATTCAGGGCATCGGCGGCGGCGAGCTGATCAAGGTCACGGCGCTGAAGCGCGGCGCGGGCAGCCAGATCGGCAATATTAAGGAATGGGTCGGTTTTTCGGTCGACCATGGCAATGCGCGCTGCCACCGCTTTGGAAAAGCCGCTGATCTCGCGCAAACCGAGGCGGACCGCTCCCGCCGCATCAATGCGGCTATCCCAGTCGCTGGTCGTGACATCCGGCGGCAGGACGCTGACGCCGTGGCGTTGTGCATCCTGGATCAGCATTGATGGCGAGTAAAAACCCATAGGCTGGCTGTTGAGCAGACCGCACAGGAAAACCGCCGGGTGGTGGCGCTTGAGCCAGGCCGAAACATAGACCAGCAGGGCAAAACTTGCCGCGTGCGATTCGGGAAAGCCGTATTCACCAAAGCCCTGGATTTGCGCGATGATGCGCCGGGCGAAGCTTTCCGGCAGCTTGTTGGCGGCCATGCCGGCGAGCAGCTTCTGCTCGAAGGGTTCAAGGCCGCCCTTGCGTTTCCAGGCGGCCATCGCCCGCCGCAGCTGGTCGGCCTGGCCAGGGGTGAAATTGGCGGCAACGACGGCCAGTTGCATGACCTGCTCCTGAAAGATCGGCACGCCACAGGTCCGTTCGAGCACCTTATCGACGGCCGGCGAGATTTTCTCGATGGGCTCCCTGCCCTGCCGGCGCTTGAGATAGGGATGAACCATGTCTCCCTGGATAGGTCCCGGCCGGACGAGCGCCACTTCGACGACGAGATCGTAATAGCACCGCGGCCTGAGGCGCGGCAGCATGGCCATCTGGGCGCGTGATTCGACCTGAAAGACGCCCATGCTGTCGGCGTGGCAGAGCATCTCGTAGGTGGCCGGGTCTTCCGGCGGGATGTCGGCCATCCGCCAGACCCTGCCGCTTGTTTCGCTCAACACGGCCAGCATGCGGCGGATGGCCGAGAGCATGCCGAGCGCCAGAATATCGACCTTCATCAGGCCGACCGCATCGAGATCGTCCTTGTCCCACTGGATCACCGTGCGCTCGGGCATTGCCGTGTTTTCGACAGGCACCAGGCGCGCCAGCGGCCCGCGCGACATGACGAAGCCGCCCACGTGCTGGGTCAGGTGACGGGGAAAACCGCGCAACTGAGCGGCAATCCACAGCCATTTCTCAACCCGCGGCGAGGTCGGGTCCAGCCCCTGTTCGGCAAACCGTTCAGGCAATTGCTCGCGCTTGTCCCACCAGGCCAGCGAGGCGGTCAGGGCATCGATGCGGGCGCTTTCAAAGCCGAGTACCCTGCCCGCATCGCGCAGCGCACCCTTGGTCCGGTAGGTGATCAGGGCGGCGGCCAGGGCCGTCCGTTCGCGCCCGTATTTTTTGTAAATGTAGGCAATGACCTCGGGACGCCGTTCGTGCTCGAAATCGACATCAATATCCGGCGGCTCGCCGCGCTCTTTTGAAATGAAGCGCTCGAACAGCATGCCCGAACGCTCCGGACTGACCTCGGTAATACCGAGCGCGAAGCAAACAATCGAATTGGCTGCCGAGCCTCGCCCCTGGCACAGGATCTCGACGCTGCGCGCATGGCAGACGATGTCGTAGACCGTAAGGAAATACGGCTCGTAGTTGAGTTCGGCGATGAGGGCCAGTTCATGCTCGATGCGCTGCCGTACGTCGTCCGGAATCCGTTGCGGATAACGGCGCAGCAAGCCCTGTTCCGTTTCGTGGCGCAGCCAGGAACTTGGCGTGTGGCCGGACGGCACGATTTCTTCCGGATATTCGTAGCGCAGTTCATCGAGCGAGAAAGTGCACTGCCCGGCGATATTGCCTGTTTCCGCCAGCAGCTCCGGCGGATAGAGACGCGACAGGCGCAGGCGCGTCCGCACATGCCGCTCGGCATTGGGATAGAGGGCGTAACCGGCGTCGAAAACCGTCGTTTTCAGGCGCAGTGCAGTCAGCACGTCCTGCACCGGACGGCGGGCCTTGATGTGCATATGCACATCGCCCGTCGCTACCAGCGGCAGGCCGCAAGCCTCGCCCAAGGACTGCAACTCGGCTAGCCGGCTGGCATCGTCCGGCCCGGCATGCAGTTCGACGGCTATCCATAGCCGGCCGGGAAAACGCTCGGCCAGCCAGCGCCCATCCGCGACCGATGGTGCCGTGCCCGGCACCCAGAGCACCAGGCAATCGGGCACTGCGCCATTCGGCGAAACGATATTCAGGTCATGCCGTTGCAGCGCGTAAGCCCCCTTCTCGGCGCGCCGCCTGGCCAGCGTGATGAGCGCCGACAGATTGCCGTAGCCCTCGCGGTTCCTGGCCAGGAAAACCAGTTTCAGGCCATCGATGCTCGTCATTTCGCTGCCGACGATCAGTTTCAGCCCCGCCTCCCTGGCCGCCTGATGCGCCCGCACGATACCGGCCAGCGAGCATTCATCGGTCAGCGCCAGCGCTCGATAGCCTTGTTCAGCCGCCCGTTCGACCAGTTCACCCGGATGCGAGGCACCGCGCAGGAAACTGAAATTGGAGAGGCAATGCAACTCGGCGTAATCAGGGAGTGCCATGGGTTTTAGCGATGACTGATCAGGCGAAAAGCCCGTGCAGGAACCAGCCTTCGGCATTCCTGAAAATCCATACCCACTGGCCGAGGGGGTTACGGGCGACGAAATAATCGCGGCGCACATCGCCGGTCATGCCACCCTCACCTTCATCCCACCAGCCACTTTCCAGTCGTTCGGCCCGTGACAGCAGCTTGAGCGGGCCATGCCATTGCGGATTGCCGGCTCGCTCAGCCAGGGCCTGCGGTGTCGGCAATAGCCACAGCGGGCGCGATCGATTGCCGCATGGTGCAGAGGATTGCTCTGTACCATCGATTGCTGCAGATTTTTGCGCGGCATGTGTCGGCCGGCGTACATACCCCTGGCTGGCATCGACAGCGCAGGGGCGCGTCGCGCACTCCGGTCGATAATCGTCGAAGGCCCCAAGCACCTGCACCGCCCCTTCACCCAGCCGGGCATGCAGACGCTCCAGGCAGGCGAGCGCGCCCTCCCCGGCTGTCGCCTGCTCGAACAGATGGACGCTGGCACCCGGCTTTTCGACCAGTTCATCTGCCTGCAGACCTAGTGCCTCGACCGGTGACTTCAGTTGCAAGCGAGCCAGGTGCTCACGCAGCAGGCGGACGAAACGTTCCTCGTCGGCTGCCGGTTCGGCAAAACTGAGTATCAGTCGCGTCGGCGGGGCGTCATCGTGCCGCAGTTCCAGCGTACAGCAACGGACCAGCAATTGACGACCGTGCAGCCATCCGGCTAATGCTGCGAACAGGCGCTGCCCGGCAAAAACCAGAGCTTCGGCGTGTTCAACACGCGCCGGCAAGGCGATATCGATGGCGAATTGCTCGGGAAAGACAAATATTTTCTGCGGATCGGCCAGTTCCCCCCAGGCCCGCAGCATCTCGTCAACCGGCCCGTTGCCGATTCGTCGCCGCAAACCGGCTCCGGGTAAACGACGCAGATCGCCCAAATGCTTGAGGCCGAACGATTCCAGACGTTTGAGCACATCCTCCGGCCAGCCGGGTGCAGCGCAAGGCAAATCAACCAGGGCAGACTGCATGAGGGCCAGCTCCGTGTAGCTCGCACCGCCCCCCTGCCAGGCCAGCCAGCAGGCCCCGAGCGGCGTCGGCGCAACCGCCCAGCGGGTTGAATAGGACTGCTCGACGCAGCCCGCCAGGGCGGCCGCAAGGATAGCCTCGACGCCACCGAACAGACGCAGGCAGCCACCAATTTCAAGCAACAAGGTATCGGCCGAAACCAGCGCGATGGTCGGCGTGAAGCGCCCGGCCCAGCAGGCCAGGTTTTCCAGAGCTTGTCTTTCCCGCGCCGCGCTGGGTTCAAAAATGTTCAGTCCGGGCGACAGGCCGAGTGCCGTCGACAATTTCTGGCCGGGACAAACACCTGCGGCGACCGCTGCGGCATCCCCCACCCGGACCCGCCCGCGAGCGACAACCGCGCTAGGCGAGCGCCGCAGCGGCAAGGCCTCGAGCGGCAACAAGGGAAAGTTCAGGGCCAGCCACAGCACGTGAATTTCTCCCGGAAAGAGGACGCAAAACGGACAAGGCGAGCAGCCGGGAAACCGGCCGGCCACGCCGCTTGATGATGCGTACAGACAAGCTGCTGTCGCCAGCCGCCAGGGCAAGGCGCAAGGGAGCCGGTGAAGGCGACCCGCCAGCCTCTGTCGGCCGCCACAAACAGGTAAAAGCCGAACGCCCTTCGGCTGCGACCTGCAGGCGACGCAGGGCACGGGCATCGATGCTGGCTTCCGGCCAGGCCAAGACGCCGGCAAAGCCGCCACAGGTGAGCAATTGTTCAACACACCAGCCTATGCGCCGGCTGGCCTTGATGATGACCAGCCGTTCGAGCGCCAGCCCGGCTGCTGCCCAGGCCGGGGCATGCGGCAGACAGGGCGGTGCGACCAGCGCCAGCCAGCCGCCTTCGGCTGACAGGCGGGCGAGTGCCGGCAAGAGCAGGCTCATTTCACCGACCCCGCTCCGGTCGACCAGGATTTCCGTCAGGCTGCCGCGGGGCCAGCCACCGCCCGGCAATTCGGCATCGAGTTCGGGATGGCCGCTGGGAATCGTCTCTTGTGCCAGCGAGGCCAGCGTATCGCCGCGCCAGACATCGCCTCGGGCCAGCACATCAGCCAGGGCAAGCGGCAACGGCTGGGGGTTCATGAGAGTTTGGAAACCGCTCCGCGGATGAGGCCGACGGCGATGCCTTCAATGGCAAACTCGACCTCTTCCGGATTGACGATGATCGGCTGGAAATCCGGGTTCTCGGCGATCAGCCTGATCTGGCCATTGGCCCGTTCCAGCCGCTTGACGGTGACCTCTTCGTCGATCCGGGCGACGACGATCTGGCCGTCACGCGCCTGATTGGTCTTGTGCACAGCCAGCAGGTCGCCATCGAACATGCCGATATCGATCATCGACAGGCCGCGCACCTTGAGCAGGAAGTCGGCCTTGGGCGAAAACATGCTGGCATCGAAGGCGTAGCGACCCTGGACGTTTTCGACGGCGAGGATGGGCGAACCGGCGGCGACGCTGCCAATCAGTGGCAGGCCGAGTTGCTCGACAAGCCGAATACCGCGCGCCGAACCCGGTTCAAGGACGATGGCACCCTTCTTGGCGAGCGCCTTGAGGTGATCTTCGGCCGCATTGGGTGAGGCAAAGCCGAAGGCGCTGGAGATTTCCATGCGCGTCGGCGGAGCGCCGAGGACTTCCAGCGTGCTTTTGATGAAGTCGAGAATTTCCTGCTGACGTGGCGTGAGTTTCATGGCCTGCTCCGCTATTTGCCGATAACTGTATTTTTATACAGCAGTCGGCAAATAGCAAGCAGAACAAACTATCGCGTCACGGTTTCGGAAAAATCGTGGATGACATCGACGACGCGGGTCGCGCCATCACGCATCTGCTTGATCGCCTCGCCGGCGCTATTGGCCAGGTCTACGCCCTTGCCGACTTCGGCCATACCGTTGTTCATGCTGGCCGTCACAGAACCGGTTTCGCTCTGGATGGTCTTGATCATGCTGGCGATTTCAGCGGTCGAATTGCCGGTCCGCTCGGCCAGTTTGCGAACCTCGTCGGCGACGACGGCAAAACCTCGCCCGGACTCACCGGCACGCGCCGCCTCAATGGCTGCATTGAGCGCCAGCAGGTTGGTCTGGTCGGCAATCTCGCGGATGGTATTGACGATGGAGGTAATCTTCGCCGTCTGTTCGCCGAGGGTATCGACCAGGGCAGCCGACTCGCCGACGATACGGGAGATGCTCTGCATCTTGTCGACGGTCTCGAGAATGATTTTCTCGCCGGACTGCGATATTTCCTTGGTCTCCAGGGCCACCTGGTAGGCCAGTTCGGCGCTTTGCTTTTCGGCCTGATGGCGCTTGATCTGCTCGGTAATGTCGGCGGCAAACTTGACGATCTTGCTGGGGATGCCATCCGGCCCGAAGACTGGGTTGTAGCTGGCCTCCAGCCAGACTTCACGTTTCTGCCGGTCCAGGCGCAGATACTGGCCGGAGACGAAATCGCCACGGCCAAGACGCGTCCAGAAATTGGCATACTCGGCGCTGTTCACTACGGCATCGGGGCAGAACATGCGGTGGTGACGCCCGACGACATCACCCTGTGAGAAGCCCATGACGCGCAGGAAATTATCGTTGGCCCGCAGGACCATTCCGTTCAGGTCGAATTCGATGACCGCCATCGAGCGCTCGATGGCCTGAACGATGGCCTGCATGCGGGAGGCTTCCTCAACCCGTGCAGTGACGTCGCTGGCCAGTTTGACAATCTTGAGGATACGCCCGTCGGCATCGAGCACCGGGTTGTAGCTGGCCTCCAGCCAGACGGCGCGGCCGCTCTTGTGGAGTCGCTTGATGGTGCCGCGGGAGAACTCACCCCGGCGCAGGCCTGACCACAGGTCGCCATATTCCTTGCTGTTGCTGAAAGCGTCATCGCACAGGCTGCGATGGTGCCGGCCATTCAGTTCGCCGGTCGAATAGCCCATGGTCTGGCAGAAATTGTCGTTGGCAGCGAGCACGACGCCGTCCGGAGTAAATTCGATAACGGCGAGGGAGCGATCAATCGCCTTGTGAACGGCTTGTTCGCCGGCCAATTCGGATTCGAGTAGCGCTATTTGCTGCTTGTACTTGCCGCCGAACATGAGACCCCCTATTGATCATTAATTATCAAATCTACAGAAATTCACAAAGACATTCAAGAACCGCACTCAGGTTGGCAGATCGAAGCCTTTGAGCTTGCGGAACATGTCTACCGCGTAAGAGTCTGTCATGCCGGCCACAAAGTCTGCGACCTGGAGCAGGCGGATGTACGGATCGGCATCCGGCTCGCCGTCGTGGCCGAGGAATTGCGTCGGCAACAACTTGAGCAGCATGCGCTCGCGGGTTGTCAGGCGGGTATGCCCTGCCCCTGCCTCGACCGCGTTGGTAAACAGGCCGAGCAAGGCGCCGAGCACTTCGAAGCCGGCAGTTTCGATCTCCAGCGCCGGGCGGGCGGTGTAGATCGTTTCCTTGGCCAGTTTGAGGATGGCTTGCAGGGGATGGGCGATGGGCGAGCTTTCGAGCAGTTCGTCGTCGAACTGGCCGCTCAGGATGGCGTCTTCGTTTTCGAGAAAGACGGCGGCGGCGCTCTCGAGCAGGCAGCCGATGGCCTTGGCGCGCAGGTATTCGAGGCGCTCCTTGGGGTCGTGCAGACGTTCCAGCCGGCCGCCATTGACGGTATTGCCGGCGAGGTCGGCGAGCAGGCATTCGGCGTCCTTGTAGGGGACATAACCGAGCCGGGCAGCGTCTTCTAGATCGACGATGAGATAGCAGGTGTCATCGGCGACTTCAACCAGGAAAGCCAGGGGATGACGGCGCCAGGCGGTGCCGGGAATGCGTTCGACGAGGCCGGTAGATTGCGCGACCTGGCGGAAGGCTTCGGCGTCCTGCTGGAAGAAGCCGAATTTCTTGCCGCTCTTGCCATCGAGTTCAGCCTCGAGGTGTGACGGGCGCGGGTATTTGGTGAAAGTGGCCAGCACGGCGCTGCTCAATTGCAGGCCACCGGGGTTGGCCGGGCTTTGCAGGCGGCTGACGATGCGAAAGCCCTGGGCATTGCCTTCGTAGCGCTCGAAATCGGCTTTCTGGGCCGGTGTCAGGTCATGGCGTTCAAGCAGACCGGAATGGCGAAACCATTCGCGGATGGCGTCTTCGCCGGCGTGGCCGAAAGGCGGATTGCCGATGTCGTGGGCCAGGCAGGCGGCCGCGACAATCGCGCCAAAGTCGCCCGACTCGACCTGCTGCAAACCGTGCCGCGCGATGATTTCGCGGCCGACCACGGCACCCAGCGAGCGGCCGACGCAGCTGACCTCAAGGCTGTGCGTCAGGCGGGTGCGCACATAGTCGCTCTTGGAGAGCGGGAAAACCTGCGTCTTGTCCTTCATGCGCCGGAAGGCGGAGGTAAAGACGATGCGGTCGTAATCCTGCTGGAAGGCGGTACGTTCCGCCGTGCCGGGCGCCTTGCCGGCCCCCAGGCGTTCGCTCGACAGCAGTTTTTCCCAGACTTTGCGTTTGCCCATGCTCTTCGGATTTGATGATGCGATGGGCGTCGAGTTTACTCTGCTTCGAGCACTGCCCGCACGTGATCGGGCAAGGGAACCGATTTTCCGGTCTGGGTATCCATCCAGACGACCTTGGCCGCACCCTCTGCAAAAATCCGTTCATCGCCTTCGATACGCATTTCGACATAGGTCTGGCAACTGGAACGGCCGATGGCGCCGACAAAGGTCCGCACTTCGACCATGCCCGGATAATTCATCGGGATCAGGAAGGTGCAACTGGCATTGATGATCACCGGCCCGGCGCCACCGGGACGGACGGGGACATTCATCTCCTCGATCCACTCGACCCGCGCCTGCTCCATGTAACGGAAATAGACGGTGTTGTTGACATGCCCGTAGGCATCCATATCGCCCCAGCGGATGGGCATTTTGGTGACGTGAATGAGCTTTTTCTTGTGTTCCATAAACCTGACTACTAAAGTGGTGTTGATCAAAGTATTTCCATACTGTACCGTATTGAAATCAAGCTAACAAATAAAAACAGGAGACATCATGGAACGTGAATCCATGGAATTCGACGTCGTCATCGTCGGTGGCGGCCCGGCCGGTCTGGCAGCAGCCATCCGCCTGAAGCAGCTGGCGGCGGAAAAAGGGAGTGATCTGGGCGTCTGCCTGATCGAAAAAGGCGCCGAGATCGGCGCCCACATACTCTCGGGCGCCGTCATGGACCCGCGCGCCCTCAACGAACTGCTGCCCAACTGGCAAGCCGACGGCGCACCGCTCAATGCACCAGTCTCCGAAGACCGCTTCTTCATCTTCACTGAAACCGGCGCCACCAAGGTGCCCAACAGTCTCCTGCCCGACTGCTTCCACAACGAAGGCAACCACGTCATCTCGCTTGGCAACGTCTGTCGCTGGCTGGGCGAGCAGGCTGAGGCGCTCGGCGTCGAGATTTACCCCGGCTTTGCCGGTGCCGAAGTGCTGTACGACGAGAATGGTTCAGTCAAAGGCGTCGCCACCGGCGACATGGGCCGCCTGCACGACGGCTCGGAAGGCCCGAACTTCCAGCTCGGCATGGAACTGCACGGCAAATACACCTTCTTCGCCGAAGGCTGTCGCGGCCACCTCGGCAAGCAGCTCGAAGAAAAATTCAATCTGCGCGACGGCGTCGATCCGCAAACCTACGGCATCGGCCTCAAGGAACTCTGGGAAATCGACCCCGACAAGCACCAGATCGGCCTCGTCATCCACAGCGGCGGCTGGCCGATGCAGCCCGACACCTACGGCGGCGGCTTCCTTTACCACCTGGAGAACAACCAGATCGCCGTCGGCTTCGTTGTCGGCCTCGGCTACAGCAATCCGCATCTATCACCCTATGAAGAATTCCAGCGTTTCAAGACGCATCCCGAAATCCGCAAATTCCTCGAAGGCGGCAAGCGCATCGCCTATGGCGCCCGCGCCCTCACCGCCGGCGGCCTGCAATCCCTGCCCAAACTCACCTTCCCCGGTGGCGTGCTGATCGGCGATGACGCCGGTTTTCTCAATGCGGCCCGCATCAAGGGCTCGCACTGCGCCATCAAGACCGGCGCCCTGGCCGCTGAAGCCTGCTTTGAAGCTTTGGCCAGCGAGCGCCAGCGCGATGAATTGACGGACTATCCAGAGTTGTTTAAAAACAGCTGGTTGTACGATGAACTTCACAAATCACGTAACTTCAAGCCGTGGATGAACAAGGGCCTGAAACTCGGCTCCATCATGTTCGGCATCGATCAGGTGCTGCTGCGCGGCAAGGCGCCGTGGACCCTGCACAACACCAAGCCCGATCACGCCAAGCTCAAGCCGGCCGCCGAGTGCGAGCCCATCGTCTATCCCAAGCCGGATGGCGTCATCACCTTCGACCGCCTGTCCTCGGTCTTCCTCTCCAGCACCAATCACGAGGAAGACCAGCCCTGCCACCTGCAACTCAAGGATGCCAGCGTGCCGATTGCCGTCAATCTGGCCCAATACGACGCCCCGGAGCAGCGTTTCTGCCCGGCCGGCGTCTATGAAATCCTGCGCGACGAAAGCGGCGCCAATCCGCGCCTGCAGATCAATGCGCAGAATTGCGTGCATTGCAAGACCTGCGATATCAAGGATCCGACGCAAAATATCAACTGGGTGGTACCACAGGGCGGCGAAGGGCCGACCTATCCGAATATGTAGTTAAGAGCCGGAAATGGTGCTCGCATGCCGCGAATCGCTGTTCCCGGTTTATAATCTTGTGGCTAAACCCCTTAGGGAGAACAACACATGGGCTTTCTCGCCGACAAGAAAATTCTGATCACCGGACTGCTGTCCAAGCATTCCATCGCCTATGGCATTGCCAAGGCTTGCCATCGCGAAGGCGCTCAACTCGCCTTCACCTACCAGACCGAGCGTTTCGAAGACCGCATCAAGAAGTTTGCCGCCGAATTCGGCAGCGACATCACGATCCCGGTCGACGTCGCCAGCGACGAGCAAATCGACAACCTGTTTGTCGAACTGGCCAAGCACTGGGACGGCCTCGACGGCCTGGTTCATTCCATCGCCTACGCCCCGACCGAAGCCATCGAAGGCGATTTCCTGAACGGCATCACGCGTGACGCCTTCCGCATTGCCCACGAAATCTCGTCCTACAGCTACCCGGCGCTGGTCAAGGCCGCCCGCCCGATGATGCAGGGCCGCAAGAGTTCTGCTCTCGCGCTCTCTTACCTCGGCGCCGAGCGCACCATGCCGAACTACAACACCATGGGTCTGGCCAAGGCCAGCCTTGAGGCCGCAACGCGCTATCTGGCCTTCTGCCTTGGCCCTGAGGGTATTCGCGCCAACGCCATTTCTGCCGGCCCGATCAAGACCCTGGCCGCTTCCGGCATCGGCAATTTCGGCAAGCTGCTCGCCTACAACTCGCACAATGCCCCGCTGCGCCGCAACGTGACCATTGAAGAAGTCGGCAATGCCGCCGCCTTCATGCTCTCCGACCTGGCCAGTGGCATCACCGGCGAAATCATGTACGTCGACGGCGGCATGAATACGGTGGCCCTGGGCAACGCCGACCCGTTGCCGGGCTAAAAGACATTGCTGCCCCCAAGGGGGTACCAGTCAGGCAAAACGCCGACCCGATACAATCCGGTCGGCGTTTTTACTGCAGCGTCCGGGCGCTATCTGAAAATGACGTCAACAAAAAAGCGGGCCGCAGCCCGCTTTCTGGTTTTCAGTCCGCTGCTTATTTGTCTTTCGACTCCAGCGCAGCCAGATTGACTTCCACCTTGTAGCGGCTGCGCAAGGCGGCCAGGTAGAGCTGGACCTCTTCCTGCGCGGCGAGGTTGCCCAGTTGCTTGAGCATACCCTGCGTACGTGCGGCATCGAGCTTTTCGCCGGGCTGGACCTTGCTCAGCTTGAACAGCGCATAGCCGGCACCCGGCAGTTCGACGCCGGTATAGGCGGGCAGCTTCGCCGACTCCATGCGGAAGACCGACTGGGCGGCCAGCGGCGGCAACTGGCGGGCATCCATGCGCGAGATGCTCTTGGCAGCCCCCCAGGTCAGCTTGTCCTCACCCTTCTTCAGGGCTTCCAGACGGGCTTCTCCATCCTTGCTGGCGAGCAGCTGGGCTTCCTTGTTCTTCAACAGTGTTTCGATGCTGGTCTTGACGCCATCAAAGGGCTGCAGCGCCTTTGCCTTGTAATCGACGAGACGGGCAGCGACCAGCGTATTGGCAGCGATTTCGACGGCTTCGGTATTGCGGCGGTTCTTGACGGAGTCTTCCGAGAACAGCGCAGCCATCAATTTTTCATTACCGAGCGCGCCATTGGCCGGATTAGCCTGACGGCCGATCCAGTCGGTGCTCTTGATGCTCAGCTTGTATTTTTCGGCGACCGGCTTGAGGCTGTCCGACTGCTCATAGACCATGTTGCTGAAGGTTTCTGCAGCCTCGGCAAACTTGCGGGCGGTGGCGGCCTTCTTCAGTTCGGCTTCGATTTCAGCGCGAACTTCAGCCAGCGGCTTTTCCTTGGCGGCATGGATACCGGTCAGCTTGATAATGTGGAAGCCGAAATCGGATTCGACCACGCCGGAAATCTCGCCTTCCTTGAGGCTCAGGGTGGCGTCTTCGAAGGACTTGACCATCATGCCACGGCCAAAGAAGCCAAGGTCGCCGCCCTTGGAGGCAGAACCCGGATCGTCGGAGTTCTTCCTGGCCAGATCGGCAAATGCAGCCGGGTTCTTGCGGATGTTGGCCAGCAGTTCCTCGGCCTTCGCTTTGGCCTTGTCCTTGCCGAGCTTTTCGGTGGCAATCAGGATATGGCTGGCGCGACGTTCTTCTGCTTGCAGGAATCTATCCTTGTGACCGTCGTACCAGGCCTTGATTTCGGCATCGGTCACCGCCAGTTGACCGGCCAGTGACTCCATCGAGAGGACGACGTATTCCGCCTTGGCCTGCTCCGGCACGGCGAACTGAGTGGCGTTCTCGTCATAGAATTTTTTCGCGGCATCATCGGCCAGCTTGACCTTGCCGAGATAGGCATCAAGGCCCAGGCGATACTCCATCACTTCGCGCTTCTCAGTCTGCAGGGCCAGCACACGGTCTGCCACGGAACGGGGAACGACACCGGACTGGCCGATAGCGCCAGCCAGTTGCTGCAGGGTCAGATCCTGGCGCAATTGCGCCTCGAAGCCGGCTGGCGACATGCCCTGGGCACGCAGTGCAGCTTCGTAGCGCTCACTGGAGAACTTGCCATCCACCTTGAATGCCTCAATTGCACCGATGGCCTGACGTACGGCGTTATCACCGGCAAACAGGTTCTTCTTGCCAGCTTCGATGACGAGCAGGCGCTGGTTGATCAAGTCGTCGAGAATCGCCTTGCGGGCCTCGGGGTTTTCCAGCATCTTGGGGTCGAACTGCCCGCCCAGTTGCGTCCGCAGACGCTCCTGCTGCTCGCGCAGGCTCTGCTGAAACTGTTGCTGGGTAATCTTGATGTCACCTATCGTCGCAACATCGCCACCGGAGGCGTCGTTGCGCATGTAGGACTCAACGCCAAAAAAGGCAAAGGGCAGTGTGATCAGCGCCAGAAATACCTGGACGATTCTTTTGTTGTTGCGGACTGCGTCGAACATGAGGAGAAAAATCCTTCGAATGCGTTCAAAAAGGCAAATGCAGCTTGCCCAAAAGGCCGAATGATACCGTAATTCCTTGTTCCATCATTTGATTTAGGGGCGGGAAAAGCTTGTCCGCCGAAGAGCGGAAGTCCCGCTCAGCAGCAAAGTCTGCTCAGTCGAACAAGTCCGGCTGCATAGGCACCAGGTTTTCGCGCTTGACGGTCAGGCGAACCGGCACGCCCTGCTTGCCTATAGCCTCGACAACCATGCGCCCGGCGGAGGCTTCGGCCACGACGCGAACATTGCGCATCGATTGGCGACTGCGGCCACGATAGGTCGCCAGCGTTCCGGCTGGGGGCATCCAGGCAGGCTTTGCGCGGGACATCGTGGGCCTTTCGTCGGCGACAAGGTGATCTAGCCTACCTCTGAAAAAAGAATTCTCGAATACTGTACATCCATACAGTTATCGGATATCCTGCGCTTGAACACAAACCACTGTTTGTTTATACAGTTACCGATAGCCGAAGGAGTTGCCATCATGAAACGTCTTCAACACTGGTTCGATCTGATTGCCGGGATTTCCCATGACGAACATGCCCGCCTGGAGCGTGCCCGGCGTATTTTCAATGCCACCGGGCCGGATATCGAGACGCTGCAGACACCGGCCTGCTGGCGCCGCAGTCCACGTGTGTTCAGCCACTGATCCCGGGCAAGACACAATGAAAAACGGAACTCCGTGGAGTTCCGTCGCAGGTTGCGGAGCAAGCCCCCCGTAGACCGGGAGCTGGAATCGCTTAGAAGTCGTCGGTGACGATGGGGAAGCCGAGCGCTGCCCAATCCAGCATGCCGCCGCGGTAGTAGTAAATCTTGTCGACCGGGAAGCCGTCACGCACCATGGCATTGATGGCCGACGGGCTTTGCGGGCAGACCGGGCCGTTACAGAAGGCATACACCTTCTTGGCCTTGCTGCAATCCCACTTGCCGGCATTTTTGCTGCAACCCAGTTCGTCCATGCGGCCGGCGACCAGGGTGTAGGGGATGTGATACGAGTTCGGGATGGTGCCCTTGATGCGGTCATCCGGTTCGCGCATGTCGACAATCAGCGAGTCCTTGTCATTCATCGCCTGCAGCATTTCGATTTCCGTGACCGGATGGACACCCGGTACTGGAATCAGCGGCTGCAGCCAGCCCTTGTTCTTGGCGCAGGGGGTCATTGTGCGGGTAATGACGAAAGGACCGTTCTTGGTCTGGACAACAAACTGCTTGTCCTCACCGATAATGCGCAGCAGTTCCTTTTCCTGTGCAGAGACACCCAGGGCGATGGAAACAAGTCCGGCAGCCAGCAAAAGCTTCTTGATCATGTATTTCCTCCTCGATTTTATGTATTTGGCAATCACATCATATAAGTGATTGCGTATATTGTAATTTAATTATTGTTTTCAGTGTTGCCCCCTGAGGCGACGCGGATGCTCAGCCTGATGTGAGCGGGCGGCGCCCTGCCACTTCGAGACACATCCTGTGTTATCGTTTTTATTGACCGCCGCTATTTTTGGCGAGCCCAGTCGCCAGATCATTCGCCGAGGACATCACACCATGAAAAAACTCCTGCTTACCGCACTCATCGCTGGTGCTCCGCTGCTTGCCAGTGCCGCCGATATCAACGTCAACATCGGGGGCATGCGTATCCAGGCGCCAGGCGTCAGCGTCACCTTCGGCAGCCAGGACAATCGCGGCTATTACTGGGACGGTCAGGATTATCGTCATCCCGACTACTGGAGGAAGCACGAGGGCCAACGCGGCGAGCGTTATTACACCGGACGCGGCCGTGACGAAGGACGCCACGAGGGTAAAGGGCATTGTCCGCCGGGTCAGGCAAAGAAAGGTAATTGCTGATTCGTTTCAGCCAGGCATAAACAAGAAGGGCGAGGCCGGTTGGCCTCGCCCTTCTTGTTTGGTGAGGTCTCCTATCAAGGAAACCCCGGCCGGCACTTACCCGACCCAGCGCCGTGCATTGCGGAACATCCGCATCCACGGTGAATCCTCACCCCAGTTCTCGGGGTGCCAGGACATCTGCACCGACCGGAAAACGCGCTCCGGGTGCGGCATCATGATGGTGAAGCGGCCGTCGGCCGTGGTCACGGCCGTCAGACCGTCCGGCGAACCGTTCGGGTTGTAGGGATAGACTTCGGTCGGCTCACCCTTGTTGTCGACGTAACGGACGGCCGACAGCACCTTGGCCTGATCGTCGGCATTGGCGAAGACTGCCCTGCCCTCGCCGTGCGAAACGACGATGGGCACTTGCGAGCCAGCCATGCCGGCGAAGAAGATGGACGGCGAATCGAGCACCTCGGTCATCACGAAACGGGCTTCGAACTGTTCGACGGTATTGCGACGGAAAGCCGGCCAGTGTTCGGCCCCGGGGATGATGGACTTGAGCGCGCTCATCATCTGGCAGCCGTTGCAGACGCCTAGTGCAAAGGTATCCGGACGCTTGAAGAAAGCAGCGAACTCGTCGCGGCAGCCGTCGTGCATGAGGATGGTCCGCGCCCAGCCGAGGCCGGCACCGAGCACGTCGCCATAGGAGAAGCCGCCACAGGCGACGAGGCCCTTGAAGTCCTTGAGGCTGACGCGACCGGCCAGAATGTCGCTCATGTGAACGTCGACCGCGGCAAAACC
>ERZ1034363.897-NODE-897-length-18391-cov-3.634269_pt1 | contig 18391 bp, 16 predicted proteins | sample MGYA00520616_ERZ1034363 | MGnify/ENA primary metagenome ERZ1034363 (study PRJEB33736, sample SAMEA104284506) | Azolla filiculoides | biome: Urban; feature: Water surface; material: Ditch water | place: Netherlands | collected 2015-10-28 | depth 0-0.1 m ...
CCCCCTCGTCCACCCGGAGTCCTGACACCATGCACACCGACACCCTGCAGGCCGCGCTGGCCGAACTGTTCGCCCCCTGGGTCCAGGCCCTGCACCTGCGCGTGGAGTCGTTCGAGGCCGGCGTGGTCACCTTGCGCCTGCCGCACAGCGACCAGCTCAGCCGGGTTGGCGACATGCTGTGCGGCCAGGCCATGATGGCCGCGGCCGACACCGCGATGGTGCTGGCGCTGATCAGCCACTTTGGCGCCTTCCGCCCCTGCACCACGGTGCAGATGAACACGAGTTTCCTCAAGCCCCTGTCCGGCCAGGACGCGCTGATCGAGGCGCGGGTGCTGCGTGCCGGCAAGGCCCTGGCCTTTGGTGAAATCGACCTCCGCGGCGCGCTGGACGGCAAAAGCGTGTGCCGGGCCACCACCACCTACGCGCTGCTGTAAGGCGCCCGCGCAGGCGACCCGCTAAAATCCCGTAACTTTGATCCACATCAGGAAAACCCATGTCCGCACCCGCCTCGCACGACGTCACCGCTGAAAAAGACCCCGTTGAAGCCATCGTCAAACACATGCCTGTGGTGCTGCCCGTGGTCGGCGCTGTGCTGATCTTCCTGCTGGCCTTCATCGCCGTCTTCATGGCCTGACACCGGCCTGACCCGACCGTTTTCGGGTCAAAACCCCATCTTCCCAGCGTCAAATGGTCATAGTTTGCTATTTTTATAATAGCTGATTGCACCTGCTGATTGACGCCACGGCCCGCCAGGGCCTTCCCCTGCGCCCGCATCGCTGTCCACGCCCCGGTGGCTTGGTGCGGGTTGCGGGTTGCGGGCGCCAATGCTCCGGCCAGTTGATTTCACGCAAGGCAGCCCCACCTCCCGGGCAGGAAAATTTCCGCACTGACAGGGGGTTGCATGCCACAAGTTCGTCCCGCCGCCGTTGCCGGCGCCTTTTATCCCGGGCAGGGTGCGGCCTTGTCCGGCGCCGTGCAGACCCTTATTGCGGCGGTACCACCCGATACCGCCGCGCAGCAGGTGGCACCCAAGGCGTTGATCGTGCCGCACGCCGGCTACGTCTATTCCGGCGCCACCGCCGCGCTGGCCTATGCGCGGCTCAGACCGTGGCGCCACGCCATCCGGCGCGTGGTGCTGCTGGGGCCGGTGCACCGGGTGCCGGTGCGTGGGCTGGCGCTGCCGGGTGCAACTTCTTTTGCCACGCCCTTGGGCGAGGTGCCCATCGATGCCGACGCCGTGGCGGCGCTTGCCGCGCTGCCCCAGGTGGTCACCAGCCCCGCCGCCCACGCGCAGGAGCATGCGCTGGAGGTCCAGTTGCCCTTCCTGCAAGCCGTGCTGGACGACTTCACCCTGCTGCCGCTGGCCGTGGGCGATGCCACGCCCGCCGAAGTGGCGCAGGTGCTGGAGGCGCTCTGGGGCGGGCCGGAGACGCTGATTGTCATCAGCTCCGACCTGTCGCATTTCCTGCCCTACCGCACCGCGCAGGCGGCGGACCGCGCAACAGTTGAGGCCATCCTGGCGCTGGCCGGGCCGGTGACACACGAACAGGCCTGCGGCGGCACCCCCATCAACGGCCTGCTGCTGGCGGCCCGGCGTCACGGGCTGCAGCCGCGCCTGCTGGGCCTGTGCAATTCGGGCGACACGGCGGGTGACAGGGACCGTGTGGTGGGTTACGCATCGCTGCGCTTCACGGAGGTGCCCCATGCCGCCCACTGAACACGGCCGGGTGCTGCTGCCGATGGCCCGCAGCGCCATCGCCGGCGCGGTGGGGCAGGCCGGGGCGCCCTCTCGCCCGGCCGCCACCGCCCCCTGGCTGCAGGCGCCGGGTGCGACCTTTGTCACGTTGACGCAACGGGGCCAACTGCGCGGCTGCATTGGCACGCTGGAGGCGCACCGCCCGCTGCACCAGGATGTGGAAGCCAACGCCGTGGCCGCCGCGCTGCGCGACCCGCGCTTTGCCCCGTTGCAGGTGCGCGAACTGGCGTGGACCGAGATTGAAGTCTCGCTGCTGTCGGTGCGCGAGGCCCTCGCGTTCCACAGCGAGGACGATGCGCTGGCGCAATTGCGACCGGGCGTCGATGGTGTGGTATTCCAGTTTGACCGCTTCCGCAGCACCTTCCTGCCCCAGGTGTGGGAGCAATTGCCCGACGTGACCGGCTTCATGGCCCACCTCAAGCAGAAGGCCGGGCTGCCGGCGAATTTCTGGTCGGCGCAGGTGCGCCTCGAACGCTACACCGTGACGAAGTGGAAGGAATCCGACTTCCCTGCGCCACAGAATGAATCGCCCAAGCAGGAGGCCGCATGAACGCCCCCGACACCTGGCCGGGCCGCTGGTGGCACACCCTGGACGACGGCCGCCTCCAGTGCGACCTGTGCCCGCGCGACTGCCGACTGCACGAGGGCCAGCGCGGCGCGTGCTTCGTGCGCATGCGCGAGAACGATGCCATCGTGCTGACGACCTACGGCCGCTCGTCGGGCTTCTGCATCGACCCGATCGAGAAGAAGCCGCTGAACCATTTCTACCCCGGCTCCAGCGTGCTGTCGTTCGGCACGGCGGGCTGCAACCTGGCCTGCAAGTTCTGCCAGAACTGGGACATCAGCAAGTCGCGCGACATGGACCGGCTGATGGACCAGGCCTCGCCCGAGGCGATTGCCACGGCGGCCGCACAGGCCGGCTGCCGCAGCGTGGCCTTCACCTACAACGACCCGGTGATCTTTGCCGAGTACGCGATGGACGTGGCCGACGCCTGCCATGCGCTGGGCGTGCAGACCGTGGCCGTGACGGCTGGCTACATGCACGACGCGCCGCGCCGCGCCTTCTACGCGAAGATGGACGCCGCCAACGTGGACCTGAAGGCCTTCACCGACGACTTCTACTTCAAGCTCACCGGCTCGCACCTGCAGCCGGTGCTCGACACGCTGGTCTACCTCAAGCATGAGACCCCCGTGTGGTTCGAGATCACCACGCTGCTGATCCCCGGGCACAACGATTCGGACGCCGAGATCACCGCAATGAGCCGGTGGATCAGGAATGCGCTCGGCCCCGACGTGCCGCTGCATTTCTCGGCCTTCCACCCCGACCACAAGATGCCCGACGTGCCGGCCACGCCACCCTCCACGCTGGTGCGGGCGCGCGACATCGCGATGAAGGAAGGCCTGCAGTTCGTCTACACCGGCAACGTGCGCCATGAAGCCGGCGACACCACGACTTGCCCGGGCTGCCAGACGCCGCTGATCGTGCGCGACTGGTACCAGATCCAGCGCTACCGGCTGACGCCTGACGGCCACTGCCCGGATTGCGGTGCCGCCGTGGCCGGGCGGTTTGCGCCCCAGGCCGGCAACTTCGGGCGCAAGCGTATCCCGATCCTGATGGACGCGGGCGGGCGCACCTGAGTCTGGCGGGCCGGCGGCACGGCGCGCCTGGCGCCGGGCAGCGGTTTGCGGAGATGGCCGCGCCACGCTTACCAGCGCAGCAGTCACCCGTTACCCCAGAGGCTCCAGGGCCCGGCGGACCACCTCCAGGAACCAGGCCAGCGCCGCATTGGACTCCCGCTTCGCGTGCCAGTGCAGACGCACGTCCAGGGCGGGCAAGTCCACAGGCAGGGGCAGGATGTGCAGGGGCTCGTAGGTGGCCAGCATGGCGGCGGCCCGGGACGGGATGGTGGCCAGCAGGTCGCTGTGGGCGATCAGCGTGGGCAGGGCGGTGAAATGCGGGATCTGCAGGGCGATGTTGCGGCGCAGGCCGCGCGCCTGAAGCACCTGTTCGATCATGTGATGCCCGGAGGCCGGGGCCGTCACATAGGCATGCCGCGCAGCCAGATAACCCTCCAGCGTCAGCGGGCCCCCGACCAGCGGATGCTCCTGGCGCAGCAGACACACGTAGCGCTCTTCAAACAGGGAGATGCTTTGCGTGACGCCGGCAATGGCGGGCAGATGCCCCACCGCGGCATCGATCTGGCCGGACGCCAGCTGCGCCGGGATCTGTTCCATGGCCGGCGCGACCACCTCCAGCGTGACCTCCGGCGCCTGCTGGTGCAGCAGCGCCATCAGGGGCGGCAAAAAGGCCAGCTCGCCAATATCGGACATCGAGATCCGGAACCGCCGCGCCGAAGCGGCGGCCTGGAAGGTCTGCAGGGACTCCCATCCGTCGCCGATACAGGCCAGGCCTTCGCTGAAGTGGCGGTAGGCCGCCTGCGCGCACAGGGTCGGCTGCATGCCGTCCGCCGTCCGCGTGAACAGCGGGTCGCCAAACAGTTCCCGCAGCCGGGCCAGCGCATAACTCACGCTCGGCTGCGTCACAAACAGCCGCTCGGCGGCCAGCGTGACGCTGGCGGTTTCAAAGACGGCGACAAACACACGCACGAGGTTCAGGTCGAGACGGTGGATGGATGAATAAACCATATCTATTTCACTTGATTTTTTATCTATTTTGCCAATGCTTCACCCGTCCCTAGACTCCCGCCCATCGATATCTCCCCTTGCACCCAGGAGTCCCATGCCCACGCCCCCCACCGCCGCCCCGCACACGCCGGCCGCCAGCCTCCGCCCCCCGTCCCTGCGCGACCGCTACGACCTGCTGGAAGGGCGGGTCTTCCTCAATGGCAACCAGGCCCTGATCCGGTTGACCATCGAGCAGATGCGCCTGGACCAGCGCAACGGCTTGCGCACCCGTGCCTACGTGACCGGCTACCCCGGCTCGCCGCTCGGCGGACTGGACATCGCGCTCGGCCAGGCGAAGAAATCGCTGGAAACCCATGGCATCACGCACCAGCCGGGGCAAAACGAGGAACTGGCGGCCACGGCGCTGATGGGCACGCAGATGCTCAACGAGTACCCGCACCCCGATGTGGACGGCGTGGTCGGCTACTGGTACGGCAAGGGCCCGGGCCTGGACCGCTCCGGTGACGCGCTCAAACACGGCAATTTCGCTGGCACCAGCACGCACGGCGCGGTCGTGATCCTCAGTGGCGAGGACCACGAGGCCAAGAGTTCGACCGTGCCGTACCAGATGGAATTCGCCTTCGAGCACCACGGCATCCCGGTGCTGTACCCAGCCTCGGTGCAGGAGTTTGTGGACCTGGGCCTGCACGCGGCGGCCCTGTCGCGCTACAGCGGCTGCTGGGTCGCGCTCAAGCTGGTGGGCTCGCTGTGCGATGGCGGCGAGGTGGTGCATGTGGCCCCCGATCGCGTGCAGCCGCAGCAGCCCGGCCTGGTGCTGGACGGCAAGCCGTTCCAGAAGACGACCAACCACAAGTTCTTCCCGGGCACCAATCTCGTCACGGAGCGCGAGCTGTACACGGAACGCCACGCCGCCGTGCTGGCCTATGCGCGCCTGAACGGACTGAACCGCATCACGGTGCGTGGCGAAGGCGACCGCATCGGCATTCTCAGCGCGGGCAAGAGCTACTCCGACACGCGCCAGGCGCTGCTGGATCTGGGCTTTGACGATGACGCCGCGCTACACGCCGCCGGCATCCGGCTGGCCAAGATCGGCCTGCTGTGCCCGCTGGACGGCGACTTCGTGCGCGAATTCGCACAAGGCCTGGACACCGTCATCGTCGTGGAGGAAAAGCGCGACTTCCTGGAACGCCAGGTGGGCCACGCCGTGTGCGGTCTCGGGCCGGTCCGCGTGCTCGGCAAACACGACGCCGAGGGCCGCGAACTCTTCCCCATCGCGGGCGGCATGAACGCCGACATCGTGACCGAACGGCTGGGCCGGGCGCTGGCGTCCCTGGGCGTCCTGCCGGCCCGCGCGGCGGCGCAGCTCGGCTGCCTGGCCGCGGCCGCAAGCCGACCGTTCAGCCCGCAGCCCGGGCGCTCGGTCAACTTCTGCTCCGGCTGCCCGCACAACATTTCGACCAAGCTGGCGCCGGGCCAGCTGGCCTGGGGCGCGCCGGGCTGCCACATCATCGCGGCTGTCATGGACCGGCCCGAGCGCAAGATCGTCAATGTGACGCAGCTCGGCGGCGAAGGTCTGCCGTGGATCGGCCTGTCGCCCTACACCAGCCGCCGCCACATCGTGCAGAACGTCGGCGATGGCGCGCTGTTCCACTCCAGCTACCAGAACATCCGCTATGCGGTGGCGTCCGGTGTGAACATCACTTTCAAGCTGCTGATGAACGGCGTGGTGGCCAACACCGGCGGGCAGAACGTGGTGGCCGGCTTCCCCATCCCCACGCTGCTGCAGCACCTGCACCTCGACGGCGTGGCCCGCATGGTGCTGATCACCAAAGAGCCGCAGCGCTACCGGGGTGTCACGCTGCCCGCCGGCGTAACCCTGCGCGGCGTGGACGCGCTGGAGTCGTCGCTGAAAGAGCTGGAAGCCGTGCCGGGCGTGACCGTGCTGGTCTATGACGGCGAATGCGCCAACGAGCGGCGCCGGCGCCAGAAGCGCGGCAAACTGCCGGCACCGCAGAAGTTCACCTTCGTCAACGAGGACGTTTGCGAAAACTGCGGCGACTGCGGCCAGAAGGCCAACTGCATGTCGCTGCAGAAGGTGGACACCGAATTTGGCCGCAAGACGCAGATCCACCAGTCCTCATGCAACCAGGACCAAACCTGCATCACCGGCGAATGCCCGTCCTTTGTCAGCGTCGAGGTCGCCGCCGGCACGAAGCCGCGCAAGCCGCGCCCGGTGCAGATCGACGACGCCACGCTGCCGCCGCCGCGCCTGCCGGTGCTGGACCGCGCGTTCCACGTCTACGTGCCGGGTCTGGGTGGCACGGGTGTGCTGACCGCCAATGCCATCCTGGCGCAGGCTGCCATGCTCGACGGCAGCGAAGTCAAGACCTACGACCAGACCGGCGCGGCCCAGAAGTGGGGCGCGGTGTTGTCCAGCCTGGTCATTGCGCCGGCCGGGCACCCGCCGCTGACCAACCGGGTCGGCACCGGCAAGGCCGACCTGTACCTGGCACTGGACCTGATGGCCGGTGTGGACAAGGTCAACCTCGGCTGCTGCAACCCCCTGCGCACCGTGGCCATCATCAACAGCAACGTGCTGCCCAACGGCGGCATGATCCGCGACCCCAAGATGGTGATGCCGACGCTGCAGATGGTCGAGACCATCAAGGCGTCGACCCTGGGCGAGCGCAGCGTCACGCTGGACGCCCGCGGCATCGCCGAGGCGCTGTTCGGCGACTACATGATGACCAACATGGTCGCCATCGGCGCGGCCTGGCAGGCCGGGCTGCTGCCCATCAGCGCCGCCAGCATCGAGGCGGCCATCACCCTCAATGGCACACAGCAGGAGGCCAACATCCTGGCCTTCCGTGCCGGACGCCTGCGCGTGCACGATGCCGCAGCCCTCGATCGCCTGATAGGCACGCGCCAGCCCCTGCTGGCCGACCGCAGCCAAGAGGTCGCCAGCGCGCTGACGCCGGCGCAGCGCCAGTTTGTCGACACGTCCGTGCATGCCGTGGCCGGCCTGAGCGACGAAGCGCGCCGCCTGCTGCGCCTGCGCACCGCCGACCTGATTGCCTACCAAAACCAGGCCTGGGCCGCGACCTACGTGGAGCTGGTCGGCCGCATGGCGGTGCGCGAACGCACGGTGGCCGGCACGCAATCCCCCCTGCCCGTGACGCAGGCCGTCATCCGCAATCTGTACAAGGTGATGGCCTACAAGGACGAATATGAAGTGGCGCGCCTGCTGACGCAGGAGACCTTTGCACAGCGCGTGGCGGCCTCCTTTGATGGCCAGGTGCGCATGCGCTACAACCTGCAGCCCCCGCTTGCACGGACCCTCGGCCTGAAGCGCAAGGTGGCGCTCGGGCCGTGGTTCACGCCGGTGCTGCGCCTCATGGCGAAGTTGCGCGTGGTGCGCGGCACGCCCCTGGACGTGTTCGGCCGCATGCCGGTCCGCCGTGAGGAAAAGGCCCTGATCGGCTGGTACCGCGAGCTGGTCGAACAGGTGCTCCGGCAGCTGAGCCTGGCCAACTGGGAAACCGCCGTTGCGCTGCTGTCCCTGCCGGACGGCATCCGCGGCTATGAGGACCTCAAGACCCGCGCCATCGGCGAGGCCAAGGCCCGCGCCGGCACGTTGCTGGCACAGCTGTCGGGTCCCCCCGGGCCGGCCGAACACCGGGCCCCGGCCGATGCGCCACAGCAAAGCGCAGCAATCTAAAACGCGCGGAAGAAGGGAGCGCGAAAGCGGCCCTTCAGATCTTTTCATAATGTACGGACATTTGTATAATGTCCGTACCAGATTCCCGGCCCGTTGCGCGGCCCCATCAACAGGAGATTGAACATGATGACCCCCCGTCGCCGTATCCTTGCAGCACTTGCGTCCGCCCTGGCGGGCGCCGTGACCGCGCCCGCCCTGGCCCAGTCCTACCCGAACAAGCCCATCAAGATCGTCGTGCCCTACAGCCCCGGCGCCACGACCGACATCATGGCCCGCCTGGTGGGCCAGAAAGTCAGCGAGGACCTCAAGCAGCCCGTGGTGGTCGAAAACAAGGCCGGCGCCTCCGGCATGATCGGCTCGGACTTCGTGGCAAAGGCCGCGCCCGACGGCTACACCATCCTGATGGCGACCGATGGCACCCATGTGGGCAATCCCTTCCTGATGAAGAACTTCCCATTCCATCCGGTCAAGGACGTCACGCCGATCACCTTGGGCGCCAAGAATCTGCTGGTGCTGGTGGCCAACAATGCGCTGCCCGTCAACAACGTCCGGGAACTCATCGACTACGCGAAGAAGAACCCCGGCAAGCTGTCGTTTGCCAGTTCCGGCAACGGTTCGCCGCACCATCTGGCCGGCGTGCTGTTCAACCAGATGACCGGCACCGACATCCAGCATGTGGCCTACAAGGGCGGCGGCCCGGCCGTGACCGATGTGGTGGGCGGTCAGATCCCGCTCGCCTATTCGAGCCTGGCCTCGGTCGCGCCGATGATCAAGGCCGGCAAGCTCAAGGCCCTGGGCATCACCGAGAAGCAGCGCTTTGCCGCGATGCCCAACATCCCGACCATTGCAGAGACCGTGCCGGACTTCGAGATGCATTCCTGGCTGGCCTTCATGGGCCCCGCCGGTCTGCCGCCGGCGGTGACGCAAACCCTCAACCGCTCGATCGTCAAGGCGCTGCAGTCGCCGGACGTGGCCACCAAGCTCAACGAGGGCGGCCTGCTGGTGGTGGCCAACACGCCCGAGCAGTTCACCACACTGCTGAAGGCCGACTACGACAAGCGTGAGCAGCTGATCCGCAAGAACAACATCACCGCAGAGTAAGCCCACCGTGCAACAGGCCAACCAACAAGCCCTGCCGCTGGCCGGCATCACCGTGATCGAGATGGGCCACAGCGTGGCCGCACCCTTTGCCGGACAGATCCTCAGCGACCTGGGCGCCGAAGTGATCAAGGTCGAAAAACCCGAAGGTGACGACGCCCGCAAGTGGGGGCCGCCTTTCGTGGACGGGGCTTCGGCCACCTTCCAGGCCCTGAACCGGAACAAGCGCTCCGTGGTCAGCCGCCTGCGCGACGAGGACGAGCGCAGCGCGCTGCAGCGCCTGATCGTGGAACGCGCCGACGTGGTGCTGCAGAACCTGCGCCCCGGCCAGGTCGATGCGCTGGGCCTGGGCGCCGAGGCGCTGCGCGCGCGCAAGCCCAGCCTGGTGTACTGCAACATGGGCGCCTTTGGCGCCACCGGCCCGCTGGCCGGCCGCCCCGGCTACGACCCGCTGATGCAGGCCTTCGGCGGCGTCATGAGCATGGTCGGGCACGAAGGCCAGGCTTCCGTGCGCGTCGGCCCCTCCATCGTGGACATGGGCACCGGCATGTGGGCGGTGATCGGCATCCTCTCGGCCCTCATGCGCCGCAAGGACACGGGCATTGGCGGCGTCGTCGATGTCTCGCTGTTCGAGACTGCCGCGTCGTGGATGACCATGTTCTCGGCCCAATTCCTGGCCAGCGGCGAGCTGCCGCGCAAGGCCGGCTCGGGCCAGATCGGCATCGCGCCCTACCGCGCCTACCGCACCGCCGACGGCGAACTGGTGGTGGCCGCCGGCAATGACAAGCTGTTCCAGTCCTTTTGCAAGGTATTGGGGCAGGACGCCTGGGCCACGGACACACGCTTCCTGGGCAACCCTGACCGGGTGCGCAACGCCGATGCGCTGTACGCGCTGATCGAGGCGGAAATGCTGCGCCACACCAGCGTGGAATGGGTACGCCAGCTTGACGCCGCGGGCGTGCCCTGCGCGCCAGTGCAGAACGTGCAGCAGATGGTCGAACATGCGCAGACGCAGGCCCTGGGCATCATCCAGCCCGTGCCCGGCGCCAGCATTCCGATGATGGGCCTGCCCATCTCCTTTGACGGGCAGCGGCCCCAGCCGCGCCACGCCTCGCCCGCCCTCGGCGCCGACACCGAAGCGGTTTTCTCTGAACTCAACCTCCCTGCCTGACCATGTCTTTCAGCCTCCCGGTGTACGAAACCGTCACCCTCGAACAAAAGGGCGAGCACGTCCTGTTGATCACCCTCAACCGCCCGGACGCGCTCAACGCCATCAACACCCAGATGGGGTATGACCTGCTGGACCTGTGGACCCGCCTGACGGTAGCGCCCGACAACATCCGCTGCGCCATCCTCACGGGTGCCGGCGAGCGCGCCTTCTGCGCCGGCGGCGATCTCAAGGAGCGCAACGGCATGTCCAACGAGGACTGGCAGTCCCAGCACGAGCTGTTCGAGCGTGGCTTCATGACCTTGCTGGAATGCACCGTGCCGGTGATCGCGGCCGTGAACGGCCACGCCTACGGCGGGGGCTGCGAGACCGTGCTGGCCTGCGACTTTGTCTATGCGGCGCGCAACGCGCAGTTTGCGCTGTCGGAGACCAAGCTGGGCATCATGCCCGGCGGCGGCGGCACGCAGACCCTGGCCCGTGCGGTCGGCGAGCGCCGCGCCAAGGAAATGATCCTGACCGCCCGTCCGTTCTCCGCCGCCGACGCGCAGGCGTGGGGCATGGTCAACCGCGTGCTGGACACCCAGGCCGAACTGCTCGCGCAGGCCCTGGCCACCGCCGAGGCCGTGGCGACCAACGCACCGCTGTCGGTGCGCCAGGCCAAGAAGTCGATCCACTTCGGCTTGCAGATGGACCTGCAGACAGGCTACCGCTTCGAGATCGAGGCCTACAACCGCCTGATCCCGACACAGGACCGCCTGGAGGGCGTGCGCGCCTTCAATGAAAAGCGCAAACCCGTGTTCCAGGCCCGTTGAACAGGAAGACACCATGACAACCGATCTGGATGTGGTGGTCTGCGAAGTGGGCCTGCGTGACGGCCTGCAGATGCTGGACACTTTTTTCCCCACGGCCGAAAAGATCGCCTGGATTGAGGCGGAGCGCGCCGCGGGCGTGCCGGAGATCGAGGTCACCTCCTTCGTGCCCCCGAAGCTCGTGCCGCAGTTCGTGGACGCGCAGGAAGTGGTCGAGGCGGCCCTGGCACTGCCCGACCTCACGGTGGTGGCACTCATGCCGAACCTGAAGGGCGCCGAGCGCGGCGTGGCGCTGGGCGTGCACAAGCTCAACTACGTGCTGTCGGTCAGCCGCACACACAACCTCAAGAACGTGCGGCGCGAGCGCGAGGAGTCGATTGCCGACTTCCATCGCATTGTCGCCATGGTCAAGTCCCAGCCCGAAGGCCGGCGCCCGGTGCTGATCGGCGGCCTGTCTTCGGCGCTGGGCTGCTCCTACGAGGGCGCCATTGCCACCGACGAGGTCGTGCGCTGCGCCGTGGCGCTGGCCGAGGCCGGCGCCGACGAACTCATGATTGCCGACACCGTGGGGTATGCCGACCCGGCGCTGGTGCGCAAGACCTTCAAGGCCGTGCAGGCCGCCGTGGGCCCGCTGCCCGTCAACGCCCATTTCCATGACACCCGCGGGCTGGGTCTGGCCAATGTGGCCGCCGCACTGGACTGCGGGGTGCGCCGTTTCGAGGCCTCGCTGGCGGGCCTGGGCGGCTGCCAGTTTGCGCCGGGCGCCACCGGCAACATCGTGATGGACGACCTTTGCTTCATGCTCGACGCCATGGGCCTGCGCACCGGCGTCGATCTCGAAAAACTCGTGGCCGTGCGCGAAATCATTGCGCGCAACCTGCCTGGCACCGCACTGTACGGCGGCCTGGCCCGCTCCGGCCTGCCGCGCCATTACGTCACCGCCGTCCAGCGCGGCGCCTGAACCCTTTCCTCGTTTCCATCGTTTTGACAGGAGCCCTCCCCATGTCCACCACCGTCCAGGCCAGCGTTCCGCTCGGCGAAGACTTCCCCGAAATCCGTGACGGCGTGCGCCGCATCTGCGCCGACTTCCCGCAGACCTACTGGCGCGAGCTCGACAAGCGCGAAGGCTATCCCAGCGAATTCGTGCAGGCCATGACCGAAGCGGGCTTTCTGGCCTCGCTGATCCCCGAGGAATACGGCGGCGCCGGCCTGTCGATCCGCGCCGCTGGCGTGATCCTGCAGGAGTGCCACGCCGCGGGCTGCTACGCCGCCGCCGCGCACGCCCAGATGTACACCATGGGCACACTGCTGCGCCATGGCTCGCCCGAACAGAAAGCCAAGTACCTGCCCAAGATCGCCAGCGGCGAGCTGCGCCTGCAGGCCTTCGGCGTGACCGAGCCGACCACCGGCACAGACACCACCAAGCTCAAGACCCGCGCCGTGCGCGACGGCGACCATTACGTCATCAACGGCCAGAAGGTCTGGACCTCGCGCGCCGAATACTCGGACCTGATGCTGCTGCTGGTGCGCACCACGCCGATCGACCAAGTGCAGAAGAAGACCGACGGCATCTCGGTGCTGCTGGTGGACATGCGCGAAGCGCGCGGCAACGGCATGACGATCCGCAAGCTCGACGCGATGATTAACCACAACACCACCGAGATCTTCTTCGACAACCTGCGCGTGCCGGTGGAGAACCTGATCGGGACGGAAGGCAAGGGTTTCAAGTGCATCCTGGACGGCATGAACGCCGAGCGCATCCTGGTCTCGCACGAGTCCATCGGTGACGGCCAGTGGTTCATCAAGACGGCGTCCAAATACGCCAATGAGCGCATCGTGTTCGACCGGCCCATCGGCAAGAACCAGGGCATCCAGTTCCCGATCGCACGCGCCTACGCCGAGCTGCAGGGCGCCGACATGATGGTGCGCAAGGCCGCCGCATTGTTCGAGGCAGGCCTGCCCTGCGGCGAGGACGCCAACATCGCCAAGCTGCTGTCGTCCGAGTCCGCCTGGAACGCCGGTGAGGCCTGCCTGCAGACGCACGGCGGTTTTGGCTACGCCAAGGAATACGACGTCGAGCGCCGCTGGCGCGAGGCCCGCGTGCAGCGGACCGCCCCGATTTCCACCAACCTCATCCTCGCCTACATCGGCGAGCATGTGCTGGGTCTGCCACGCTCCTACTGAGCCACCATGCAGGGACTGACCGAACAACTGTCGGACTTCATCGCCAACGCGCGGCACCGGCCCGTGCCGGACGCCCTGCTGGACAGGGTGCGCAACGGCTTCATCGACACGGTGGGCGTCATGCTCGCCGGGCAGGACGAGCCGGTGGTGCAGGTGGTGCGCGCGTTCGTCGCGGCACGGCCCGCGTCGAGCCAGGAGGCGCGTGTGCTGATGGGCGCCACGCGCACCGCGGCCCGCGATGCCGCGCTGATCAACGCCACGGCAGGTCACGCGCTCGACTACGACGACGTGGGCCTCATGGGCCACCCCAGCGTGGTGCTGGTGCCCGCCCTGCTGGCCGAAGGCGAACGCCTGCACGCCAGCGGCGCGGCCCTGTTGCGCGCCTACCTGGTCGGCTACGAGGTCTGGGCCGAACTGATCGGCCGCGACCAGGCGCGCCACCATGACAAAGGCTGGCACCCGACCGCCGTCTTCGGCGTCATGGCGGTGGCCTCCGCCGTGGCCGCGCTGCGCGGGCTGAAGGCCGGACCCTGCCGCCACGCGCTGGGCATCGCGGCCAGCATGGCCAGCGGCCTGATCGCCAACTTCGGCAGCATGACCAAACCCTTCCATGCCGGGCAGGCCGCGGCCCACGGCATCGATGCCGTCAACCTCGCGCAGGCCGGCATGACCGCCGCGCCCGACGCGCTGGAGCACCACGCTGGCTACCTGGCCGCGTTGTCGCCGTCCGGGCAGGTGGACCGCGGACCGATGGCCGTGGACGCCGCGCGCCCCCTGCGCTTCGCCGCCACGGGCCTGACCGTCAAAAAATACCCGATGTGTTTTGCCACGCACCGCGTGCTCGATGCCATGCTGGATCTGGTGCGAGCCCACGACCTGCGGCCCGACCAGGTGCAGACGGTCCGGGCTACCGTGGGCGTGACGCAGGCGACGATGCTGCGCAACCACCTGCCGCGAACCGGGCTGGAAGCCAAGTTCAGCCTGGAGTTTGCCGTGGCCGCCGCGCTGGTCGCACGCAAGGTCGGCCTGGCGGAACTCAGCGACGCCTTCGTCCTGCGCCCAGATGTGCAGGCCCTGTTCCCCTGCGTGCAGATCGTCACGACCGACACCCTGTGCCCCAGCGAACCCACGCTGGCGCTCAGCGACCGGGTGGTGATCGAAACGACGAATAGCGCCTGCTTCGACAGCGGCGAGATTTTCGAGACCCGCGGCGGCATGGCTGCGCCGCTGACCCTCGAAGACCTGAAAATCAAGTTCATGGACTGCACGGCCCGGCTGGGCACGGCAGGCCAGACCGGTTTGTTCGAACGCCTGGTGAGGTTCGATGCCCTGCACGACGTCAATACACTGCTGCCGGATTGAACGCCGGCCCCACAACCTACACGCCCGAAAAGGCGCAGGGCCGTGCCCCGCCTTCCAGGGATTGCCCCCCATGAATCAAGCAAAGGTATTCCAATGAAAATCCTCGTCCCCGTCAAACGCGTGGTCGACTACAACGTCAAAGTCCGGGTCAAGTCCGACGGCACGGGCGTGGACATTGCCAACGTGAAGATGAGCATGAACCCCTTTGACGAAATCGCCGTCGAAGAAGCCGTGCGGCTGAAGGAAAAAGGCGTGGCCACCGAAGTCATCGCCGTCTCCTGCGGCGTCACACAGTGCACCGAGACCCTGCGCACCGCCATGGCCATCGGCACCGACCGGGCCATCCTGGTCCAGACCGATGTCGAACTGCAACCCCTGGCGGTGGCCAAACTGCTCAAGGCCCTGGTGGACAAGGAACAACCCGGCCTCATCATCCTGGGCAAGCAGGCCATTGACGACGACTGCAACCAGACCGGCCAGATGCTGGCGGCCCTGGCCGACCTGCCGCAAGCCACTTTTGCCTCCAAAGTGGAAGTCGAGGCTGGCGCCGGCGCAGGCGCCGGGGGCAAAGTCAGCGTCACCCGCGAAGTCGATGGCGGCCTGGAAACGCTGTCCATGGCCCTGCCTGCCGTCATCACCACCGACCTGCGCCTGAACGAGCCGCGTTACGTCACGCTGCCCAACATCATGAAGGCCAAGAAAAAGCAGCTCGACACCTTCACCCCCGAGGACCTCGGGGTGGACGTGGCCCCGCGCCTGAAGACCCTCAAAGTCTCGGAGCCCGCCAAACGCGGCGCCGGCATCAAGGTGGCCGATGTGGCCACCCTGGTGGACAAGCTGCGCAACGAAGCCAAAGTGATCTGAACCCACAACAAAAACAAGGAACAACCCCAATGACTTCCCTCGTGATTGCAGAACACGACAACGCCTCCATCAAGGGGGCGACCCTCAACACCGTGACCGCAGCCCTGGCCTGCGGGGGTGACGTGCACGTGCTGGTGGCCGGCGCCAACGCCGGTGCTGCGGCCGCCGCAGCCGCGCAGATCGCCGGTGTGGCCAAGGTGATCCACGCCGAAGGTGCGCACTTCGCCCACGGCCTGGCCGAGAACGTGGCCGCCCAGGTGCTGGCCATTGCGGCCAACTACAGCCACATCCTGTTCCCGGCGACCGCCAGCGGCAAGAACATCGCCCCGCGCGTGGCCGCCAGGCTGGACGTGGCGCAGATCAGCGACATCACCAAGGTCGATGCCGCCGATACCTTCGAGCGCCCCATCTACGCCGGCAACGCCATTGCCATCGTGCAGAGCAGCGACGCCACCAAAGTCATCACCGTGCGCACCACGGGTTTTGATCCGGCATCCGCCACCGGCGGCAGTGCGGCGGTGGAAGTGGCAGCGGCCACGCCCGACAACGGCAAGAGCGTCTTCGTGGGCAGCGAGATCGCCAAGAGCGACCGGCCTGAACTCACGGCGGCCAAGATCATTGTCTCGGGCGGCCGGGCACTGGGCTCGTCGGAGAAGTTCAACGAAGTCATGACGCCGCTGGCCGACAAGCTGGGTGCGGCCCTGGGTGCGTCCCGCGCGGCCGTGGATGCGGGCTACGCGCCCAACGACTGGCAGGTGGGGCAGACGGGCAAGATCGTGGCGCCGCAGCTCTACATCGCGGCTGGCATCAGCGGGGCGATCCAGCATCTGGCCGGCATGAAGGACTCCAAGGTGATCGTGGCGATCAACAAGGACCCGGAGGCGCCGATCTTCTCGGTGGCCGACTACGGGCTGGAGGCCGATCTGTTTGCGGCTGTGCCGGAACTGGTCAAGGCGCTGTAAGCAGCGACACACTGCAAAGGGCATCGTTCGCGATGCCTTTTTCGTATCTGGCACCCCTGTGAACTGAAATTTCCCCGGAGACCCCCATGAGTTTTATTGCCCCCGTCAAGGACATGTTGTTTGCCATCGAGCATCTGGCGCGCATCGATCAGGTTGCGCAGATTCCCGGCTTTGAAGAAGCAGGTCTGGAGACGGCCCAGGCCGTGCTGGAGGAGTGCGCCAAACTGAACGAAGGCGTGATCGCGCCGCTGAACTGGGAAGGCGACAAATTCCCTTCGTCGTTCCATGATGGCAAGGTGACCACGACGCCGGGTTTCAGGGAGGCCTACCGGCAATACGCCGAGGGCGGCTGGCAGGGCCTGCAGCATCCGGTCGATTTCGGTGGACAGGGCCTGCCCAAGACGATTGGGGCCATGTGCGGCGAGATCATCCAGGCGGCCAACATGAGTTTTGCGCTGTGTCCGCTGTTGACCGATGGCGCCATTGAGGCGCTGCTGACGGCGGGCAGCGACGAACTCAAGGCGACCTATCTGGAGAAACTGATCTCTGGTGAATGGACCGGGACGATGAATCTGACCGAGCCGCAGGCTGGTTCGGACCTGGCCGCCGTGCGCACCCGTGCGGAGCCGCTGCCTGACGGCACCTACAAGGTGTTCGGCACCAAGATCTTCATCACCTACGGTGAACACGACATGGCCGAGAACATCGTCCATCTCGTGCTGGCCCGCGTTGTGGGCGCACCCGAAGGCGTCAAGGGCATTTCCCTGTTTGTTGTGCCCAAATTCATGGTGAACGGCGACGGCAGCCTGGGCGCGCGCAACGACGTGCATTGCGTGAGCATCGAGCACAAGATGGGCATCAAGGCGTCGCCCACGGCCGTGTTGCAGTATGGCGACCACGGCGGCGCGGTGGGTTTCCTGGTCGGCCAGGAAAACCGCGGCCTGGAGTACATGTTCATCATGATGAACGCCGCCCGTTACGCTGTGGGTGTGCAGGGCATTGCGATTGCCGAGCGCGCCTACCAAAAGGCCGTGGGCTACGCAAAGGACCGCGTGCAGAGCCGTCCGGTGGATGGCTCGATGAACACCAGCGCCCCCATCATTCACCACCCGGATGTCAAGCGCATGCTGATGACGATGCGCGCCTCCACCGAGGGGTGCCGCGCCATGGCCAGCGTGGCCGCAGCCGCCTTTGACGCGGCGCACCACCATCCGGATGCCGATGTACGCAAGCAGAACGCGGCGTTTTACGAATTCATGGTGCCGCTGATCAAGGGCTACAGCACCGAGATGAGCCTGGAAGTCACGTCGCTGGGCGTGCAGGTGCATGGCGGCATGGGCTTCATCGAAGAAACCGGCGCGGCCCAGCACTATCGCGATGCGCGTATCGCGCCGATCTATGAAGGCACCAACGGCATTCAGGCTGCCGATCTGGTCACGCGCAAGCTGGGCTATGACAATGGCGGCGTGTTGCAAAGCCTGATGGCGCAAGGAATTGCTATGTCGGTGAAAGTGGCTGGTTGCAACAAACCAATCTATCAACTGGGGGTTGAATGAGGGCAGTTAAGGTAGACGCTAACCAGAAAGTAATCGTTGATGCCCTGCGTAAATGCGGAATATCTGTGCAATCACTAGCGACTATTGGCAAAGGATGCCCTGATTTGCTGGCCGCAAAAGGCAGCAAGTGCTGGCCAATCGAGGTCAAGGGGCCGAAAGGCAAGCTGACACCAGACCAAATCGAGTTCATCAACCAATGGCGTGGGACTGTGCACATCGCAAGAACGCCAAATGACGCGCTTGAAATTGTCGGGGTTCCGGTGTGAGC
>ERZ1034363.899-NODE-899-length-18370-cov-8.030339_pt1 | contig 18370 bp, 16 predicted proteins | sample MGYA00520616_ERZ1034363 | MGnify/ENA primary metagenome ERZ1034363 (study PRJEB33736, sample SAMEA104284506) | Azolla filiculoides | biome: Urban; feature: Water surface; material: Ditch water | place: Netherlands | collected 2015-10-28 | depth 0-0.1 m ...
GTGACCCGCCGCCACACCGTGCAATCGTTTGAGTACACCGACAAAGCCACGCTAGCCAAACGCATCAGCGAAGCCTACGCCCAAGCCGACAGCAACGCCGCCGCCGTGGTGAGCGAAGTCGAAAGCGACGCCGACCTCACGCGCATGATGCAAGAGCTGCCTGCGGTAGAGGACTTGTTAGAAGCCGCCGACGACGCGCCCATCATCCGCATGCTCAACGCGCTGCTGACGCAAGCCGCACGCGATGGCGCGAGCGACATTCACATCGAACCGTACGAGCGCCACAGCAGCGTGCGTTTCCGTGTCGACGGCACGCTGCGCGAAGTGGTGCAACCCAACCGCGCCCTGCACGCCGCGCTGATCTCACGCCTGAAGATCATGGCCGAACTCGACATCGCCGAAAAACGCCTGCCCCAAGACGGCCGCATCAGCCTGCGCTTGGGCTCACGCGCGGTGGATGTGCGCGTGTCCACCCTGCCCAGCGCCCATGGCGAACGGGCCGTGTTGCGCCTGTTGGACAAAAGCGAAGCCCGCCTGACGCTCGAAGCCGTGGGCATGCAAGGCCGCGTGCTGCAGCAAGTGGACCAACTCATTGGCCTGCCACATGGCATTTTGTTGGTGACCGGCCCCACAGGCTCAGGCAAAACCACCAGCCTGTATGCCGCCTTGCAGCGCCTGGACGCCACGCGTAATAACATCATGACGGTGGAAGACCCCATCGAGTACGAACTGCCCGGCGTGGGTCAGACGCAGGTCAACGTCAAGATCGACCTGACCTTTGCCAAGGCCCTTCGCGCCATCTTGCGGCAAGACCCGGACGTGATCATGATCGGTGAGATCCGCGATTTCGAGACCGCACAGATCGCCATCCAGGCTTCGCTCACGGGCCACTTGGTGCTGGCCACGCTGCACACCAACGACGCGGCCAGCGCCGTGACCCGCCTGACCGACATGGGCGTGGAACCCTTTTTGTTGAGCTCCTCCTTGCTGGGCGTGCTGGCCCAGCGTCTGGTGCGCAAGCGCTGCACGGACTGCGGTGGTTCTGGCTGCGAAACCTGCGGCCACACCGGCTATGCCGGGCGCACCGGAGTGTTTGAATTGCTGGTGGCCAGCGACGAGATCCGTGCCCAGATCCACAACCGAGCTGCCGAATCCGACTTGCGTGCCACGGCTTTGGCGCAAGGCATGGTGCTGATGCGCGACGACGGGCAACGCCTGGTGGATGCCGGCATCACCAGCGCCGAAGAACTACTGCGCGTGACGCGAGACTGAGCCGCATGCCCGCTTACCGCTTTGAAGCCCTACAAGCCGACGGTGCCACACGCAAAGGCATTGTCGAAGCCGACAGCCTGAAATCGGCCCGCACACAACTGCGTTCGCAATCTCTGGTGCCTTTGTCGGTGGAAGTCATTGCTTCCGGGGCGTCTGACGACACCACCTCAGGCCTGCCTTGGTGGCAGAGGAGCATCGGCAACAGCCGAGCCTTCAGCACCAGCCAACGCGCCATTTGGACCCGGCAATTGGCAGGGCTTGTGGGCAGCGGCTTGCCGATTGAGCGGGCACTGTCTGCCTTGGCCGAAGAATCCGAGCACGACAAGCAGCGCCAGCTGATGGCCGCCATTCGCGCCGAAGTCAACTCGGGCAGCAGCCTGGGACGCGCACTGGGCATGCACCCCGGCGAATTTCCCGCGATCGACCGGGCGGTCATCTCGGCTGGCGAAGAAAGTGGCCACTTGGGCGATGTGCTCAACCAACTGGCCAATGACCTGGAAGACCAGCAGGTGTTGCGATCCAAATTGCTGTCGGCTTCGCTTTACCCGGCCATCGTCAGCTTGGTGGCCTTGGCGATTGTGATTTTCCTGGTCACCTCAGTGGTGCCACAAGTGGCGGGCGTGTTTGCAGGCACCAAGCGCCAGCTGCCTCTGCTGACCGTGGCCATGCTGGCGATCAGCGCCTTTGTGCGAACTTGGGGTTGGTTGCTGTTGGTGGCTGCTGCTGGCGGTGCTTTCGGCATCCAGTGGGCCTTGAAACAAACCGCATTCCGCTTGAAATTTGACGCCGCCTGGCTGCGCTTGCCACTGATCGGCCGGCTGGCCCGTGGCTACAACAGCGCACGCTTTGCCTCCACGTTGGCCATGCTCACGGCCGCTGGCGTGCCCATCCTCAAAGCGCTTCAAGCGGCGGCCGACACACTGTCCAACCAGGCTTTGCGCGCCGACGCGCTCGAAGCCTTGGTGCGCGTGCGAGAAGGCGCGCCTTTGGGGACAGCATTGGCACAAAACGCCCGTTTTCCAGGTCTGCTGTCCATGTTTGCTCGGCTGGGCGAACAAACCGGCCAACTGCCCGTGATGCTGCAAAGGGCCGCCACGCAACTCTCGTCTGAAGTGCAGCGCCGCGCCATGGCCTTGGCCACCATCCTAGAACCTCTGCTGATCGTGGGCATGTGCGGCATGGTCATGCTGATCGTGCTGGCGGTGCTGATGCCGATCATGGAATTGAATCAATGGGTGAAATAAACCAAAGGAGGCACCATGCCCGCATCCCTCGAAGGCCAACTTGTCGTCGCCATTTCATCGCGGGCCTTGTTCGACTTTGAAGAAGAAAACCACCTGTTTGAACAAGGTGACGACCGGGCTTACATGAAGCTGCAGTTGGACCGGCTGGAGGAGCCCGCCAAGCCCGGTGTGGCGTTTTCTCTGGTGCGCAAGCTGCTGGCTTTTAACGATGCGAATGCCCAACGGGTCGAGGTGGTCATCCTCTCGCGCAACGACCCCGTTTCGGGTATGCGGGTGTTCCGCTCGGCGCAGCACTACGGCTTGCCCATCCAGCGCGGCAGCTTCACGCGGGGGCAGCCGCCGTGGCGCTACCTCAAGCCGCTGAACGCCAATTTGTTTTTGTCCACGCATTTGTCGGATGTGCGTGCCGCACTCGATGCGGGCGTGCCAGCCGCGCAGGTCTACCCCCACTCGGCCCTGGCGTCCGAAGCGCATCCCCATGAAGTGCGCATTGCTTTTGACGGCGATGCGGTGCTGTTTTCAGACGAAGCCGAGCGGGTGTTTCAGGCCGAAGGTTTGTCGGCTTTTCAGGCGCACGAACGGGCCAAAGCTGGCCAGCCTTTGCTGGCAGGCCCTTTCAAACCGCTGCTGGAGGCTTTGCACCGTTTGCAACAAGCGGGCACCCCTGCCATGCGCATCCGCACCGCGTTGGTCACGGCACGCAGCGCCCCAGCACATGAACGCGCCATCCGAACCTTGATGAACTGGAACATCGAGGTGGATGAAGCCATGTTTTTGGGTGGTTTGCCCAAAGGTGAATTTTTACGTGAGTTTGAACCCGATTTTTTCTTTGATGACCAAACGGGCCATATCGAGTCGGCTGCCCGGCATGTGCCTTCGGGGCATGTGGCCTCAGGGATTTCGAATCCGGACTGAGGCTCAAGGCGTCGTTTTTTCAGAAGCGGGCCAGGCCTCGCGTTCGCGCTCAGGACGGCTTCACTTTTTATCCACAAACGGGGCCAGCGCTTTGGCATCTATGCGGTAACTGGCCGCCCCCATGTGCGAGTCGGTTTTGGTCGCGCTCATCTGGCCCGTCACCCAAATCACGTCCATCAAACGAAAGCGTTTGTTGGGCTTGTCGAGCACCACATGCACGATTTGGTTGGCCGGGGGTGGGGGCGAATGCACGCAGGCGCCAAAGTAAGGCACCAGCAAAAACTCTTTCATGCCACCAGGCACGTCCTCCAGGGGCACCAAAAACCCCGGCAAGCGCACGTTCTGTCCGAGCAGCAAGGGGTTGATGGGCGCGTTGTCCCACATCTTGCGCATTTTTTTAAGGGCCTCGTCTGCCTTGGGGTCGTTGTCTTTCAGGCCATCGAGGTTGAGCGCTTTGAGGTCCTTGTAGGGGTCCCAACCGGCCGGGATCAGTTGCTCCCAGCCGATGGTGCGGACAGGGCCTGGTGTGCTGGCGCCTGCAGGGCCACTTTCTGCAGACAGCGCAGGCTGAACTTGCGGCACCAACTCGCGGGCGGTTTCGCGCAAGCTTTGCGCTGGCGCGTTCAAAGCACACAGCGTCGCAAGCAGCGCAACAACTCGGCCAGACAGCATCGTTTTTTCCATTTCTTCGCTCCCATTCTCGGTGGTCATTCCCACGGTCAGACCCAGCGGTCAACGTGTCATGCACGTGGCGACAGGCCATCGGCCAATGACATGCGGTAAGCACGCCAAGCGGGCCCTAAACTGGCCAGCATACCCGCCAGCACGATCGTCACCGCCAAAGCCCACTGCGTCGGCAGCGGTGCGGCGATTTGCAGGCGGATACCCAAGCTGTTTTGCAACCAAGGCGCCCCTAGGGCCATGCCCACTTGGGCCAGCAACACACCCAACAGCACACCGGTGCAGATCACCCAAGTCCCTTCCAGCGCCAAGAGACCCAGCACATGGCGCGGTCCGGCCCCCACGGCTCGCAACACAGCGAGTTCGCGTCGGCGCTCGTTCAGGCCTGCCAGCACCACCGCCATGAGCGAAAACAAACTCACCAACGCCACCAGCGCCGACACCGCCAACAAGGCGTTTTCGCCCAGCCCCAAAACACCCCATAACTCGCCCAAAGCCACGCCGGGCATCACCCCCATCAGGGCCTCGTCTTCGTACTGATTGACAAAGCGCTGCACATTGAAGACCGCTGCACGGGTTTTGAGCCCCACGAGTGCGGCCGTGACTTCGACAGGCTCCAGGTCAAACTTGCGCGCTTGATCTGCGGGAATGTGCCCGCCCGGCATGGGTGCTCCGCCTGCCCAATCCAGATGCAAGGCTTCCAAAGCCTGCAAGCTGACATGCACGGTGCGGTCAACTGGTGTCCCGGTGGGGGCCAAAATGCCGACCACCTGAAAGGGCTTGTCGGCATGGTCTTCATGATCATGGTCATGTTCGTGCAAACCATGGCCCAAGGTGATTTGCTGGCCCAAGCCATAACCCAGCTGATGGGCCACCTCGGCACCGATCACCGCTTCGTACAAGCCATCGAGCGTCCCTGAGAACACGGCACCGCTTTGCACCACCAAGGGCTGCTTGTCCCCATAAGCAAAGTGCTGAAAATACGCGGGCGTGGTGCCCAGCACCGGATAGCCTCTGTGCGAGTCACCCAAGCTCAGCGGGACCACCCAGGACACCGATCGGTGTTGGGCCACAGCGCGCACGCTGTCCATGGACAGCACTTGCGGTGCGCTGCCGATGTGAAACACTGAAAACAACATGAGCTGCACCGGACTGCTGCGCGCCCCCACAATCAAATCCACGCCACTGACCGATTGCGCAAAGCTGACTCGGACGTCATGGCGCAAACGCTCCAATGTCCACAGCAAAGCCGTGGCCAGCGCCAATGAGATCACGACCCACACCAGCGTGCTGCGCCTGTTCCATGCGCTGAGTCGTGCGATACCTGCCAGGCTACTCATGTGTGCGCCTCCATTTGCTGCAAATCAGGCAAGGCCCATTGCACATCAAACCGCGTGGCCTGCGCAGCGTCGTGGCTCACGCACACCAAAGTGCTTCCGGCATCGCGTGTGGCCTGCAGCAGCAGATTCATGAAGTCTTGGCGCAAAGCAGCATCGAGCGCCGAGGTGGGCTCGTCCGCCAAAATCAGCTCGGGCTGCCCCATCAGGGCACGGGCTGCCGCCACACGCTGTTGCTGTCCGACCGACAAGGCATCTGCACGACGTGTCCACAACTCGGCAGGCATAGCCATGCGTTGCAACCAGTTTTGAGCCGCGACTTGTGGCCCGCCCTCAGCCTGGCAACGCTCACGCCGCAGCGCTGAAAACCGACAAGGCAGCACCACGTTATCGAGCACACTCAAATAAGGCAGGAGGTTGAATTGCTGAAACACCACGCCAACATGGTCAGCGCGGAATGCATCACGCTGACCTGGACGCAAAGCGGCCCAGTCCTGTCCAAGCAAGGACACCCTGCCACTTTGGGGCAAGATCACGCCCGCCAGCAGGCCCAGCAAGGTACTTTTGCCACAACCACTGGGGCCGTGCAAAAAGACGGTTTGTCCAGCCGACACCTGCAACGCGCCCAAGGCCAACGTGTCTTCGCCAGCAGAGGTCCATGCATAACGCAAGGGTTCAATGTCGATCACGCAGCTCTCCCTTCTTATTGGAAAATATACCCCGTCAATCGGGTGCAGCGCTCTTTCTCCTGCTTTCGCGGCGGGCAATCCAGACCGTGGCCCACAAGATGACGAAGGCCCCCAGCCAAGTGGATTGGCTCGGCACATCGCCAAACACCAACCAGCCCAACAAAGACGCCCAGACCAAGTCGAGAAATCGCAAGGACTGGGTTGCGGAAATGTCGGCCATGGCGAAGGCTCGCGTCAGGCAATAGTGGGCCAACGTGCCCAACACGCCTGTGGCGGCAAAGCCCAACCACTGCATGGGTGTCGGCATTTGCCAGTGGGGCAAGGCCATGGGCAAGCTGAGCACCGTGACGGTGAGGGCTTGCCACAGCACAATCACGCCGGGTTTTTCGTAGCGGGTCAAGGCCTTGGTGATGAGAAATGATGCGGCAAATACGGGCGAGGAAGCCAGCATGACGAGGTTGTACCAACCACCCTCGCCCGACATTTTGGGCAAGACCACCACCAGCACGCCGGAAAAACCAATCACAGCGGCGATCCAGCGGTCTTTGCGCATGGGCTCACCCAAAAACCAGGCCGCGCCGATCATGATGAAAATCGGCCCTGTAAAACCAATGGCCGTCATGTCGGCGAGTGGGATTTGGGGCAAGGCAGTGAACCACAAAATCAGGCCCAGCGTATGCACGCCGCCCCGCCAGAACTGCCCCACCATGTTCACTGGCGCATAAGCACGCCAACCATCGCGGTAGACCCACGGCAGCATCACCAGCAAGCCAAACAAGTACCGCAAGAACTGGGACTGGTAAACGTCCAAGTGCAAAGTCAAATGACGGGCAATGGTGTTCAGAACGGAGAACAACAAACCGCCCAACACCATCCAGACCATGCCCCGCACAGCGGCTGGCCAAGCTGAAAACATGCGCTGACCACGGTGGTGCGCAAGCAACCAAGGACGAGGTGGAGAGAAAAAGGATTTGCGCGGCTTCATGCGCAAACACCGAGATAAAGATGATTCACCCAACCATCTTAGGGCGAGTCACCGCCCAAGCGGGTCGCTTGGGTTACGCAGCTTTGTGGTGGTCGGTTTTCGCAGCGGCCTGCCCCTGCAACCGAAGATGGATTCGGTCGCAGGTTGAAGGGGCAGTCAGACCTTATTGGGCGCTGTTTTGCAGCGCGGCAATGCGCTCTTCAATCGGCGGGTGGGTGCTGAACAACTGACCGATACCACCAGCAATGCCCATCGCCGCCATGCTCTTGGGCAGTTCCGCGGTGTGCACGCCGCCCAAACGCGCCAAGGCGTTGATCATGGGTTGCTTGCGGCCCATCAGTTTGGCGGCTCCCGCATCGGCACGGAATTCACGCTGGCGGCTGAACCAAGCGACGATCATGGCTGCCACAAAGCCCAGCAGGATGTCCATGACGATGGTGGTCACGTAATAGCCGATGCCAGGACCACTGCTTTCTTCATCGTTTTTGCGCAGGAAGCTGTCCACCGCGTAACCCACCACACGGGAGATGAACACCACAAAAGTGTTCATCACGCCTTGAATGAGCGTCATGGTGACCATGTCGCCGTTGGCGATGTGCGCAACTTCGTGGCCGATGACGGCTTCGATTTCTTCGTGCGTCATGTTTTGCAACAGGCCGGTGGAGACAGCCACCAAAGCCGAGTCACGGAAGGCGCCCGTGGCAAAGGCGTTCGGGTCACCTTCAAAAATGCCCACCTCGGGCATGCCGATGCCTGATTTGTCAGCAAATTTGCGCACGGTCTCCACAATCCAGGCCTCGTCGGCATTGGCGGGTTGGGTGATGACGCGCACACCCGAAGACATTTTGGCGATCCACTTGCTCATGAGCAGGGAAATGATGGCTCCCCCAAAACCCATGATCAGCGCATAGCCCATCAAAGCGCCCAGGTTCAGGCCGTTGGCTGTCAAGAATCGGTTCACACCCAGCAAGCTGGCCACAATGCCCAAGACGACCACGACGGCCAGGTTGGTCAGGACAAACAGAAAAATACGTTTCATGGATGGTTTCACTTTCTACCCGGAAGACGCGGGCTCGTTGGACGGCATATTAGGGACTTACTGGGCAAAATCAAACCGAAGGCGTCATTTCCGGATTGGCGTACGGTTTTTCAGCCGCCCCCTTGAGGCGGCGCGGCCTGAAAACGCTGACGTCTTCGTAAAAAACGGCCGTCTCGTTGGCTGGCCACCAACCCGGCACACCCAGCACGGGCAGTGGGCTGAAGGGTTTGGTCGCGAGCTTGTCGGCCGTCAAGTCCTGCGCCAGCCACGCATCGATCTGCTCATGGGCCACGTCGTCAGGAACGCGCCATAAATGCACGGTGATCGATTTGTAGGGCTGCACCAGCTTTTCGAGGGCGGCATGGCCAAACGTCCACAAGCGCGCATCTGACCACTCATGGCGCAAAGCCAGGAAAGCGTCAGCCCAACGGTGCTCGGTCAGTGCCGACCACAAGGCATCAGACGCCTGGATCAACAAGGCATTTTCATCAAACACTGTCGCCGCATCCCGAACAGGACCGCGCACCTGACCGACACCTGCTCGCGCGATCTCACGGGCCTGCAATTGGTTCAAACGCTTTTTCGCCAGCGGAAAATGCATCCAGCACAAGGCGTTGAAAAAGTCGTGCAAGCCTTCACGCGTGGGCACAAGACCTTGGGCGTAAATGAAGTCTTCGTAGGCCTGGCCTTCGGGTAAATCGGATTGCGGCACAAACCCCACCGGCGCCAAAGCGGCCTCGTTCAATGCTTGAGGTTGAGGGCAGCCCGCGATCACGCGCAGCGCCAGCGCTTGACCGACCTCTCGCCAGTTGGCCAACCAAGGAGCAGCCCAATCAATGTCGGCCACGCCCAAGGTTGAGATGGCTTCGCACCGGTGCCCCGGGCGGTTGGGGTTCAGGCCGCCACCAGACGCCACGGCAAGCTCTCTCCGGAGCGCAAAGGTTTGAGCTCGGCTTCACCAAAAGCAAAGCTCTCGGCAGGTGTCCAGCTCTCACGGCGCAGCGTGACATGGCCGCTGTTGCGCGGCAGGCCATAGAAGTCAGCACCATTGAAACTGGCAAAGGCCTCCAGCTGGTCCAGCGCACCGGCCTGGTCAAAGGCTTCCGCATACATCTCAATGGCCGCATGCGCGGTGTAGCAACCTGCACAACCCGTGGCGTGTTCTTTGAGGTGCGCCGGATGGGGCGCACTGTCTGTGCCCAAAAAGAATTTGCGGTTGCCCCCTGTGGCGGCTTGCACCAAGGCCAGCCGGTGCGTCTCGCGCTTGAGGACAGGCAAGCAGTAGTAATGTGGGCGAATGCCACCCGTGAAGATGGCGTTGCGGTTGTAGAGCAGGTGGTGCGCGGTGATGGTCGCCCCCAGCAACGCATCACTTTCAGCCACGTACTGCGCAGCCTCTTTCGTGGTGATGTGTTCCATGACGATCTTGAGGCCCGGAAAATCACGGCGCAGCGGCTTAAGTTGCTGCTCGATGAACACCGCTTCACGGTCAAACAGGTCGATGTCGGATGAGGTGACTTCACCGTGCACCAACAGCAAAACACCTTCGCGCTGCATCGCTTCCAGCACAGGGTAAATTTTGCGCAAGTCAGTCACGCCCGCATCGCTGTTGGTCGTAGCACCTGCGGGATAGAGCTTGCAAGCCACCACGCCTGCCGCCTTGGCTCGCGCAATTTCTGCCGGATTCAGGTTGTCCGTCAGATAAAGCGTCATCAAGGGCTCAAAATCCATGCCCTGGGGCACAGCGGCCAGGATGCGATTTTTGTAGGCCAGTGCCTGCTCGGCCGTGGTCACCGGCGGCTTCAGGTTGGGCATGATGATGGCGCGGCCAAACTGCGCGGCCGTGTGCGGCACAACCACATTCAATGCAGCACCGTCGCGCACATGCAGGTGCCAGTCGTCTGGTCGGGTGAGGGTGAGTTCTTGAGTCATGTGCATATTGTCTCAAACCTTCGCCCTCATCCCATCCATCGCTTTCGCCGAAAGCGATGGCAGCGCCCGTACCGCCTTTCAATGCCCCAGGATTTTGGACAAAAAGTCTTGCGCCCGGTCGGTTTGTGGCGAATCAAAGAACTGCTGGGGCGGGGCTTGTTCGACCACCTGGCCTTGGTCCATGAAGATCACGCGGTCGGCCACGGCCTTGGCAAAGCCCATTTCGTGCGTCACACACAGCATGGTCATGCCTTGACTGGTCAACTCAATCATCACGTCCAGCACTTCCTTGATCATCTCAGGGTCGAGCGCAGAAGTCGGCTCATCAAACAGCATGATTTTGGGGGTCAGACACAGCGCACGGGCAATCGCCACACGCTGCTGCTGGCCACCGGACAACTGCAGGGGGTATTTGTGGGCGTGCTCGACAATGCGCACACGCTCAAGTTGCACCATGGCTTTGTCAATGGCTTCCTTGCGCGGCATCTTCGCCACCCAAGTGGGCGACAAGATCAGGTTTTCGAGCACCGTCAGGTGCGGAAACAGGTTGAACTGCTGGAACACCATGCCGACCTCACGACGAACTTTGTCGATGCCTTTGAGGTCATCGCCAAGCACCGTGCCGTCGACCGTGAGCGTGCCTTCCTGGTATTCCTCGAGGGCGTTGATGCAGCGGATCAGGGTGGATTTGCCCGAGCCCGAGGGGCCGCAAATGACCACTTTTTCGCCTTTGGCAAATTGCAGATTAACGTCGCGCAGCACGTGATAACCATTGCTGGCGTACCACTTGTTGACGCCCTTGAACTCGATAAGAGGGGTTGCATTGGAGGTCATGGAGATCTTTCGTTCAGCGAACTTTGCTCACAGCCGTGCGGTCTTCAATCCACAAGCTGTAACGTGACATGGCAAAGCAAAAGGCAAAATAAATGAAGGTGATGAAAAGGTAGGCTTCGATCTTGAAAGGACGCCAGTCGGCATCCGAGTTCAGCGCCAAGCCCAATGCACCCGTCAACTCATACAGCGACACAATGGTCACCAAAGAGGTGTCTTTGAACAAACCAATGAAGGTGTTCATGATGGACGGCACCACGGTGGCCAAGGCCTGCGGCAAAACAATCATGCGTTGGACCTGCCAGTAGCTCAAGCCCAGCGTCGCCGCCGCTTCGGTTTGCCCTTTGGGCAGCGCTTGCAGGCCCCCGCGAACCACCTCGGCCATGTAGGCTGCAGAGAACAGCGTGATGCCAACCACCACACGCAGCAGCACGTCGATCTTGACGCCTTCGGGCATGAACAGTGGCAACATGAACGACGCCATGAACAGCACCGTGATCAGGGGCACACCACGGATCAACTCGACATACAAAGTGCACAAAGTCCGGATGGCGGGCATGTTGGAGCGTCGACCCAGCGCCACAAAAATGGCCAGCGGAAAAGCCAATGTCATGGAGATCACAGTGAGCATGACGGTCAGCGGGAATCCCCCCCATTGGTCTGTGTCCACCGCGGTCAAGCCAAAAAACCCGCCCTTCATCAACACAAAGTAAATCGCCAGCATGACAATCCAGATTGCCGGAAGCGCCTTGTTCCAAAAGCGTGGCATGCAGCTCAGAACGACCACGCCCAGCATCAACGCGGTCGCGATCACGGGACGCCAGTGCTCTGTTTCAGGGTAACGCCCCATCACAATCAGGCGGCCTTTTTCCGAGATCACCCCCCAGCAGGCACCTGCACCGCGCACGTCATTGCATGCCTGCAAATTGGCATTGAACACGGCATTGAGCAAGGCCCAGTCCATGGAGGCCACAAATGCCCAAACCACCAGCGCCAGCAAGAACACCGACAGCAAACTGTTGCCGATGGTGGAAAACAAATTGGCACGCAACCAAGCCAAAGGGCCCGAACTGCGACCCGGCATGGGTCGCGCATCGATTGATTTAAAAACCGTATTCATGTCAGCGCTCCTGGATAGCGGCACTGGCGTTGAACCAGTTCATAAGCGCCGACGTGATGAGAGACAAGGTCAGGTACACCAACATCACGATAGACAGCGCCTCAATGGCACGGCCAGTCTGATTGAGCGTGGTGTTGGCGATGGAGACCAGTTCGGGGTAACCGATGGCCACCGCCAAGGATGAGTTTTTGGTCAGGTTCAGGTACTGACTGGTCAGGGGTGGAATGATCACACGCAGAGCCTGGGGCAAGACCACCAAACGCATGGACTGGCCTTTGTTCAAACCCAGGGAAGCCGCGGCCTCATGCTGTCCGAGTGACACAGAGGCAATGCCCGATCGCACCACCTCGGCGATGAACGACGCCGTGTAAAACACCAAACCACACAACAAGGCCATGAACTCCGGGCTGAACACACCACCGTCTTCAATCTGGAAGTCACCGATCTTGGGCAAATTCCATTCGGCTGGCGCACCACCGGCCAACCAGCCGAGAAGCATCAACGCCACAGTCACCCCTGTGGACACGCCCCAGACAGGACGCGTCTGGCCCGTCTGATCAAAATGGGCCTTGGCCTGCCGGCGATAAATGACCGTAAAAACACAGCCCAACACGAGCCCGCAGAGTGCCAAGGTTTGACCCAGTTGCCATACCGGCCATGGGAATGACACACCGTTTTTGCTCAGATAAAAATGGCCCAATTGCCAGGCTTTATCGAAATCAGGCAAGGCTTCGGTAAATACCAAATACCAAATCAACAACTGCAGGTAGACCGGCACGTTGCGAAAAAATTCCACATAGGCGTAGCAAACCTTGCGAACCAGGAAGTTGGTCGAAAAACGCCCCACGCCCACCAGCACACCCAACAAGGTGGCCAGCACAATGCCAATCACCGCCACTTTGAGCGTGTTGAGCATGCCAATGAAGAACGCCATCAAATACGTGCTGTTGGACGCGTACTCGATCATCGTTTCACTGATGTCGAAGCCGAACGGTTGCAGCAAAAAGTCATAGCCACTTTGAATGCCGCGCAAACGCATGTTGATGAGCGTATTGCGCACCAACAAAGCGACCAGCGCCAAAGCCGACAAAATCGCGACGATCTGGTAGATGACCGATCGCCCTTCGCGGCTGCGCCACGAGATGGATCGGTTTTTCTTGCCAGGCAAAGGCCTGGCCTCGATCATTGAAAAATGGGACATGTACAGGGCCTGAATAAAACCACGGGTGAAAAAGATACGCCCCAAGAAGGGGCGTATCCAGAGCCTTTAGAGAAGGCTGAAAATCAACGCAGTGGGGCTGCGTACATCAGGCCACCCTTGTTCCACTGGTTGTTGAGACCGCGTGGCAAGTTGATGGCTGTTTTAGGGCCCACGTTGCGTTCGAACATTTCACCGTAGTTGCCTGTGGTCTTGATGGCGCGGGCCAACCACTCTTTGTCCAAGCCCAGGTGTTTGCCCAAGTCTTCGGTCGCGCCCAGCATGCGGCCCACTTGAGGGTTGTCGCTCGACTTCATTTGGTCCACATTGGCTTGGGTGATGCCGTACTCTTCTGCTTCGATCAGGCCATTGAGCACCCATTTGTTGATGGCGAACCACTCGTCGTCACCACGGCGAACCATAGGGCCCAGAGGTTCTTTAGAGATCAAGTCGGGCAGGACCAAGTGTGCTGCAGGATCTTTGGCTTCCTTGGCGCGCACCGAGGCCAAACCAGAGGCGTCGGTGGTGTATGCCTGGCAACGGCCAGAGAAATAAGCACCTGTAGCCGCTTCGACTTTTTCAAACACCACAGGCTTGAGGTTCAGCTTGTTGGCACGGGAGAAATCGGTCAAGTTCTTCTCGGTGGTGGTGCCGGACTGCACGCACACGGTGGCACCTTTGAGTTGCTTGGCGCTGGTGATTTTGCCTTTTGGAACCATGAAGCCTTGGCCGTCATAGTAGTTGGCACCAATGAAGTGCAGACCCAAAGAAGCGTCACGGTTGAGCGTGTTGGTCGTGTTGCGAGCCAAAACGTCCACTTCGCCAGACTGCAGTGCGGTGAAACGCTGCTGGGCAGTCAAGGGCACGTATTTGACCTTGTTGGCATCGCTCAACACGGCGGCGGCCACAGCACGGCAGTGGTCCACATCCAAGCCGGACCAGTTGCCACTGGAATCGGCAGCAGAAAAACCTGCCAAACCGGTGTTGACGCCACAAACGATCTGACCGCGGGCCTTGATCTGGTCCAGTGTTTTGCCAGCCATGGCAGAAGTGCCAGCCAACAAGCCTGCGGTCGCCAAAACGGCGCCGATCACGGTGCGTGCATGTTTTTTCATGGTTTGTATCCTCTTTCGATTTTTGAGCGGCAAAACGCCACCCCTTGATTAAATGTCAAAACTGAGTCGTGACCGCCTAGGAGCTTCCCTAGGGCTTGCACCGACCAGGTTGATCACGGCGACTGCACCACAACGATGCGCAGCGCCAGATCCACAGCTTCACTCAGCACAAAATGTGCCCGAATGAAAACATGGGGTGAATGTAGTTTGTTTGTTGCCTGCAACTCCTCGGTGAGTACCCTTGATTGTCATGCAAGAAATGCATGAATCAATGCGCTCAACGGGAGGAGTGGACAGATGCGGCTCTTTGCGTCAAATGCAGCCATAACTGCTGAGCAGCCCCTTTGTCCGAGTGTTTGGCATTCGGTTTTTCGCGGTAAGCGCGGACCTCCATGGTCAGCGCCAACGGACTGCCTTCTGGCAAACCCACTTCGACCAATGTGCCCGCTAGGACTTCTTTTTTAACAGCACTGCGCGGCAAAAAAGCAATGCCGTGCCCCTCCAATGCCATGACTTTCAGGCCTTCAGCCATGTCGGTCTCGTAGACACGTTCAAAATGAATCGGGATTTTGGACTGCTTAAGTATCCAATCTGTGGTGCCCCCTAAATAAGCCCCTGGCGCATAGCCCAGATAGGGCAAGGGCCAGGCAACCGTACCTGGCAAACTGAAAACGGCTTGACCATCCGGCCCCGCTTTGGCATAAGGTGCAATCACTTCCTGCCCCAAAACCACCATCTCGTAACGCTCGGCATCGAGCTGCAACGGCTGCGAGGGATGGTGGTAGGTGATCAGCAGGTCACACCCACCGTCGACCAGGCGCATGGCGGCATCGTGCACGTTCAGGGCGATCAGGCGGCTTTTGATCGGTCCGAAACCGTCTCGCAAACCCGCAATCCACGATGGAAAGAAGGTGAACGCCAAGGTGTGCGGCACCGCAAACTCGATGAAGTCCTGCCCGGCCGAGTTGTGCCCGCGCAGCATGGCCCGGGTGTTCTGCAAAGACTGCAGCAACTCCAGCGCCTGGGCGTACAAGGTCTCGCCCGCTGGGGTGAGTTTGGTCGGGTAAGAGCTGCGGTCCACCAGATCGGCACCGGCCCAGGCCTCGAGCGACTGAATTCGCCGGGAAAAGGCAGGCTGCGTCACATGGCGCAATTGCGCCGAGCGGCTGAAACTGCGGGTTTCAGCAAGGCTCACAAAATCTTCAAGCCATTTGGTTTCCATGCCGAATTATGTAGCGGCAGCGATAGCGGCCATGACAGGCGGCGACTCTGCGTTTTGCTGCAGCGCCCACATGCTGGCATAACGCCCCTGCTGGGCCAAGAGCGCCGCATGGTTGCCGCGCTCGATGATCTGCCCGGTGTCCATCACCAGAATTTCGTGCGCATCGACCACCGTGGACAAGCGGTGCGCAATCACCAGCGTGGTCTTGTTTTGCGCCACGCTGGCCAGCTCGGCCTGGATGGCGCGTTCGTTGGCCGAGTCCAGCGCCGAGGTGGCTTCGTCAAACACCAGAATCGGCGGGTCTTTGAGCAAGGTGCGGGCGATGGCCACACGCTGCTTTTCACCGCCCGAGAGCTTCAGTCCGCGCTCACCCACCGACGTTTGGTAAGCCTTGGGAGTGGAAGCGATGAAGTCGTGGATGCGTGCGGCGCGTGCCGCCTCCTCGATCTGGCTCTGGCTGGCACCGGGTTGACCATAAGCGATGTTGTAGGCGACCGTGTCGTTGAACAGAACCGTGTCTTGCGGCACGATGCCTAATGCGCGGCGCACGCTCGATTGCGTGACCAGCCGGATGTCCTGCCCTGCAATGCAGATGTTGCCCTGCTGCACATCGTAAAACCGGAACATCAGTCTCGCCAACGTGGATTTTCCGGAGCCGGAAGGGCCGACCACCGCCACTGTTTTACCTGCAGGAATCGTGAAGCTGATGTCTTTGAGGATCGGGCGGTCGCTCTCGTAGGCGAACGAGACGCGGTCAAACACCACCTCGGGGGCTCCCTGCAAAACCAGAGCAGACGCGTCCGGCGCGTCGGCCACTTCGCGTTCGCGGTCCATCAGCACAAACATCTTGTCCAGGTCGGTCAGGCTTTGCTTGATCTCGCGGTAGAGCACGCCCAGGAAGTTGAGCGGGATGTACAGCTGGATCATGAAAGCATTGATCATGACCAGGTCGCCCAGCGTCATGCGCCCGGCCACCACGCCTTCGGTGGCACGCCAGAGCATGGCCACCAAGGCCGACGCGATGATGAGCTGCTGCCCGGTGTTGAGCACCGACAAAGTGGTTTGCGCCTTGAGCCGCGCTAGGCGCAAGCGTTCCAGGCTTTCGTCGTAGCGACCCGCTTCGAAGCGCTCGTTGCCAAAATACTTGACGGTTTCGTAGTTCAGCAGCGAATCGATGGCGCGTGTGTGTGCGGCCGAGTCAAACTCGTTGGCCTGTTTGCGAAACTGCGTGCGCCACTCGGTGATGCGCACCGTGAAAAAGATGTACAAAGCCAGCGCCAGCAGCGTGATGCCTGCGAACCAGGCATCGAACTTGACGGCCAGAATGGTCAGCACCAGGCCCACTTCGATCAACGTAGGAATGATGCTGTACAGCGAATACGAGATCAGCGATTCGATGCCGCGCACGCCACGCTCAATATCGCGTGTCATACCGCCGGTCTGCCGGGCCAAATGAAAGCGCAGGCTCAGGGCATGCAGGTGCTCGAAAGTCTGCAGGGCAATGCTGCGCGAGGCGCCTTGCGTGGCCTTGGCAAACACCAGTTCGCGCAATTCGGTGAACGCCGACGTCAGCAAGCGCAAGGCACCATAGCCCACCAGCAGCGCCACCGGCACCACCAGCACCGCTTGCGGGTCGCCGGGTTTGAGGCTCATGGCGTCCACCAGCTCCTTGAGCAGCAGCGGCACACTCACGTTGGCCAGCTTGGCGCCCACCATCAGGGTGAGGGCAATGACCACGCGCCATTTGTATTGCCACAAATAGGGCAAGAGGCGCGACAGGGTTTGCCAGTCTCCGCCCGCAGGGGCTGGGGTGGCAAGGCCCGAAGGCTTTCCGGACGGAGGGGCAGAGGCAGCGGTTTCGCCGTGGTGGCGCATAAGGGACAATCCAGTTTTTTAGTTCACCCGATTGTGCCCATGTCTGAAACCACCCGCCCCCACACCGTGGCTTTGCCCACAGACCAGGAATTGGTGCTCAAGGTCATCCCCATGCCCGCCGACTGCAATGCCAGTGGCGATATTTTTGGCGGCTGGGTCATGGCCCAAGTGGACTTGGCAGGTGCCGTGTTGCCAGCCCGGCGCGTGCGCGGGCGCATGGTGACGGTGGCGGTGAACGAATTCATCTTCAAACAAGCCGTCAAGGTAGGCGACATCCTGTCGTTTTTTTCACGCATCGTCCGGGTTGGCCGAACCTCGGTCACGGTGAAAGTGGAGGTGTTTGCCGAGCGTTTTCAGCTCCAAGGTCAATACATCAAGGTGACCGAGGCGAACCTGACTTATGTGGCCGTCGACGAGCAGGGGCGGCCACGTCCGGTGCCCGCCGAGTGATCAGGACACGATGTAAGCCCCAGCGCCGGTGGACATCAAGGTCCCGTCGGGGCCACAAAACTCCATGCGCGATGAACCCACCCGCGAGCCCACACGCAGGGCATTGGCCGTGATGGTGAAGTGCTCGCCAATGCCCGGGCGCAAATAGTCCACCCGCAAATCGATGGTGCCCAGCTTGGCAAAGCGCTCCAGGCGTTTGGCCGGCGTTTCGTCCATGTGCTTGGCCGCCAGAGCCGCCATCACAGCCGCGCTGCCGATGGCATCGAGCACCGCGCTGATGACGCCGCCATGAATGCGGTTGTAGGCAAAGTGCCCCACCAACTCCGGCCGCATGTCGATGCGGGCCTCGACCCCTTCGGGCGTGACTTTCACCAGCTTCAAGCCGAGCGTCTTGTTGAAGACGATCTTTTCTTCGTAGATCTGACGAAAGCCCTCGATGTATTCGGCTTCAAGGACGACGGGGGT
>ERZ1034363.900-NODE-900-length-18367-cov-2.054948_pt1 | contig 18367 bp, 7 predicted proteins | sample MGYA00520616_ERZ1034363 | MGnify/ENA primary metagenome ERZ1034363 (study PRJEB33736, sample SAMEA104284506) | Azolla filiculoides | biome: Urban; feature: Water surface; material: Ditch water | place: Netherlands | collected 2015-10-28 | depth 0-0.1 m ...
ATACTGATAAAAAAAGAGAAATTGAAAATGGAGTAACTGGAATTGTAGAAGCTCTTAGAAACTTTGAAATTCATAATGATGAAGGTGCTATTTCTGAAAACGAAGAAAAAGGTGCTTATGGACCTTATAAACAAAGTGAAAGAAAAGAAATTTACCAAACTTTTATCAAACATCTAATTGAACAAGGTAAAGCTTATCCATGTTTTTGTACTAATGAAGAATTAGAAAAAATCAGATTTTTTGAAATTTAAACTCTGTAGCAATTTGAATTTCAATCCATTCGCTTACTTTAATTAATCCCATCATAGTTACAGGTGGTTCCAGTCCAAAATCTTTTATATTTATTCGCTTCGAAGCTTTTATATTTAAAGTTTGATTTTTGGAAAGGATATCGAGATTAATATAATATAGTTTGGACTGATTTGCAATAGTAATTTCAACCGGAATATTTAATTGATATTTTTCACTTTTACTATTACAATCACTAAAGCATAACTGCTTAATATTTAATAATATATTTGGATATTTTTGAATATTCAATAATTTTTTAAAATCACGCAAGGCCATATTATTTTCCGATTCAAATCCTTTGACCGGAATTTTAATTTCGTTATTATGAATTAAAAAATTACGTCCACTTTGCTTTAATTGAATTGTTTGTTGCTTACTGGTAAATGCATTAAGTTTTTGCGTAAAGCGAAAAGGAACAACATTTGATGTACCCTGAATATTTACTTCGCTACGCTCCGAAATTTCAACAAAAAGCTTTTGCTGCGATTTAATTTCGGCAAATACCAATAAACAAACTAAAAATAAAATAGGCCTGTGCATAAACCTGTTCATAACCCTGTGCATAACTTTTATTTTTTCAAAAAAATAGATACAAATTATGAAGGTAGAGCATTCGATATACGCGAAACACGTAATCTAATTTCATTCTATTTAGATTGAAGTTTTTGTTTGCTTAGCTTATCTTCATATTCTTGTGCAATACCTTCCATTTCCACACTTTTAAATTGAAATATTGGATCAGATTTTAAGAGACTATCCATTACCCCTTTATTTTCATAAGTGCTTAGTATTTCCTTACCCGCTTCAAATAATTTAATATTTTTCTCTTCACAAGTTTGTAATTGTATTTCAATTTGTTTATGACTATTTTCCAGATTTACATGCAGTACACTCAATTCATTTTTAGATTTATTTAGCGCATTATACTTTTCTATTACGTCCATTAATTTTGCATGAGTTTGATGCAATGTATTACTAACGGCGGTATTACTGCTTTTTTGTGCAGCTAACTCACCGTTAATTCGCAGTTCATCCGAAGTTTTAGTAGCCACTTCTTTTTTTAACTGTTCTACGTCTGCACTCAGTTTGTCTTTTTCGATTTTAATTAAATCACGTTCTGTATTGGCTGCTTTTACGAGTGCTTGCAACTTAGCGAGTGCTTTGGTATTTGCATCCGCAGTCGCACGGTTCTCAGCCTTCGTGGTTGCTGACATCAAACTGACGATTAAAATCAAAGACCAAGATCCGAACTTGATAAATTTTTTCATATCAAATACTCTCTTAAAATTTCGTATTGATATCAAACAGAATCAAATCAACACCATAATTTGGCCCCATTATCATATCCCCGCTTAACCATCTACCTGTTAACCAGACATTTTTCATTAAACCGTAATTACCACCGACTACCCAACCTTTAACGTTAGTCCCCCCCAAATTATTGCCACCCCCTACATGAAAATTAGAATCCGTATACGCATCGAGCACCGCATCACTACCTACATATTTATACAAAGAAAATACATTCCAGTGTCCAGCCACATCGAATTTAGTCCAGCCAAAATCGGCTCTCACTTGCCATGCATCAGTACCTGCGGAGTCAAGTGCATTTGATAACGCACCGCCCGTCACAATTTGATTAGCCATCCCAGGATACCGACTTCTAATATCGTTGGCACTAAAACCAATGTTTTTAGCATAATCGGCGCTGAATTTGAGATGATAAGGTGCAAATAACGCTAAATCATACACGCCATTAAAATTAAGAATTTGGTACTTTGACGCTAAACCATAAAGTGACCCCGTCGCTGTATTAGACACAGCTAAAAGCGAATTGCCATATTGCATAAATTGGGGGGCAGATTGAATAACTTCTGCAGAGGAGTTACAAGCACTCGTTCTACAAGTATCTATTAGCGGATCGACTTTTGCCGTCGTATTATGATAATCATAAATAGCGGCACCCACTTGTAATGAATCTTGATTATCAAATCCCCAATCTAAGCCCGCCTGACCACCAATCATCCATTTATCACGCGTACTCAAACCTTGAGAAGATTGCAGTGGAAACATACCCGCTGTGGCAAAAACGGTTGGACCCTTACTCGTATTGCCAAATTCCTTATCAAACAAATGATGCCTCATCGTACCCATAACACCTTCAAATGATAAATCATTATCCCATACCATTTCACTACCACCCGTAAAGAAAGGATTTGGTGTTCGTCCACCCATCACGGTTAACCAATTGAAATGATCATCATCCACGGCTTTATAACTTAAAAAGGCTTGATCAACATTAAACGTATATTTACGTCCGGTATTTCCTAACCCTTGATTAGTCGATACCGGATTGGAAATATCTCCAGTTGCAAGGCGCATTCCCGCGTCCACACCGTCAGTAATTTTTGCATCAATCCCAAGGCGCACGCGTTCGCGACCTTGACTTCTCCCTTCGGTAGTATTGACAAATTGATCTTGATTATTTAGGTTGCCATTATTAGAGTTAATTGCAGAAAAATCAGGATAGGACCCAATAGGGGCATTATTTGACGCCATAAAACTTGATTGGCCTCTTAATCGAATGTCACCCGATAATTTAAAGCGGTTAACCCATTCAGGTAAAGCACCAGGTAAGCCCCATTGTTCTTTTTTGGCTTTTTGCATGACATCCCCGACAACTTCTTCACGCAATTCACTGCGCACTTGTTGGCGAATCTGATCTTTGACAAAGTCAGGCACATAAGTCACACGCACTTCATCGACTGGCACTACTTCTTTAACTGTTTTTTCTAAGGTCGCTGCTGATTTTGCTGATGCGACCTGCTGATCCGCCTCTGCTTCGGCTTGTTTAATCATCTCATTAGCGGTCTTATCAGATAAAACGCCCTGCTTAACTAATTGTTTTATTAAATTAGTGGTAGTGTTGCGTAATTTGAGCAATTCTTCTTTTTCATCCGCATGAGATAACTCACTCGCGCATAATAATGCCAAAGCAAGTAGCGGTTTCTTGTGATTCATAACTAATTCCTGCTCATTATATAAATTTTATGTATGAGCCCATCTCAAGTACTCAGTTCATTTTCTTTTAAAAGGATGGGCTATGGGATATTTTTAAATAAACGTTTACTCCAAAGATTAAGAGTAAAATGGTGTTTACTGTATTTTTTGAATATTAACGCCCTAAATGCGTGAAGATATTTTTAATTTAACAGGTTGCTCCATATCTGGCGGCGGAGCTGATTTGGTTTTTTTAAATTGAGCAATTAGCTTACTTAAAAGCTTATCAATTTCTTCATCGTTAGTGCTTTTTGCTATTTCAAAACGCGTAACCGAGCCATCAGGACTAATCCAAAATTTAATAACGGCTGAATAACTTTTATGCCTTAATTCGTCATGATCCGCTAAAATATCAACCAAACTTTCTTTAATCGTAGCCGCAAACCCCGCATTAGGATCCCCCCCACCTAAAATACCACGCCCACCTTTATGCCCAACCAGTCCAAATGCATCTGAACCAGCGGTACCTTCAGCGTCAAGGCCGGTATCACCAGCAGGTTGTGGATCCGCCACATCAGGTAAAGGCTCTGGATCAGGCTGAGGCTCTTCCATTTTTTCGACTTCCGGCTCAGGTATTTTTTCAACCTTAGGTGGAGGAGGTGGCGGTGGTGGCGGCTTAAATAAGGCGATGGGCATGATTTTTTGCTCATGCTTTACAACAGGCTTTTCCGAAAAGTCACCTATAATTTTGACTACATAATAAATAGCAATAAGCAGTATTAATCCGCCTATAATTTTAGGTACATAGACTCTGAAATTTTTTTTATCACTCATGATTAAATATGACTTCTACTTAACCAAATTTTGCGTGACTAAACCTACTTGAGTGATCTCAAGCTTGCCTAATAAAGCGAGAATATCAATGACACTTTGGTACTGAACAGCGGAGTCACCTTTAACAACCACCGGTAACGCGGGGTTAACGGCTTTATATTGGATGAGAGTTGATTCCAGTTGCTCCATCGTTACCGGGAAGGTATCAAGAAAAATAGTACCATCGGCTGTTACCGTGATAGCCTTCGTTTGCGGCTTAGACAAACTAGGCGTATTACTCGCTTTGGGTAAATTGACTTTTACACCTTGCACCGCCGCTGTGGTCATAAGGATAAACACAATCAACAATACATACGCCAAATCAAGCATCGGAGTCACGTTGATTTCGTCATAGGCAGCATTTTCTTCTTGTAATTTCATGGTTTTACGAGCTCGAACAGAATATTTAGAGATTGGTGATACTAAAAGCGTAATTTGTATTAATGGCGAGTTACTTGCGCCATCAATATAAACATTAAGTAAAAATGCGTTTAGTGAGGTTCTATTGTTTTCAATATATTTGAATTAATTCATTTAATAGTAGCCAGCAGTCTTAGTTGCTCTATTTGGAACTAAAACTGCCACTAATGCTGTTATATAAATTAGGTATGTTGCTCACTTAATTTTGCAACAAACTCATCAACAAACACATGCATATCAGCATTAATTTCTTTAATTTTGCCGCCTAAATAGTTGTACCCAAATAAACAGGGAATCGCTACAATAAGACCGGCTACAGTAGCTGTTAAGGCACCCGCGATACCTGGTGCAATGGCATTCACATTGACTTCACCGCTGACAGCAATCGCGGCAAACGTAATCATTACCCCAATAACCGTACCCAACAAACCTAAGAAAGGGCCACCACTAATTGCAATGGTCAACAGTACCATTTGAGCATTAATTTTTTGCATCTCTCTAATTAAGGCTGCTTCCATACTCGCCTTAACTGCATTCATGGATTGAGCAGTTAACACTTGCTCAGAACCTGGACCTGAATTTTGTTTATATAAACGTCGATTCATTTGTTCAACGCCAACATGATACAAACGATAGACGGTTGAACCTGTAAAAGCACCATGCTTTTTAGTAAACGACAACAACAAAGGTGATTCATCAAAGTCCTTATCATCTTCATTATCAGCTGCATTTAGGCTAGCTAAATCTTCTACAGTTAACAGACTATAAGCCACTTCAAATTTTTTGTTTTCTCTTTGAATGCGGGTTAAAACGATGAATTTAACAATCATTACAAACCAGCTCACTACCAACATGACAGCTAGAATGCCGATAATGACCCATCCGTCTGGTGTGACATTTTTTATTGAACCCATAATTAATGATTCACCACCTTCCTCACTGTCAGGTGTCGCATCATCACTATAAGATAATAGTGTTGCAGTTTGACCTTGCATTTGTGCATCAAACTTAATGGCATTAGCATCAAGTGCTAGTTTATAAATCGACAGTTGATCTAGTGAGCCTTTAAAGCCTCTACCACCGGTTTCTTCTGCGCCTATTGAAATATTGCCAGTTAAATCACGAGTGGCAATACCCAATGAACCCGCACTCGCTCCATCGATATATAAAGCTAAAGAACCTGCGTTAGCAACGAGTGCCACATGATGCCATGCACCCATGGCTAAAGGTGTTGGCGCTTTTATCTTTTGTTTAGAACCCTCTTGAACTTCTACAACCACTGTTTCACCAACAATCGATAAATCTACACTGCTACTCGCGCCAGACCGCTGAAAAATAATGCTGTTTTTTTGTGCTTGATCTATTTTTACCCAAGTTTCAACGGTCCAACCTAAAGTCGGGGACATTTGCAAAGACGGCATCGCTGGAACATGAATAAACTGGCTACCATTAAAAGATGCTGCCTCACCCACTATGCCACCTTCAATTAACGTAGCTGTTACTTCGCTAGGATGATTGCCATAAGCCGTTAAATCCTTTGCTGCTGGCTGAGAGAATTCATAGACCATAACTTCATTGACATCAAAAGAACCTGCTGCATCTTGTGCATCAACGGCTTTAGGGTTGCCATAATATAACCAGATAGCCGGTTCAGAAGCGGTCGCTAAATCAGCAGGCAGTTTTACCCAGATAAATGCCATCTCATTGACCACATCGAGTTTTTCTATATAAAACTTTAATGGTGTTTCTTCGTCAGCGGCTAAGATTCGTATATCTTTACCTTTTTCAGCAAGTTCTGAAAAAAACGCAAAATTACCTGCATGTAACCTAATTAGGGCATAAGAAGATTCTGGTATAGATAAACCATCCGTTTTTAACTTTGGCGCATCTATAGTTATTTTTTTCTTATGACTCCAATCTGGATTCCACCAAGCCGATGCTAGTGAAGGAACAAACATAAGAATCAACAATAAAAAAGCAATTCGCTTCATTTTTTCACTCATTTGAATATAGATACTGTAAATATCGCATCAAAATATGACAGTATTATGAATTTAATCTAATTGTAGAAAAATATATGAGCGCCTGTATAACAAAAAATCCGCTTTAACTAAGTTAAAGCGGATTATGAACACCACACCATTAAATCATCCACATCCGTTACATAAAGAAATTGTCGGTAATTCACCTTGATAGTGTTTAAAAATCAAACATAAGCCTTAATCTCCAAAGCCTAATACCTCAACGCTTAAAATACTCAGCGTATTGTTTTTACTAGATTGTGACTCTTTATCGTCCACGCCTGATAAGGCTTGACCAACCTGACTCACGTTAGCCGTTAAATTACTAGCCCCTGTTAATCCAGCAGCCATACCACCTGAGGAAGCCTGTGGAACACCTGTTGATGTTCCTCCTACTTGAATATTATTGCCTCCCATGACGGCAGTTGCTGAAATGGTGACATTATTACCACCAATACCCGCCTCACCCGCATTCACAATGCCTTTAGGCGCAAATAAAGAAACGTTACCCGCTTTTTGACCTGGCGCTGAGGCCGCTCTAATACCGCTACCGCTAGTGATGGTTGGTGCAGGAATAACAAGCTGATTGGTTATCTTATCAAAATAAGGCGCATTGACGGTGACAGCCAAAGCGGATTTAGCTCCCTTACCCGCATCAATATTGCCTTCAGAAGACCAAATAACAATATCTCCTCCGCCTAAGGTAAAGACCCGCGACGTGTTCACGGTAAAGTCATTTTTAACATAAGCATTAATAGAACCTTGTGTTTGTGCCACTATGCCCAACTTATCGGGTGTTTTGATACCTGTAGGCGCAACAGCTAGACCGGCGTTGACTTGACCACCAGGCACAAATAAGTTAATGTCACCGCCGCTAATAGTTTGTATTTTACTAAACGGTATCATCAACTCTCCCTGCCATTTATTACCGGGGAATAATGTTTCTATGGCTGTAAAACCACCCGCATTACCTTTAGTCTTATCTACTGCAGAAGCAGTTCCGGCCAACTTTAACTCATTAAAAAATACCGGCGTTAGAATGGCATTTAGTTGTGGCTGAATGGCTAAGGTTTGAATTGGTTTTAATGCTAAAAATTCCGCTAACGCATCAGCATTACTTAGCTGACTATTGCCGCTGACTTGTTTCATATAAGGTGTAATTAATGTTGTCAGCTTCGCATATTCTTTAGTGTATAAAGGATTAGCCAACAAATACTTATTTATAAAGGCGACATAATTTGGTGTGCCACCATTTAAACCCACTAAGATATCTAAATTTGCACCTGCAGGGACCAAGGCTGGATTTAAAAAGTTCCCAACAGTTGTCATCCCCACAGAATCCCCTAAATCCAAGTTTCTTCCAGTTTTAACCAACACATTTCCCGGACCAGCCACCTGTATTTGATAGCTATTATTGGCCGCTGTTGGACTGCCATTACTATCTAAGTCAGTGACGAATTTGATATCCCGATCCGCAGCTATAATAGACGCATCCGTTGCATTATTTTGCTGTATCAGAATCGGGCTGTTGACCAAATCTTTTCCCGCTTGAACAATAGTTTGCTTTGACATATTGATTGCAACTGATGAAATATCACCTAGTTGCGTTACAAATCTTGCAGACGTGTTATCTTTATGTAAGGGTTCAATACCGTGCATATAGGGTGATTGCGGTCCATTGGAATCAATCATCTCGGTATTAAACATACTATTGGTAGGATCTTGATTACCTCCAACAGTATTAAACGCATTAGCCAAAAGTGCCGTATTTGCATCTGACATGGTTAGACTATACATCCCCGAACCTAGATCAGTATTCGTATTTGAGCTGATACCTTGTTTAGCAAACACATTTACATTTGCTATTGCAGAAGGATATAAAATAATGTCGCTATCGAGTATAGCACTCCCATTAAACGTCGTTGCCTCTAATGACGCTGGGTAAACGTGCGGCAGCCATCTTTCCACACTGGATAGATTTTCATCAATACTTAGAATAGTTGATATGACTTTCGTATCTGAATTTAAGTGAATATCTCCTCCTAACGCATTGAGGGTTAATTTACTCTTATCAGTATAGCTAAAAAACTGTGTCCCGTTATTGAGATTCTGAAGCACCATGGCATCGGATACACCTGTAATTTTAATACCTTGATTAGCATTTAGATTTAATAGTGTATTGCCAACTAAAGGGTTACTTAGATTGCCGCTCATGACCAGTTGTGGACCAGAAACAAACGCATTCGGATCAGTCGAACGACTACCATTAATTTGACCACCTGCCGAAATATGACCAACACCCTGCCCTAGAAAATAAGCTCCACCCAATATATTGCCACCAGCAACCACTGACATTTGCCCACCACCTTGAACATCTAGGGCGCTTGTGGCATAGTCGGTTCCTAATTGTTTACCGGTTGTTGGCATCATCACCGATAAATCATGAATATTCCCTTGTGCTGAAACAGTCACTCCACCACCACCAAAAGAGCCAATATTTTGTTGAAACAAACTTGCATTCACTGCCCAAGTTGTTAATAAATTATTGTTCGTATTTGTACTATCAAAAGGATGACCTTGAACACCTAGCCATGATGCCCCACCGAATGTTGAGCGAATAAATTGATTACTCACCGCGCCTACAATATCACCAGCTGCTTGAATAGCCAAATTACCGCCGGCAATAGGGTAGTCACCCGTTATTATGTTTGCAAGCGTTTGACCTGCTAATAATCCTGTACCAACAGTGACGTTATCTAACGTACCTGTCGGATTAGTCAGCATATTTTTGTTATCGTACACCGTTGCACGGCCACCGGTATAAATGCTTGCTGTTTGATCGGCTAAGACGACATTACCACCTGACGCCAATTTAATATCGCCAGTACCAGTATGTATACTGGCTCCCGAACCAATAGAAAAATCATTTCTAGTTGGATTACCAAGTTTATCTGCCACGCTCAAGCTATTTGTAGCCAGAGTATCAGCGCTACTTAAATCAGCACCCGAAACTAACTGGAACGACCAGGAATTCGTGTTCATCAAAGTTGAGCCATTGTTTAAATACCCATCCTTCAATGAGGCGTTGATAGTTAACGAATCTGCGCTGCGCACGATAAGGTCGCCAAGTATTGGTGTTGGTGCAGCACTTAAGGTAGAGAAATCCCAATCAGTTGCTAATGTCATCGGCCCACTCACATTATTTATTTCCACACCATTTCGTAAAGCAACACCATGACCTAAAAACGATTCTATTGCTGGGGCGTTTGCCATATAGCGGTTAATATCGGTATTAATTGTGTTCGACAAGCTTGTTATATCCGTACTATAACTTGTCATTAACGCGCTCATATCCGTTGCAATGGTGCTGGATAATTTATCTATATCAGCACTTGTCATCGCGCCAGTTTTCGCTGTCATGTAATGATTAACATTTTTGGTAATGATGCTTGATAAGTTAGGTATATCATTACTGGTAATTGAACTGGCATTTTCCAAGTAATTGCTAATATCTGTCGTAATAATTTTAGATAAATTATCTGTATCATCAGTTGTTATTGTACTGACGGTAGCCAAATAATTCGTGATATTTAGCGGAATGCTGCTAGACAAACCAGTAATGACATCACCAATCATCGGATAATAGGGAATACTACTTACCAAACTTGTATCATATTTTTGAAATCCGACTGCATCAAACTGATTTGCACCCGTAATCTTGCCATTAATGGGCGCTATATTAATACCCGAATTTTCATCGGTATTACGCATAGCGCTTAAGGTAACGCGGCCCCCCGAACCTACTGTACCTGCCACATTAATTACAGATCCCGGTAATATATTGATTATGCCGCCTGGTAAAGCATTTGTTCCCAGAGTGGATAGTGAGACATTACCCCCCGAACTTCCCGTAGCGGAAAGTAGACTACCATTTTCCAAGGTAATATCCTTTGCGGCGTACAAATTTATATTGCCTGCCTTGTCAGTACTATCCGTACTTAACTTACCATTAATATCAATACTTCCACTATCCGCAACCAAACTAATGGCTTTTGCCGTAATGACATCACCTGCTGCTTGAACAATATCTGACACTCGACTTCTTAAATAAAGTGTTTGATTGACACCTGATGTCATCAATTTATTCATCAAACTATCAAAACCCTGCGTTGATGAAAAACTCGATAAATCAATATTGGCATTCGCATCAGTAGCTTTAAGACTTCCTGCTAAATTAACCGTATTTTGAGGCGCCTTTAAACTAAGATTACCCCCTAATACGTTATCGCTTGCAGAACTCATATCTAACGATGAATCACTACCCAAAGAAACACTACCCTTACTCGAAGTTGCGCTAAAACTTCCCCCTGGAGTGAAACTAACTACATCTGCAAATTTAACAGCTTGTCCAGCAAGATTGATCGTAGACTTACCATTGACGGATACATCTCCCATGGCGTTGAATTCCAGCTTACCTGAAGGCATCAGTAAATTCGCATCTTGCAAGGTAATATTATTTGCAGAAACCGCAATACTACCACCTAGCTCATTCACCACTGGCAACGTATTGCTCGCATTACCATTAATCATGACATCATGACCAGGCCCACTTGTTGCATCCAATAATAAACTATGACCGCCAGTGGTATTGATAAGACCCGCTGTTAAGTTGAGGTCTGTTGCTAAATTAAGAACACTATTACCGGTTGCTGAAAATTGTTTATCTATATTAAAATCAGCAGTAGTAAAACCATCTATTCCAATGGCCCCCTTATTCACATTTAATTGCGCTGCATTTAAATTAAGGGTACCTGTTCCTGTGCCAGATTGAGTGGAGGCATTACCGCTCGTGTTTTGCAAATCAATCGTATTCGCTTTGATCATAACTGAGTTCATAGGATTACTGGCTAGCGTAATCCCTTCATAACCTGATAACGACGTTGCATCTAAGACTAAATGATTAAACTGGATTGGCGTGAGAATATTGTCGGCATCAAGTTGACCTACGTCACCATAGAAATTAATAGCGCTTAGACTGGTTAATGTGACATCATTTCCTTTTAAGTTAGTGAGGTTTTGATTCGTCAAATTTAACGCATCCGCCGTCAAAGCAGAAACATCACCTAAATTAATCGCGTTAGCTTCCATCTTAATTGATCCACCCGACATATTAATATTGCCATTAAGACTTGTTGAGTGACTACCTGCAAGTAACATAGATTTTGTGGATGTTAGCGTCGAGTCCGCATCAATGACAAGATCACCATTTGTGCCAACTGGATTAATAGCATCTGGATCCACCTGTCTATTGAGATTGACTTGCCTATCTGCTGACACTCTCAAAAAAGCGCCATCACCTTTTAATACAATTTCTGATGTACCTGTATTCACTTGGCCGGTCGCAGTGATATTTGCACCCGATAGCACATGAACACGCTGATTTCCAGCTGCCATTAAATCTAAGGCTTGAATACTCACACCTTCATCAAAAATCACATTATCAGCCGATACGACTAAGTTTGTATTGCCAGTTGCATTATCAACGGTTCGGGTACCGCCCAATAATAAGCTGTCTACCTTTAAATTATTTAAGTCTTGAGCCAAGAGTTGCAGTCCAATGCTTGCATTACTTGAATCCGCATTAATCACATTTATATTTTGTGCAGAAATATCCATTTTTGCACCTCTGCCATTTGAAGTCGCTACCTTAAACTGACCTTCCAAGACCAGTTGCGTACTCGCATTAATCGAGATCTGCCCACTATCTTCAGGCAATAATGGCACACTGACATGATTAGCAACCGATTGGTTGGTATAGAATTTATTGGCTGTCTCAATGTTATATTGTGAATTCTTCTGCACAACATCGCTCGATTCAATTAAGTAGCCACTATTAAGCGATGGTTGAAAGTTGGTGCCTGCAATAGTTTGATAACCTGACACAATTGGCAGTCCACTAACCGTGTAAGTCGTCACGGAGTGGCCTAATGTATTGCTTTGCGGCGTCACCAAAAAAGCACCTGGCAATAAGGCATAATAGGAGGGCAGCATGGTATAAAAACCAGCGGCTAAGTTTGGTGTAGCGCCTAAGTACACCTCAGCTCTTGGATCATTCGCAAAACCTGTGGATAAATTAGGGTCATAAGGCGCTAAAGAAGAAACACCCAATGACGGCATTATCGCAAAGCCACCATTATAACTTGCACTACTCGGCATCAAGTAGTCGTAATCACCACCTGGACCCGGTTGAAAAGTGGCGGTCGTTAAATCACCGCCACCTGAAACATTAACCACACTCCCTTTATTAAACTGAATACTGGGTGCATTAAAGGAAACTTGTTTAACGCCCAAACTATGATTATCAGGCGCCGAATTAAATACGAGGTTGTTCCCCCCCGCAAAGGAATACATCCACACATTATTTAACAGCGTTCCAAAGGGGATTATTTGGCCTTCAGTCGAAACAGAGGTATAACTATCCGCGTTAAAAAGTAAACTGTCGGCTGCATTAAAGGTGATATTGCCTAAAGGTGCTTTTATGACCCCATTTTGATTAATCGTCGGCGCGTTAAAACTGAGGCTTCCTGCTGCAGATAAAGGCGTCGCATCTGTATTATTTCCTGATATAGTTAACTGACTGCTAGGTTCAGTCACATTGAAAGTAAATTTTGTTAATGTTGAAGGGTATATCTGACTAGCCTGCAAATTCAAATTACCCGCCGTTGTTAAACTCCCCGTGTAGGCCTTAGTGGTGGGATCAATATTGACACCTACAGCTCTCATATCATGCTTAGCATTTAAATTGACCTCACTAAACCCAGTCAATACGGAGGCGCCTCTAAGTTCGATATTACGAGCATTTGTAGTCAATAAACCATCACCAATGACAGGAACATCATTTACATCAGTGATATCAATTGTGGATGAACCTAACGATAAATAGCCAGTATTGATTGTCGCTTCATTGCTTACGCTATCATTACTCGCCCAGCTTAACTTTTGCGCATCTAATATAATGCTAGAGGGAATATTCAAGTTAACATCACCCAATAATCGAACAGCGCCTGCTACGGGTTGATTAATTTGATAAGGCACATTTAACGTTAAATTATCAATACCTGCTTGCTGGATTTTTTGACTACTAAGCACCGCCTGCCCATTAAATGAATCCGAAATATCACCGCCAAAACTCGACGTACTAGGGAGTAAAGCGGCATCTTGCTGCTGCACGTCAATATGCAGTCCGTTAGTTGGGAATACACCAGACTCATTTCTTGCACTTCGATCAAGCATGACACTCAAACTACCGCCGGCATTGGTAGCTAAGCCCTTTTTAGCACTAAGACTTCCATCTAATATGATGCCTTCAGCCGCTTTAATGTTAATCTGACCCGCATTTGATCCGATGACTTTTTGAGTGGTCTGTAATGAAGTTAAAGTCGGTATCACTAATTTAGCACTAGCACCGTTCACATTGATGCTTGAGCCTTCCGCAAATATCGCATAACCTCGATCAGCGACAACATTGACCGCACCCCCATTAAGTACGCTACCCGTTTTTCTTCCAAGCGCATCAATGGGATTCAGTAATGTTGTACCCTGAGCATTTAGACTAGCCAGTGAATCAATCCAAATCGCCTGATTAGGGTTGTATTCTCCACCTGCATCCGCTTTTAAATTTAAATTTATCGTCCCACCTGGCGCGTCAATTAGGCCATTAATATAAATACCGGGGCCTGTATTTTTCGCATTGATGGTGACCGTTGAGCCTTTTTCGACATGAATTTGACTGTCCGTTGCCATCGTAACACCTGTTTGACCGGTTAAAGTCAAACTGATTGGCGCCCTTGCGTTTTCAGGTAAGGTTGATAATTGGCTGAGGTCGTTAAGTGATTTTGAACCCGATTGCTGTCTAAAATTCGTGTTTAACAGTCTATTTTTATCTAAAAAGGATAATTTAGTATTGTCATTAATGATAATATCTTGAACTGTACTTTCTAAACTGATGGTCTTAAAACCTGCGTTAGCGGTAAGATCTAACACCCCATTACTCACACCTAAATTAAGCGCATCAGGATCAACATCAGTATCATTGCTACCAATATTTATTTTATTAGTGATCACACTTAGGCTGCCACCTTGACTTATCCCTATTGCCGATAACGCATTTTGAGCTACTTTATCGCCATTAAATAAAATACTATTGGCATTTAATTTTATAGAGCCCGCATTACCGGCACTGACATTTCCACCACCAAGATTCAGTTGTGCGCCTCCATCTGCCTGAATCTTAGCGCCTTCATCCAGATTTAATTGAGTGGCGGTTATGTTTACCTTACCTGCATTAATGGCTAAAGGGGTATTGATGCCATCTTTAAAATCATTCACCCAACTGCCCGATACATTTAACTGCGAATTCGCTAATAAATTAACCTGTCCACTCGAAGGATCATTTGACGTTACTGCATTGAGTGCTAAAGTGCCACCCGGTGTATAAATAGAACCCGCAATATTAAATGTAGACGCGTCAACAGACAGGTTACTGAGCATGGGCATTGATAAATTAGTGTCTTCTATGACGCTCACGTTACCGGCTGTTTTTATGACAAAATTACTTAGACCAGAATCATTAAATAATTGCGTTGACAACGTAATAGGCGCATAGCTGTCAATGCTGTCATTAATACCCACTGCATCTTGTTCTAATTGAGAGGTTTGAATAACGACATCTTGATTTGATAAAAATGAACTCTCAGGATTCGTTGAGCCACCATTATCGTTTTGATTGATGGTAAGGCTACCACCAAAAGCGGGTGTGCTGCGTTGATTAATACTTGTGACAGCACCAGCTATCACAGAACCAGCCCAAGCGGTGACAGGGCTTTGTATATTGAGTGCACCAGCATCTGCCCCTTCGGTATAGCCCGCTTGATATTGACCACTATTGAGTGGAGTCATAATGTTAAATGACTCTTTAACCCCCCATTTCTCATTATCCTTTGTGTAAACACCATAAATTGATGAATATTTCTGATTAGGGTCAGCCTTGCTTATATCGACAACTTGTCCCGTATCGGCATTCACCAATTGGGTAGTATTAACAACTCCACCTTGATAGGTAACAGAACCGCCGGCAATATTTGTGACCGCTCCTTTATTTACGACGGTCTCACCACCGGAAACCAGATTAACAGTTCCCCCTTTACTCAAACGCTCATTAATGCCTCGAGATATTGACGCTGCTGCACTGCTGGCATCAACAATAGTGGGCAGATTTCGCACATCTACTTGGACAGTCTTACCTTGTAATACACCTCCACGTTGGTATGGGGCATTTCGCAAATTAAAGCTTTGAACGGATACCGATGCCTCATTTCTTGACATGGGAACACTCGTATTGCTTGAACCAGAGACGTCTATCTTTGCACCTTCCTCTAAATTGATACGTCCTGACGTTCCTGTAAACTGAGCGCCAGGCATATCAACACTATTTGACGCCGTTAAATTAACTTGGCCGCTCGTTGCTTGAATTGTCGAGCCAGATTGGAGGTCAATTTTATTCGCGTTAACCTCAATAGTTGATATTTTTTGACTTTGCTCATCAATGGCACTCCCCCCATTTACATCAGCTAAAATTGAGGTGGTACTGTCTGAACTAAAAGTGACTACTCCAGCCTGCTCTGACTCAGTGCCCTCATCACGCACCGTTTGACTGGCCGTTAAAGCACCTGTACTTGGATCTGCAATCGCCTTTTCTCGTGCCAGTAATCTAATCGATCCATTTGTGTCGACAGAGGTGGTAGCACTTAAACGTCCTGATTGATTAACAGCAAAACCCGCCAACGTAATATTGCCTTCACGCACAGCAACATTAGCCCCAGCGTTATTATTCACTTTCCCGCCAGATGCAACTTCCACAAGTAAACCTGCAAACGGACTAGCGCTAGATGCCGGCTGAAGATAAACTTTATCTTCACTGGCAACTAACAGTATCTGTCCATTCTGATCAGCCGTAATAGAACCTGAATTATTCACGGTGGGCGCCGCTAAAATTGCAGTGCCTTTTTGCCCTATATGTATTTTTGCGCCTGCTTCAACGACTATTGCTGCATTGCTTTCGGCTCCTCCACTTAAGGCCGCAGTCGGTGTATTCGGATTATTATCAAAGGTTCGAATAATGCCACCATTAAAATTGGCATCAGAAATATTCAACGCTGAAGCAACTAAAGTATTCGCATCAACAGTAGAATCTTTACCAAAGACAAAGCCATTATTGTTCACCAAATAAATTTGACCATTCGCGGTCAGCGTACCCATTATTTTAGTGGCATTAGCATCATGAATATTATTGAGTGCTGAGGCGGTAGCGGAAGGCTGGACAAAATTAACGCCATAACCTTTATCGATATTAAAACTTTTCCAATCAATAACCGCTGTCTTAGTCGTCTGAGTAATGGTTTGCTGAGTGCCGTTAATTGCCATAGTCGCGTTACCACGAGCGGCACTACCGTCAGTAATGGTTGGGCCAGCAATGACAGGAACAGGAAGCGAATCAGCGCTGACCTTAACCATACCCGACCCAACGAACAAGCCACCTGCAATTACGACTCGAATCCCTGCAACCAGAGGATTAAGCCTAAAGAAATCATCCGAAGAATGGGTTGTTTTTGTAAAATGCTCGGTGGTCATGTAGATAACCTTACTATATGTTTACGATAAGAGGAGTTATGTGGCTTCGCATAGAACGATAATAAATTGCGTTGATGCATTAGCCGCTAAGTCTTTGTGAAAAAAGCCATTACCACAAAAACAGATCAAATTAATAGAATTTATATTTCTTTAAAATTCTGTTGCAATATTAAAATTAAAGCGAGGATCCCCAGTTTTTACGTCACCTAAATTAATTAAGGGAATACCTACATCAAACGTCGCCAACAAGTATTTTTTGATATGAAAATTAAAACCTGCTCCACTTGCCGCAAGCTGGTATTGATTTTTTTGTCCAGGCAATGGACTTTGCACCCAACCAGTAGTCCCGTCGATAAACGTAAATAATTTAAAATTATTAAAGTAAGCATTATCTAAATGATTTAAATTAGGTGAATAAAGCTCAAAAGATCCAAAAGCGCCCGAATCGGCTAAGGCTTGCGTTTCGAAATACCCGCGCACGTTTAACGCGCCACCCATTGAGAATTGTTCGTTACTAATTAAAGGGGAGTCTGCCATTTGTCCGCTAAAATGACTTTTTAATTCCATGCCAAGCGGCAAATCATGCTGATGCTTTAAGTCACCAGCCAGATAAAAATAATTAGCATTGGATTTAAATCGCTTGTTATCAAAATCTTCTTGACTATTACCTAAATCACGCACTGAAAAATGCAAGCCTAATTCAAAACTGGTAAAAGAACTTTCGCTGCGAACACTGCCACTATATTGCGTTAAAAAGGGTAAATAAGTAATAGGCGTATTTATTGAGCCGCCCGCACTCGCACTTAGGCCAATACTCTCTTTAAAATCTTTATAATCAACACCAAAAGTTGCACTATGCGAATAATTATCAAGTGGCGCAAAAGGCTTAATCAATCTTGCACCAAAAATACTCCCTGCACCAATAATGGTCTGAGTCCCTGCATAAGCGATATTTGAGGATGAATCCACGCCATAGAGCGCAAGGCGCATATTTGTACTAAACAGGGGCATAACGTAAGTCCCTGACCATATTTGAACCTGCGCAGCATCTTCAGGAGACACCATATACATCA